>VAOX01004127.1_pt1 | contig 17802 bp, 16 predicted proteins | sample 3393891 | NCBI WGS metagenome assembly VAOX01 (sample SAMN08290429, study PRJNA428436) | hydrothermal vent metagenome | isolation source: Deep-sea hydrothermal vent chimney | place: Indian Ocean: Southwest Indian Ridge | depth 2822 m m | reverse complement strand
TGAGTGGGTATTATAAACAGTAATGAGTGTAATGCTTGTTCAACCATGCCACTCGGTACTACTTCAAAATTAAAACGAATCCAATATGCTAATAACCATGCTACTGGAATAACCATAATATCATGAAGTACAGCACTCCATTGATGTTTGATGTATTTTTCTAAGATTCGTTGTATGTCTTGCAATTGCGCAACCTATTATTTTATATTGATGACACTATTAAATAATTCAAATTACGAATTTTTAAATATTTTTTATATCTTCTCGTTTAACAGTTATTTATTGTTAAATGATAGAATACCACAATGAAACTTTATATATATTAAGGGTATTTTTTCAATTAAATTATTTGTATTCACACACTTAAAGAATAGTCTTGCGGTTGCACGTGACCACTAGAAATTTGTACCGAGGTTTCTTTTCCCAATAAATTTAATAAAATAGTTACCCTATTTTTTGTAGAATAACTATTAAAAATACCAGAATAGCCCATCATTGGTCCCGATAAAATTTCAACTGACTGGCCTTTAACCAGTTTTTTTTCAACAAATTCATAAATACCGTCAGAATTTTCATTCTCTTTTAATACCTCAATTAATGAATCTGGAACCTTTGCAGGTGTAAAGCCAAAATTAACGATACTGGATACCCCTAAAGTCGATCGTATTGGCGACCAATTATCGGTTTCAATACTTAATTTAATGAATAAATAGCGAGGGAATAACGGTTCAATGATTTTTTTAGCTTGAGTATTTCTAATGCGCGTTTTTTTAATTAACGGTAAATAAGTATGGTAATTCTGTCGTGACAAGTTGATAGCAGCCGTTGATTCACCTTTTGGCTTGGTGTAAACCAAATACCAGGATGTATTATTTCCAAGTAAGGCATTATTAGCGTTATTATCTAGCGTGTTCATAATAAACCTCCAGTATACATTTTATTTTTTTATTTTAACTCGACCATAACGATCATCAAAACGAACAATATCGTCTTCACCAAGGTAACTTCCTGACTGAACTTCAATCATTTCTAGTGGAATTGAGCCTTTATTCTCAAGCCTATGCTTGACACCAAGTGGTATATAAGTTGATTGATTTTCAGTGACCAAAAATTCTTCATCACCACGCGTCACTGTCGCAGTCCCCTTTACCACCACCCAATGTTCAGCCCGATGGTGATGTAACTGTAATGATAATGTAGCGCCTTTATTCACAGTAATTCGTTTCACTTGAAAACGTTGTCCAGCATCAATGCTTTCATAATAGCCCCAAGGACGAAAAACTTTTTGATGGTTAATCTGTTCATTTCTATTTTGCTGCTTTAACCAGGACACAATATTTTTAACATCTTGCGCGTAATCTTTATGCGCAACTAACACAGCATCTGATGTTTCAACTATTATAATATCCTCAAGTCCTAACGCTGCCACTAATTTCTTATTACTATAAATATAGGAGTTTTTAGTATTTTCAGCAAATACATCTCCAGAAATAACGTTGCCATTACTGTCTTTATTTCCAACTTGCCACAATGATGACCACGATCCTAAATCCGTCCATCCTGCATCCAATGTAACTACAACGGCTGTTGAGGATTTATTCACTTTATCCTGTTTAGTGATTTTTTCCATGACAGCATAATCAATTGAATCTGACTCACACTGTTCAAATAAGTCGGTATCGACACGACAAAAATCATTATCAGCTTGGGCTGCTTTAAATGCTCCGTCACAAAAAGAAAGGATATTTGGAGAAAATGTATTGATATGATCTAGCCAGACACTCGCCTTCATCATGAACATGCCGCTATTCCAGACATAATTACCCGATTGAATATAATGTTCGGCATTTTTTAAATCGGGTTTTTCAACAAACTCACTAAGTTCAAAGCAGTGCTGCTTTAATTCATCACCCACTTTAATGTATCCAAAACCCGTTTCTGGTGAACTCGGTTTTATTCCAAAAGTAACCAATTTATCCTGAAGCGCAAACTCATAAGCTTGATTCACAGCACGATGATAAGCGGGTATATTAGTGATCGCATGGTCGGCTGGTAAAACTAACATCACAGCATCATCTTGTTCATTTGTTATTGATAATGCGGCCAAGGTTAGTGCCGGTGCGGTATTACGACCAACTGGCTCTAATAAAATTTTGCTTTTATTGGTATTTAACTGTCGTAATTGTTCCGCCACCAAAAATCGGTGTTCTTCATTGCAAACAATGATTTGTTGCTGTGATAAAACATCCACACCATCAAGACGCTTAAACGTATCTTGCAATAAGGTATTATCGTTAATTAACGCTAATAATTGCTTGGGATAGTGTTCTCTAGACAGTGGCCATAAACGAGTTCCGGAGCCACCAGACAATACTACGGGGATAACTTCTGTCGACGTACTTTTCTTATTAATCAAGAACTAAACCTGCTGCTATGCCACATATACTGGCAAGTAAACTTATTTAAATATAAAGTTTATATTTTTATTATTATTTGTAATTTGCTAACAAATTAAAACATCTTATATGCTACTGCAACACCTGATACACGGGTATGGCAGTAGCTATCATATACTAATTATTATAAAGTCTTTTTAGACACTATAATTTTAATATCTTCTTTATTTTGCTCTAATAATTTTTTACCAATGCCTTTTACTTTGGCGATATCATCAATCGTTCTAAATGGGCCATTAATAACTCGAAATTCAACAATACTGGTTGCCTTTTTCAAGCCTATCCCTTTTAAATTTTTTGAGATAGTTTCAGCATCGGCTTTATTGATATCAACCGACTCAGCATTCACACTTTGAATACTAAATACACACAATACAAAAATACTAATAATTAGATTTTTCATCATTCATCCTTGTTGTTAGTTAGTTTCCATCTAAATATCCAACCATTATTGATTAGATGAGTCGATACTATCGTTTTCATCGGATAAAATCACGAACTATTTCACATTAATTATGTCAAATAAACCTTAACTAAATCAAGTGTAAATAGTGTACTACTCAACAAATACTAGCTCAAATTTGTGAGAATACTATCCAAAACTTGCTCTGGTGCTTCGGCTTGAGTAACTGGCCGCCCAATGACTAAGTAGTGACTTCCAGAAGACATTGCTTGATTTGGAGTAACTACACGTTTTTGGTCAGCAGTGTCACTACCTTCCGGACGAATTCCCGGTGTCACTAAAACAAAATCACTTGAAATTTGTTCTGCTAACATTGATGCCTCTTTAGCCGAACAAACTACTCCATCGAGCTTTTCAGCTGCCGCTAACTTAGCAAGTCGAATCACGCTTTGTTCTGTCGTTCCGGAGATTCCCAATTCATTTAAGTCACTGTCAGACAAGCTGGTCAACACAGTTACCCCAATTAATAGCGGCGAGTGCTTAGAATCATCAATAGCATGTCGTGCAGCTCGCATCATCTCGCTACCACCTAAAGCATGTACATTTAACATCCAAACACCTAAATCAGCCGCGACCCGACAGGCTTTTGCAACGGTAGTGGGGATATCATGAAACTTTAAATCCAGAAATACCTCAAAATCTTTAGATATTAATTTCTCGACAATACTGGGACCGCATAATGTAAAAAGCTCTTTGCCAACTTTTAAACGACACTGTTCAGGATTGATTTTACTGACAAAGTCTAATGCTTGTTTTTCATTAGGATAATCCAACGCAACAATTACCGGGGAATTCGTTTTCAATTATATTCTCCAAAAATATTTACAAATTTACTACTCACCGTCTACGCCATGTAACGATTTAATGGTATTCCAGCCTTTACATCTTGGACACTGCCAGTGATAAATATTGGCAGGAAAGCCACAAGAATTACACAAATAATGAGACTTAATTTTTAGTAATTGAGTCGTCACATCTTTTATTATATTTAAATTTTCTTGCGCAGAACCGGTGCTATCAATTTTCTTAATATCAATCAATTTATCCATAGCGCGAACCGAGGCACGTTTTTTTAAGTATGACATAAGAAATAATTCAGCTTCTTTACTGCTATCGTTCTCAAGTACTTCAACCCACGCCAGTACTAATGAAATACCACCATATTGAGCTTGAATTTTATACACATAATTGCGCATATCCGAGTATTTATCTAATTGCTGGTAACACAGTATTATATCATCAATCACTTCCGGTAATAGCTCTGGATCTTGATTTTCAATTCGTTGATAAGCATCCAGTGCCGCCTTAAAGCGTTTGGATTTAACAGCCATGTTAGCTTCTATAATACTTGCTCTAGCACATAATGAATCTGTTCTGATTGCTTTAGCGACGAGTTTTAAGGCTTTACTCGGCTCGTTATAACGTATCATTTGTTCCGCTTGCTCACAATAATAGTGAGCGATAATTGTTGAATAGTCTTGATTCGAATTAGACTGTAAACGCTTAGTTATCTCAATTGCTTTAACCCAATCTTTTTCTTGTTGATAGATTTCAATTAAACGTTGCAATGCTGCTTCAGTTCGCGGTTCTTCAGTTATGAGATTATTAAATAAAGATTCAGCACGATCTAATAAACCCGCACTGAGGTAATCTTGCCCTAACTGATATTTCGCTCTTGCACGTTGCTCGGGTTCTATTGAACTGCGGTCTATTAAATTCTGATGGATTTGAATTGCTCGATTAACCTCGCCCCGCCGTCGAAATAAATGACCAAGGGCTAAATGTGTTTCAACTGTTTCGTCATTGACCTCAAGCAACTCAATAAAAACTTGCACGGCTTTATCGGGTTGTTCATTTAATAGAAAGTTAATACCTTTGATATAATCTGAAGGGATAATATTTTTTTCAGCTGGGTTAGTTTGGCTCGTAGATTGACGACCAACAAAAAAACCAGAGACTAACGCGATTGGTAACAATAAAAATAAAGTATAAATAGCATCAATCACAATTTAATTTTTCAATTCACTACCCGATTTTTTTACGTTTTTTTTAAGTTGAGCTAATTCAGCCCGAGTACGTATTACGATGATTGAACTCGCCAATAATCCAAGAGTGGCACCTAATATCACCGCGACAATGATAATAACCGATAACGGCAAGCTGACACTATCAACGATATAGTGAAACTGAACAATCGATGAATTATAGATAGTAAATATCAGCCCAACAGCCAATACAGCAATAATAAAAATGATATAAAAAAGAGTTTTCATACCTGATAATTTATCATATTTTGGCTAAACAGGATAACTGTCTTATAATTATTTAAGAGACTAATTTTGGTTAAGTTTACAAAACACCTACACAAAAAAAAACGGCATGATCATTTAAATCATACCGTTGGTTAGAGCTTATATGAGCCATAGTTACTCAGATATACTCACTTTATCCATACTTTCATTAACACGCTCTCTCATTTCCTTACCAGGCTTAAAATGCGGTACATATTTTGCTTCTAATGATACTGCATCACCCGTCTTAGGATTTCGCCCAGTGCGTGGCGGCCGATAATGTAATGAAAAACTACCAAATCCTCGAATTTCAATCCTTTCACCATTAGATAAAGTTTGAGCCATGTGTTCAAGCATCGTTTTCACAGCAAGCTCCACATCTTTATATGCTAATTGCATTTGTTTTCTAGAAAGGATTTCGATCAGTTCAGATTTAGTCATTATTATTTTATCTCCGAATTTACTGATAATAGCTTTTTAAGGTACTTAAGTAAAATTTAACTTAAGTACCTTAAAATACAATATTATTCGTTACTACTATCAATCTGTTCTTTCAATATATCGCCTAAAGTAGCTGTAACTGGTCCACTACCTTGTTTATTGTAGTCACTGATTGTTGCTTTTTCATCATCGTTATCTTTCGCTTTGATAGAAAGTGAAATCGTTCGTGTTTTACGATCCACGCCGATAAATTTAGCTTCAACTTCTTCACCTTGACTCAAACTAGTTCGGGCATCTTCAATACGATCTCGAGATATTTCTGAAGAACGTAAATAACCTTCAACACCTTCGGCTAGTTCAATTACTGCACCCTTAGCGTCAATTTCGATAACCTTACCAGTAACAATAGACCCTTTTGCGTGTTCAGCAACATAATTTCCAAATGGATCTTTCTCTAATTGCTTAATACCTAATGAAATACGCTCACGTTCAGGATCAACCGACAATACCATTGCTTCAATTTCATCACCTTTGTGATAATTTCGAACCGCTTCTTCGCCTGGAACATTCCAAGAAATGTCAGACAAGTGAACAAGACCGTCAATTCCACCATTAAGACCAATGAATATACCAAAGTCTGTAATCGATTTAATCGTACCAGTAACACGATCGCTCTTATTATTAGAACTTGCAAAACTATCCCAAGGATTATCTTTACATTGCTTCATGCCTAATGAAATACGACGACGTTCTTCGTCAATATCAAGCACAACCACTTCAACTTCTAAGCCAAGACTCACCACTTTACTTGGATGAATGTTTTTATTAGTCCAATCCATTTCAGAAACGTGAACAAGACCTTCAACACCTTCTTCAATTTCAACAAAACAACCGTAATCGGCAATATTCGTCACTTTACCAATTAAACGAGTGGATTCTGGATAACGACGTGCAATGGCAATCCATGGATCATCACCCATTTGTTTCAAGCCTAATGACACACGAACTTTTTCACGATCAAATTTTAAGACTTTAACATCAATTTCTTCACCAACGGTCACAATTTCACTTGGATGTTTAACACGTTTCCAAGCCATGTCTGTAATGTGTAATAAACCATCAACACCGCCTAAATCGACGAATGCACCGTAATCGGTTAAATTCTTAATGATACCTTTAACAATTGCGCCTTCTTTCATGCTGGCGAGTAATTCGTCACGTTCAACACTGCTTTCAGATTCAACAACAGCACGACGCGAAACAACAACATTGTTACGACGACGATCAAGTTTAATAACTTTAAATTCGAGTTCTTTGCCTTCTAAATAGGCAGTATCTCGTACAGGGCGAACATCAACTAATGAGCCTGGTAAGAAAGCACGAATGTCTTGTAAATCGACAGTAAAACCACCTTTAACTTTATCAATGATTGTTCCAACCACGGTCTCTGAAGCTTCTTGAGCAGCTTCAAGTCTGGTCCAAGATTCAGCTCGACGCGCCTTTTCTCTTGATAAACGTGTTTCACCAAAACCATCTTCTAATGATTCAAGCGCAACTTCAACTTCGTCACCGATGTGAACATCGACTTCGCCTTTATCATTAACAAATTGTTCTTTAGGTATAACACCTTCAGATTTTAAATTGGCATTAACCACAACAAAATCATCACCAACATGAACAACTGTTCCTTTGATAATTGCACCGGGTAACATTGGGGTTTTAGTGATACTTTCTTCGAATAGTTCAGCAAAACTTTGGCTCATTTTCGCTTATTTCCTGTATTGATAAGTCAATCCATGACTTCATTTTGACTGCCAACTAGCAGACGTTAGTTAAAATAAATGAAGTAATATAGAACTCGCTTTGGTTTACTCTATAAATACTACTTCACGCTAATATTCAATTCATTAAATTCTAACAAAGCAATTGTAATTTTTTACAACACAATCCTTTGACTTCTTGTAACACTTGCTCAACATTTAATGATGTCGTATCAATAATAATAGCATCATCTGCAGGCTTTAAAGGAGATATCGTTCGTTCGCTATCGCGCTTATCGCGTTCAGAAATCTCTTCAAGAAGGGACGCGAGATTAACATCATTCCCCTTGTCTTTCAACTGTTTATAACGTCTTTCAGCTCGAATTTCAGCACTCGCGGTGAGGTAAACCTTTAAACTGGCTTCAGGAAAAACGACTGTTCCTAAATCACGTCCATCAGCCACCAATCCTGGTGAAACTGCAAAATCGCGCTGTCGTTGTAGTAATATTTCTCTGATTTCAGGTATAACAGCTACTTTTGATGCTAAATTACCGCATATTTCAGTGCGAATATCGTTCGAAATATTATTACCTTCCAAGATAACATCGACTAAATCATTGTTATCATCAAGTGGAAAAGAAATATCTATCGACGCGGCATAGTCTGATAAGCGTATAATATCGTTATTATCGATACCATGTTTAATTGCTCCGAGCGCTAACACGCGATAAATTGCACCACTATCGAGTAACGGCCAACCAAGACTTTTTGCTAATTTGACACAGACCGTGCCCTTACCTGCCCCACTTGGGCCATCAATGGTGATGATAGGATTTGGCATTTTGACTCCAAATTTTAGATTATGCTAATGTAAATTTAATTATCAAGACTATCGAGATTTAGCCCAACCGTTTTTGATAACGTAATAAAATTTGGGAATGATGTAGCGACATTGGCGCAATCATTAATGGTTATTTTACCAGATGCCTTTAAACCCGCAATACAAAAAGCCATCGCGATACGGTGATCGCCATCACTACTAACAACTCCACCTTTGATAGAACCACCCTGAATTTTAATTCCATCATCAGTTGGTTTGGCATCAATCCCTAATATTTCCAAACCATCAGCCATCGCTTGAATTCGATCACTTTCTTTAACCCTCAGTTCTTTCGCTCCAGTCAATACAGTCTCACCCGTGGCGCAAGCTGCCGCAATAAAAATAACCGGAAACTCATCAATAGCCAGTGGCACTTGATCTTCAGGAATGACAATACCTTTAAGTTCGCTTGATTGAATTCTAATGTCCGCTACTGGTTCGCCGCCCATTTCAGATTCATTCAAAATCGTAATATTGGCCCCCATCATTTTCAAAATATTAATTACGCCAATACGCGTAGGATTAATTCCAACATGTTGTAGTGTAATATCCGAACCAGAAGCTATGCTGGCGCCAACCATAAAAAATGCAGCTGATGATATATCACCTGGCACAGTAATATTCGTCGAGGTTAATGTCCCGCCACCTTCAACACAGACTTTATTATCAGTTCGAGCCACTTCATATCCAAATCCTTGTAACATCCGTTCAGTATGATCTCGTGTTGGCGCAGGTTCTGTTACACATGTTTTTCCTGATGAATAGAGACCCGCAAGTAACAAACACGACTTTACCTGAGCACTGGCAATTGGCATATCATAATTAAAGTTTTGCAGTTCTTGTTTACCCGTTATTACTATTGGTGGTGTACCATTTTCTTGAGTATGAATAACTGCTCCCATTTGAGTTAATGGTTTTGTAACACGCAACATCGGACGAGTAGATAACGATTTATCACCAACTAAAACTGAATCAAATTTTTGTGCAGCCATTAACCCTGACATTAACCGCATAGCCGTACCTGAATTACCTAAATCCAGTGGTTTACTGGGTGATTTTAAGCCATGGATACCAACACCTTTAATCGTAACTTTGCCCGAATCGGGGCCCGTAATACTAACACCCATTTCTCGAAACGCATTTAAGGTTGCAATATTATCTTCACCAGAGAGAAAGCCAGTAACTTCTGTGACACCATTAGCTAAAGCACCAAACATAATACTTCGATGCGATATCGATTTATCACCAGGCACATGAAAGTTACCCAGTAACTTACCTCCAGGCTTTACTTCAAATTGAATGTTACTTTCAGTTTTCGTACTTTTTTTACTGTCGTTACTCATGGTATTATTCTCAAATTATTTTTTATTTCTAATTAATACTCAGTTGGAAAGCCTTTTTTTACTGAATCACGCACTTTTTTAGCACGTGTAAAAAGTGCTTTAATTTCACTTGCATCTTCGGAATTTATAGCCGTTTTTAAAATGGCTAAATCTTCAGAAAATTTATCTAAGACACTCGTTAACGCTTCTTTATTAGCAATGCAGATGTCACTCCACATTTGTGGGCTACTTGACGCTATACGAGTAAAATCTTCAAATCCACCGGCAGCAAATTTAAATATATCATTTTTATCATCCATGCGGGCCAAGGTATTAACTAATGAAAATGCCAAAGCATGGGGCAAATGACTAGTAGCAGCTAATATTGTGTCGTGATGCTCTACTGATGTTAAAACAACTTCAGCACCACAGGCAGTCCATAAAGATTTAATTTTTTCTAACGCTTTTAAATCACTATGAAGCTGCGGCGTCAAAATAACGCGTCTACCATGAAATAATTTAATAAACGATGCAATAACACCGCTTTTTTCATTACCCGCAATCGGATGTCCCGGAATAAAGCGTGATGGTAATTCACCAAAAACCGAAATGGCGGCATCAAGAACACTGCCTTTAGTACTCCCAACATCAGTTATCACGGCATGCTCTGGAATTGAATCTGCGATTTCTTCTAATACCGATTTAATGGCACCAACCGGTGTCGCTATGACAATCAAATCAGCATTAGATACGGCTTTTTTATAATCCAAACTAATTTCATCAACAACACCCAGTTCCAACGCTTTTTCAAGATTAGATTGACTGCGCCCAGTCCCTATTATATTGCCAACCACACCTGCAATTTTGGCTGAGCGTGCTAGTGACCCACCGATTAAGCCTACACCGATAATACACATATTCTTAAATATTACTTTACTCATGTTATTATTCGTTTAATTAAAACATTTTGTTAATGCCTGCATAGCACGCGTATTTTCAGATAAATCCCCAATACTAAACCGTAAGTATCCCGGCATACCATAATTACCAACAGGACGAACTATTACCCCTTTATGTAATAATTTGTCATAAATGTTACCCGACTCGGATCCAAGACTGATGCTGATAAAGTTTCCAGCTGATGGAATATATTCTATATTCATTTTATTAAGTTCGGAAATGATAAATTGCATACCGGACACATTTAGTTTAATCGTTCTTTCCAAATGTTCACTATCTGACAATGAAATTTCAGCGGCAATTAATGCCATTGAGTTAACATTAAATGGTTGTCTAACTCGATTTAATATATTAGCAAGATCTTTATGTGACACAGAGTACCCAACACGTAAACCCGCTAACGCATAGGCCTTTGAAAAAGTTCGAGTAATAACTAAATTTGGGTATTTTGACAACCACTGTAATCCATCTGGATAGTTTTTTATTTTCATATCTGGATGAATTGCATATTCAAAATACGCCTCATCAATAACAACGATTACGGATTGTGGTACTCTCTTTAGAAATTCAGATAAATCCAGTTCAGTTAACCAAGTACCTGTTGGGTTATTTGGGTTCGCAATAAATATTAGTTTAGTTTTAGCGTTAATCGCCTCGACTATATTTCCTAAGTCGTATCCCCAGTCAGTTGCTTTTGTAATGACAGCTTTTGCACCAATCGCCTGCGTCACTAATGGATAAACCGCAAAAGCATGCTCAGAAAAAATAACTTCATCATCAACAGTAACAAATGCGCGAGCAATTAACTCTAATATGTCATTAGAACCATTACCAAGTGTCAGTTGATCAAATTCTACATTATAAAATTTGGCCAGTGCCAACTTTAAATCAAAGCCATTACCATCAGGGTAGCGACTCAAAGTAGCAATATTGTCAGTTAGAAAGCGCGTTACTTTCTCACTAATGCCCAGTGGATTTTCATTTGACGCTATTTTGACAGCGTTAGTAATGCCATATTCACGTTCAAGTTCACTGAGAGGTTTACCCGGTAAATAAGGTTTTAACCCAGCGACACCAGGAACACATAATTTTTGAAAAATATTAGTCATAGCGCGTCAAATGAAATGTTATAAGACTGCTTTAGGATATGAGCCGAGCACTTTCACCATAAGTGATTCTTCTGCTAACTCTGTTAAAGCAGTAGCAACATTACTATCCGACTTGTGTCCATCAACATCCATAAAAAATACATAGTCCCACATGCCGCGCCGTGATGGACGTGACTCAATTCTAGATAAAGACAAACCATTACGTGCAATTGGTTCGAGTAACTTATGTAATGCTCCGGGTTGATTTTTTGTGGAAACTAAAATAGTTGTTTTATCATCACTACCGGCTTGCACTTCATTTTTACCAATTATTAAAAATCGGGTAGTATTATCAGACTCATCTTCAATATTCTTTGATACCATACTAAGGTTATATATTTCAGCCGCTGAATCACCTGCAATCGCAGCAACTATTTCATTCGTATTGGAAACCAACTGAGCTGCTTCTGCATTACTATTTACCGGAATTTGTTCAACACCTTTTAAATTAGCATCAAGCCATTCTCTACATTGAGCCAGAGATTGTCGGTGTGAATAAATTTTAGTAATTTTTGATAGCTCGATACTATCTTTAACAAGTAAATGGTGATGAATTCGAATTTCAACTTCACCGCTAATAAATAATGGTGAATTAATAAATAAATCCAGCGTATGATTAATGACACCTTCGGTAGAATTTTCTACAGGAACAACTCCATAAGGAATTTCTCCTGACTCTACCTCCCTAAAAACATCCGCAATGGTCGTTAATGGTTTAGTTTGAACTGAATGTCCAAAATGTTTTAATGCCGCTGACTGGGTAAAAGTACCTTCTGGACCTAAAAAACCAATAATCATAGGATCTTCTAACGCAAGACAAGCAGACATTATTTCACGAAATAAACGAGCGATTTCTTCATTTCGTAATGGCCCGATGTTACGTTCGATGACCATTCGTAGTACTTCAGCTTCTCGCTCAGCGCGATAAAACACAGTATTACTATCATTTAATTTTTGTTTTGCAACGGCGACTTCTTGTGCAATTGAAGCTCGTTCTGAGATTAACTCTTGAATTGATGCATCAATAGCATCGATTCTATCACGCATTTTGGATAATGAATCAGACATATACTCTTGTTGGCTCGCTTTTAATACTTAGCATTTAACTATTGACTGTTGACTGTGACCAGTTATAAAGCTCGAACAGTTAACACACCGTCGATAGCTATTAATTTTTTAATTAGATTATCATCAACTACTTTATCAACATCTAACACCGTATAAGCAATATTGTCTCTGGATTTATTCAACATATCGATTATATTTAAACCTGCAGAGGCAGTTACAGTTGATATTTGTCCTAACATGTTTGGAACATTGTAATTTACAATAGTCACTCGATAACCTTTCGTTCTTGGCATATCAACGTTAGGGAAGTTAACTGAATTAAAAATGTTACCATTTTCCAAATAATCCTTAATTTGATTTGTGACCATAATCGCACAGTTATCTTCTGCTTCGACTGTAGAGGCACCAAGGTGTGGTAAAGTAATTACCCGTTCCTGACCTTTTAATTCATTTGTTGGAAAATCACATATATAAGCATATATTTTATTATTGTTTAGTGCTTCAATCACAGCACTATCATCAACAATACCCGCTCGCGCAAAATTCAATATTACAGCGCCCGACTTCATAATCTCTAAGCGCTCTTTATTGATCATATTTTTGGTAGAGTCAATTAACGGTACATGAAATGTAACAAAATCCACTTTTGCTAATAATGCATCAACATTTTCAGCTTTTTCTACTTTAGATGATAATTGCCAAGCCCCGTCAATGGTGATCGCTGGATCATAACCAATGACATTCATACCAAGTTGAATTGCAATATCAGCCACAGAACGACCAATAGCACCAAGCCCTACAATGCCGAGTGTTTTTCCCGGCAATTCAAAACCACCGTACTGTTTTTTACCGGCTTCAACATTTTTTGCAACAGTCGCATCGTCACCTTCTAATGTCGTAGTATATTCCCATGCCTGACATATATTTCGACATGCTAATAACATCCCAGCAACCACAAGTTCTTTTACAGCATTCGCATTGGCACCCGGTGCATTAAAAACCGGTATTCCTTTTGAAGACATCACATCAACCGGAATGTTGTTAACCCCAGCACCCGCACGGCCAATTGCTTTTAATGACTCTGGAATGTCCATATCATGCATTTTAAAAGAACGTAGTAAAATTGCATCAGGGTGTGTTATTTCAGAAGCTACTTCATAGGACTCACGAGGTAATTGTTCTAATCCCGCAACAGAAATATTATTTAACGTTAGAATTTTATGCATGATGACCTTTAATTAAGGTGTACTATATTATATTAACTAATCAATATTATTTAGCCATTACGTTTTTCAAAATCAGCCATAAATTGAATAAGCGCATCAATACCCGCTTCCGGCATTGCATTATAGATACTCGCTCTCATACCACCAACTGAACGATGTCCTTTCAAGGAGACCAAACCAGCAGTAGCTGCTTCAGTTAAAAATGTTTTATCTAATTCAGCATTAGCTAATGTAAATGGAACATTCATCCATGAACGACACTCAACTGCAACCGGACTAGTATAAAAACCAGATGCATCAATCGCGTCATACAATTTATCTGACTTACGTTTATTAACGTCAGCAATGGCTTTAAGACCACCATTAGTATTCAGCCAATCAAATACCAAACCCGCAAGATACCATGCGAATGTAGGTGGTGTATTCAACATAGAATTATTGTCAGACAGTTCTTTATAGTTAAACATTGACGGTGTATTGTCAGGTGCTGAGCCAATTAAATCGTCTCGTATAATGACAACCGTTAAACCAGCTGGCCCAATATTTTTTTGCGCACCAGCATAAATAATGCCGTATTTAGCAACATCAACAGGACGTGATAAAATCGTAGAAGACATATCGGCAACTAATGGTACATCACCTGTTTCAGGTAAAAATGGAAATTCAACGCCTCCGATTGTTTCATTTGACACAAAATGAACGTAAGCCGAGTCTTTATTTAATGTCCATTCGCTTTGAGCCGGTACCGTTGTAAAGTTTTCTGCTTCACTCGTTGCAGCAACATTTACGCTACAATACTTCTTTGCCTCTTTTATCGCTTTTTTTGACCAAGCGCCAGTATTAATATAATCAGCTGTACTGTTACCCGCTAATATATTCATGGGTACCATTGCAAATTGACTCGATGCGCCACCTTGCAGAAATAAAACTTTATAATTATCAGGTATTGCCATTAACTGCCTAAGATCATTTTCAGCCTTTTCCGCAATTGACATAAACGCCGAACCTCTATGGCTCATTTCCATCACCGACATACCTGAACCATGCCAATCACATAATTCATTTTGAGCCATTGCCAAAACATCAGCAGGTAATATTGCCGGACCCGCGCTAAAGTTGTAAATCTTTGGCATAGAACATCAAACTCCTTATTATAATTTTTTCGATACTAAATATTAAACTAATCAGTATTTTCTTCTGGATTTTCTATCTCGCCAGACTCATCATCAGATTGAATCATCTCAATGCGTTCAATGCCATTTAATTTTTCATCGTTACTCAAGCTAATCAGTTTCACACCTTGAGTATTACGACCCATTATTGAAATTTCTTCAACACGGGTTCGCACTAATGTACCCTGATTGGTAATTAACATTATTTCATCTTCACTTGTAACTAATTCTACTCCGGTAACAGCACCATTACGTTCTGATGTTTGAATTGAAATAACGCCTAGACCACCACGACCATGAACGGGATAATCTGCAATAGCAGTACGTTTACCAAATCCATTTTCTGTCGACGTTAATACAAAACCTTCACCCGATATGATCATTGAAATAACACTGTGACCAGGCTGTAATTTTAAACCACGAACACCAACGGCGGATCGACCCATAGGTCGAACGTCATTTTCACTAAACCGAATTGATTTACCCGAACTTGAGAATAAAATAACATCTTTATCACCATCGGTAATTTCGACACCAATTAATTGATCATCCTGTCGTAAATCAATAGCAATAATGCCAGATGAACGTGGTCGAGAGAAATCTTTTAATGGTGTTTTCTTAACCGTGCCAAATGACGTTGTAAAGAATACAAATTTATTTTCTTCATACTCACGAATAGGCAAAATAGCATTAATACGTTCACCCTCATCTAATGGTAATAAATTGATAATGGGTCGACCACGCGCAGTTCTTCCTGCTTGAGGTAACTCAAATACTTTTAACCAATACACTTTACCTTTACTAGAGAAACATAAAATAATATCGTGCGTATTTGCTACAAACAGTTTATCAACGAAATCTTCATCTTTCACCGAGGTTGCAGCTTTGCCTCGACCACCACGACGTTGCGCGCTGTATGAGGATAACAATTGAGACTTTACATAACCTTCATGTGATAAAGTAACTACCACATCTTCTTCAGTGATTAAATCTTCAATTGTTAAGTCTTCTTGAGATGAAATAATTTCAGTTCGTCGCTCATCGCCAAATTCATCGCGCACGGCTTCTAATTCTTCTCGGATGATTTCCATTAGACGTTCTGTACTTGATAAAATTTTAAGTAACTCTGCAATAACACTTAGCAACTCTTCATATTCAGCGATAATTTTATCTTGTTCGAGGCCTGTTAACCGGTGCAAGCGCATGTCTAAAATTGCTTGCGCCTGCGATGGTGAAAGATGATAGTTACCATCACGCATACCAAACTCATCAGCTAAACCTTCAGGGCGTGAAGAATCAGCTCCTGAACGGGATAACATATCGGTAACAACGCCCGGTTGCCAGGCAGTATCAACTAACTGTTGTTTTGCCTCTGCCGGATTTTTAGCGGCCTTAATTAAAGCGATAATGGGATCGATGTTCACCAGTGCGACAGCAAGACCTTCACGCTCATGCGCTTTCTTTCTCGCTTTACGCAGTTCAAAAAGAGTTCGACGAGTAACAACCTCACGGCGATGCCGAACAAAATACTCTAATATGGCTTTTAAATTTAATAATTTAGGTTGACCATCAACTAAGGCAACCATATTGATACCAAACACACTTTGTAACTGTGTAAATTGATATAAATTATTTAGCATTACGTCAGCAACTTCACCTCGACGTAATTGAATTATCACGCGCATACCATCTTTATCAGATTCATCACGTAATTCTGTTATACCATCCAGTTTTTTGTCTTTAACAAGCTCTGCGATGCGTTCAAGTAATCTGGCTTTATTAACTTGATACGGTAACTCAGTAATAATAATGGTCTGTTTGCCCGATTTTTCATCAACCTCAATATGGGTGCGACCACGGACATAAATTCGACCACGTCCGGAGTGATAGGCTTCTACGATACCGCGAGCACCATTAATTATTCCAGCAGTTGGAAAATCAGGGCCCGGTATAATTTCCATTAACCCCGGAACATCAATATCCGGTTTTTCAATAATAGCTAAACAGGCGGTTACAATTTCAGTTAAATTATGCGGTGGTATATTGGTTGCCATACCAACTGCAATGCCTGATGAGCCATTAACCAATAAATTAGGAATTCGAGTCGGCATGATAACTGGCTCTTGTTCCGAATCATCATAGTTTGAGGCAAAGTCGACGGTATCTTTATCAAGGTCGGACAGTAATTGATGTGCAATTTTGGACATACGAACTTCGGTATATCGCATTGCAGCGGGTGAATCACCGTCAACGGAACCAAAATTGCCCTGACCATCAATTAGCATGTAACGTAATGAAAAGGGTTGTGCCATTCGAACGATGGTGTCATACACAGCCGTGTCGCCATGCGGATGGTATTTACCAATCACATCACCAACAACACGTGCCGATTTTTTATAAGGCTTATTCCACTCATTGCCAAGTTCTTGCATCGCAAAAAGTACCCTACGATGTACTGGCTTAAGCCCATCTCTAACATCAGGTAAGGCGCGCCCTACGATCACACTCATGGCATAATCTAGATAGGATTGTTTCATTTCCTCTTCGATATTTATCGGGAGGACTTCCTTTGCAAAATCAATCATTTCGGTAGCTTTTATCGTATTTTATTTATA
>VAOX01037841.1_pt1 | contig 17808 bp, 13 predicted proteins | sample 3393891 | NCBI WGS metagenome assembly VAOX01 (sample SAMN08290429, study PRJNA428436) | hydrothermal vent metagenome | isolation source: Deep-sea hydrothermal vent chimney | place: Indian Ocean: Southwest Indian Ridge | depth 2822 m m | reverse complement strand
TGCCATACCTTGGTCTACAGGAGTGTTCAGTGCGCAGAGCCGATAGGTTATTTCAGATTGTACAATTTTTGCGCTCCCGACGAATTACAACTGCGCATTGGCTCGCAGAAGTTCTTGAGGTCTCGGAACGTACCATCTACCGAGATATACAAGATCTTATGTCATCGTCAGTCCCAATAGAAGGTGAGGCGGGTGTAGGATATGTGATACGACGTGGCTATGATCTACCACCCCTTATGTTCACTCGGGAAGAAATTGCAGCGTTAACTTTAGGTGCTCGTATTGTTAATAGTTGGGCAGACCCGGCCTTGGCAAAAGCCGCAGATTCGGTGCTGAGTAAAGTCGAAACAGTGCTTCCAGAGTCACTAAAAGAAACCTTGGATCAAACTCACCTGTACTCCCCTATGTATCGCCTACCTGTAGAAGTTGCCTCGGTTTTAGGCGACTTACGGTCTGCAATTGATGTCCGAAAAAAAGTGACCATTTCTTATACCAGAGCCGATGGCAGTGAATCTCAGCGCGTACTTTGGCCTTTAGGGTTATTTTTCTGGGGCAATGTATGGACTTTGGGTAGTTGGTGCGAATTGAGGGAGGCGTTTCGTAATTTTCGGCTTGATCGAATAGGGGAGTTCACAGTGAACAATATAGAATATCCGGTTCAGAAAGGCAGGACGCTTGCAGATATGATTTACTGGGAGAAAAATTGTTCAACAGATGGGTTTCACTAGGAAGTCAGTTCGCGTTTTTAGTGTTATTGTTTGATCATAAATTTAGCAGCTTTTCAATTTGCGACTTAAATAGCATGGTATGCTAAGCATAGCTATTGATTAGTTATCGGTTTACAGAGCAATAAATAAGACGGGTAAAAAATAGGTAAGGTATTAATGGTGTATTATTTGCCAAAAAGGTCAAAGAAAGCACTGATTTCCATTTAGGGGTTTAGAGATTGTACAAGAAAATTACTCGATTAATGTACGCTGTATCATTTCTGGTTATGATTGCAATAATATTTTCGTCATGTACCCAACCTAAATGGACTAAATATTCGATTAAGGGCTCCAGGGTGATAGGCTTATTTCCTGTTAAGCCTATACAAACATCAAGTAAGTTGCGTGTTCCTGGAAAAGGAAAGGCTCAGCTTGATTATGTTTCGTTAAATAAAGATAATATTTTTTATGCAATATCGGTATTAAAAGCGAAAGACGAAGAAATGATCTTTAATATTGATGATATGTCTCCACGTTCGTTGTTACGAAAAGGAGCAAAATTAATTCGAGTTCGATCAATACAAGTGAATGGTGTTGAAGGTAAAGAATTTTTACTCAAATATAGCGGGCGAAAAATAAAGCAAAGAATGTTTGTTGATTCGAATAAGATATATACGATAGTAGTGATCTATACTCAACAAGATAGACGAATGGCTAAGAAGTTTTTGAGGTCAGTTCGATTCAAGGATAGGAAATTTCTAAACTAACGTTGGAGGTTTATTTTGAATACACAAGTAGAAATTGATTACGGACCATTATCTGGTTTAATTGGTGTTTGGAAAGGCGATAAAGGGCTTGATGTTGCGCCGACGACAGAGGGTGAAAGTAAAATTCCTTACCATGAAACTATTAATTTTTCTGCGATTGGGACAGTGACGAACGCGGGAAAACAAACTTTGTCGGTATTGCATTACCGACAAATAGTTCAGCGTAAAGAGGATAACGAAATCTTTCATGATGAAACAGGCTACTGGATGTGGGATCCAGATACAAAGTTTGTTATGCACTCCTTGCAAATCCCGCGTGGAGTTTGTGTGCTTGCAGGAGGCCATTATTCTGGTGAAAATGACACTAAAGAACAAGTAGTGATTGATGTTTCGGCAACGATAGAAGGGCCTGACTGGAAAATAATTCAGGCGCCCTTTATGATGGATAATGCGAGAACTACCGAGTTTAGGCAAGTACTAAAGATAGGGGCAGGAGAACTCTATTTTTCTGAAACGACTATGCTAGAGATATATGGTAAAACCTTTACACATACCGACGAAAATACATTGATTCTCGAATAATAATAGAAAACTAATATTCTAATAATAGTGATGGGCGTATCATGGGTGATGTAATTGAAATAGAGACCGAGCGTTTAATTTTACGTCAGTGGCGTGAAGAGGACAAGTTGCTTTTTGCCAAACTTAATGCAGATCCGCTTGTAATGAAGTACTTTCCTGAAGTGATGACGACAGCAAAGAGTGATGAGCTGGCTGATCGAATTAAGTCTCTAATAGACAAAAATGGCTGGGGTTTTTGGGCGATAGAAGCAATTTCGAACAATCGCTTTATTGGCTTTACTGGGCTTAACCAGCCGGATTATGAGTTGCCGGTAAATGCTTGTGTTGAAATTGGTTGGCGTTTATCTTCTGATGTTTGGGGGCAGGGGTATGCAACCGAAGCGGCTCGCGCCTGCCTGGATTTTGCTTTCCAAAATCTGGTATTGGAAGAAGTATTTGCCTTTGCCGCCGTGAGTAATAAGAAGTCACGTGCGGTGATGGAGCGTTTGGATATGGTGAATCAGGAATCGAATTTTGACCATCCATTGGTGCCTAAGGGGCATCCACAAATAGAGCATGTTCTTTACAAAATTAAATTGCAGCAATGGAAAGAGACGCATCAATAAACTTTAGTGCTTAAGTATGGCGATTACTATGTTAAAAAAAATCATTCAACGGTTTTTCTTGTTACTCGTTTTTGGGGTGATTGTTGTATTTATCACTATCTTTGCAACCAAGGGTGTTCGTCAGAGTATAATACCCCTGATGAGTGTATCTGCCTCTCAGGATAATGCTGCTACTGTTGGCGTCGGAAATTTAAAGGTGATGACTTTAAATATTGCGCATGGCAGGAAAAAAGCTTATAACCAATTATTTTTGAGTAGTAAGAAAATTAAAGAAAATTTGTCTGATATCGCAAGATTCGTAAAGCCCCTTAATTTAGATGTCATTGCGTTACAAGAAGCTGATGCGGCGTCGTTTTGGAGTGGTGGTTTTGATCATATTGACCACTTAAGAAATTTATCTGACTTTGCGTATTCCAGTCATGGTCTACATGTAGACGGATTGAAAATTCGTTATGGCACGGCACTGTTGACACGTAGCAAACCCATTGACCCTTATTCGTTTACCTTTGATGTGACCCCCCCGACTTTTAGTAAAGGGTTTGTTGTTGCGACGATTACTTGGCCTGGTGATGTTGAATTTCAAGTGGATATTGTTTCCGTGCACCTGGATTATTCTAGATCCTATATTCAGAAAACTCAGATTAAGCAAATGTTGAAGTTTCTTCGTAAGCGAAAAAGGCCTGTTATTATATTGGGTGACTTTAATATTGACTGGAATTACTCAGATGGGGTTGCCTATAGAATTCTAAAAAGTAGAAAATTCACGACAGTCAATGAGTCGCGCTTAGATCAAGTGACTTTTCCTGGTTCCGGACGAAGACTAGACTGGATTTTTGTGACTCCAGAGTTAGTGATTAAAGATGAAAGAATACTCAAGTATCCGATGTCGGATCATTTCGCTGTGGTTGCCACAATTCACAGGAAGTAAGTCGCTGATATTCTTAAGTGGCGGGGGCACCGTATATTCGTGTTAGAACCTCCGATCTGTCGATTGCTTAGCCACATGGTCTGTCGCTTCGCGATATTCTAACGGGTACTGAGTTTTAATCAAAGCATTACGAATTTCCCACTCATCCACAGAGTCAACATTTTGCAAAAAGTTAATATTACCTGATACTGCTGTTGCTAGGGGTATACCGTTACGATAAAGAATACGATTTCCTGAAGAGGCAGGGACACGATCACCGTTAGTAATAATAGAGGTAAGGTTTAATGGGTCACTAGCGCTAATAGTGATGTAAAGGTCTTTTTGTTCTGGATGAGGATTTTTTCGTAATAAACCAATCGCTTCAGGTAGCGCAAATTGTTCACCACTGAATTGTTCAACAAACCTCCCGCCTCGGATTTGTCCCTGTGCTTCGAGTCTTCGAAAGACATAAAGCAGGTCACGCCAGGGAGGAAGTCCAGGTTCTTTATCCAGTAATTTTCGGAACACGACACCATAGCGCCGTAACAATACCTCAGCTATATATTGAGTTCTATTGTGTGTTGGAAGTGTGGGTGTTTGATTTAGATTAGCGTTATGATCCGGGGCAGAAGTTTGTTGGTCGGTCAGTTTAGCACTAGTATTCGGTAGTAATGACCAGCGGCCTGCGTGATCGATGTCCTTTATTGTTTTACGATGTCTGTTGCGAGAATAACTCGGTTTTTTATTCTGAGGACTTATTAGTGAGCGAAGACCCGCAAAACTATCTGAGCTTATTAATCCACTAGCGGCCAATATGCCCAAGGATTCTTCTACCTGGGTTGGCAATAGACCCGACTCTCGAACTAGGTCTACGAAGAAGCTCGCACCATTTTCATCAAGTATAGTATAAACTTTTTTTGCGTTTCCATGCAGGGTTTCAATGGCACTGCTTAAAGAAGTAGCGAGCCATAGTGCTCTTTCCGTGCGTGGTAAAATTGAGATCAGCGTGCTGCTTATTGTTTTGCTGCTTTGTGTTCCTTCGTTAAATGCTCGTTGCCAACTAAACCGACCTGAGTGACATAGACCGTCCAGGATATTTTTCGTGTAAAAATGATTGCGTGCAGGCAGCACATCTTTTTCCCATGCAGAAGCAGAAACTCTAGTTCCTTCTAGCTGTAGCAATGTTTCGGCTAATGCTTCGGCTCCTTCTGCAGGTTCATCTAAATGCTGCCAACTAAATAGAAACTCCATAAATCGCGAAATACTCACAGGTTTTATTTCGTTGCGAAGCTGTTTCAGCGTGTAGCGATGAACACGTGCCAGTAAGCCACGCTCGCACCATTCCTCGGGGGTAGTTGCATTATTCGTATTTTGTGTGAAGCGACCGCGAACAATAAATCCTTCCTGTTCAAGAGCCATTAATGTCGATTCGATTAAACTAGTGGAGAGACCTAATGGGCGATTTAGATCATCAAGTGCGACGGGACCTAATCCTTCGAAACGGCTGCGTAAGATATCGCGTAGCGCGTCATTCAAATCGGGAATATGTTGCTCACCGAGTATTGTAAGTGCGGGCCGAGGTTTCATATTGGGGTAGAGCGCCATAAACTCTGGTAAACGTTCACGCGCAACCCATATTATTTGATGACCGGTACTTACAAAACAACAAGTACGTTCTTGTTCGATTAAGGGTTCAATAAATCGGTTCCAGCTATCACCCAGCATTAAACCTTCTTGTTCTGTTATAAAGCCTAGTACTAACATCGCATCATGCAGTTCTTCTGTTGATGTGATATCCGGCCAAGCTTCCTCGCGAACTCGATCAATTGCGGCCTGGTCAAGCTGATTAAGGCGGTCGGCGTGTGTCGGATCCATAAAGCGCTGCTGTTGTACTGCAAGTGTACGTCGCTCTTCAGCAGGAGCATCATCCAGAAATGCGTAGGGCCGCGCGTTTAATATTTCATGAGCGATGGGCGATGGACCATTTAAATCCTTGCAGACCAGAGTGATTTTTCCGTCTTTAATTAATTGTAAAACGTCGATTAAGCCATCGATGTCCATAAAGTCGCGAGTACAATCATGCAAGGTTTGTTTGACTAATGGATGGTCCGGGATTTCTCGCTCTCCTGCAATATTTTCAGCGCAGGCGATTTGATCAGGAAAAACTAGTGCAATAAGATCTTCTGAGTCATTGCGCTGAAAAATTGCGGGAACTCGTTTACCCGTACGAAAACGAGGGATCGCCAGAGAGATATTGGCTACCCAACGCCAACGTACTGGAAATAATGGTGCCGTAAGAATTGCCTGAACCAGAACCTCGTAAACGGTTTTAGGGTTTAGATAATTAATAACATCTTCAAGGTCAAAGCTATGGGTTGCACTCAATGATAGAATTAAATTATCTTCGCTAGCAGCAGCCTGAAGTTCAAAGTTAAATTTTCGGCAAAAACGCTTGCGCAAAGCCAGCCCCCAGGCCCGGTTAATACGCGAGCCAAATACAGAATGAATAATGAGGTGCATGTCACCGGTCTGGTCAAAGAAACGTTCGAATACGATTGTATTCTTATCCGGGATACAACCGAAAGTGGCTTTAGCACCCGCCATATATTCACTGGTTTGCCGAGCAGCAGCTAGCGGTACAGGGTAATTTTGCATTATCCAGGTGGTTGTATGTTCTATACCTTTGTTGAGTTGGAAATTAATCATTTGGCGAATTCTCGATACGGCATTCGATAATTCGTCAGATCGTGAAGGGGCTTCGCCTACCCAAAAAGGTATATTAGGAGGCTGGCCGTGTGCATCTTCGGCGTATACTTTTCCTTGTTCTACTTTAAGTAGGCGGTAAGAAGTGTTGCCCAACTGAAAAATGTCACCTGGTAAACTTTCAAAAGCAAAATCCTCATTAAGCGAACCAATTTTTGTGCCCTCAGGCTGTAAAATTACATCGTAATCAAACAAATCTGGAATTGCACCTGCATTGGTGACTGCAATTAATTTAGCACCACGGCGTGCACGTAATATTTTATTGACTTTGTCTCGATGAATATAGGCGCCTCGTCGGCCACGCCTGGTGGTGTAACCATCTGCTAACATTTGAACGACTTGTTCATACGCTTCAAGTGTTAAATCCTGATAAGGGCGTGCTTGAGTCAAGCATTGGTAGAGCGCATCTTCATCCCATTCTTGATTGGCGATTTCGGCAATTATTTGTTGCGCTAAAACGTCTACTGGTGCCTGAGGTATATTAATTCGATCAAGTTCACAATTTTTTATGGCATCCAGGATTGCTATGCACTCGATTAAGTCATCTCGTGATAAGGGATATAACCGTCCTTTGGGTTGACCGCCAACACTATGACCTGAACGTCCTACACGTTGCAAGAATGTAGAAATTGAGCGAGGTGATCCCAATTGACATACGAGGTCAACATCACCAATATCAATTCCCAGTTCAAGAGAGGCTGTAGTCACTAAAGCACTTAAATCGCCGTTTTTTAGGCGTTGCTCGGCACTTTGACGATGCTCGCGTGATAAGCTTCCATGGTGAGCAGTCACTTTTTCTTCACCTAATTGTTCGGCCAGTGTATGTGCTACCCGTTCCGCCATGCGACGAGTATTAACAAAAATTAGTGTCGTGCTATGTTCGCTAATCTGTTGTAGTAAGCTGTTATATATTTCTGTCCATACTTCATTTGCCATTAGAGCTTCAAGAGGGGAGGCAGTGGTTTCGATTAACAAGTCGCGTTCGCGTACGTGTCCCATATCAATAATGTTTACTTCTTCTTCTCGGTTTCCAATTAGAAACAAGGCCATTTCCATTATTGGGTTTTGAGTGGCGGATAAGCCAATGCGAGTAATAGGGTTCGGACATAAAGCGCTTAAGCGCTCAAGAGATAATGATAGGTGCGCGCCACGCTTATTACCGGCAACGGCGTGTATTTCATCAATAATGACGGATTTAACGGTCGATAGAATCTTGCGACCAGAATCTGAGCTTAACATTATATAAAGTGATTCAGGAGTAGTGACTAGTATATGAGGCGGTGTGCGTATCATTTGTTGGCGTTCAGACTGGGGAGTATCTCCAGTACGCACAGCGGCTCGAATGTTAACCTCAGGTTCACCTGCTTGTCGCAAGCCTTCCTTAATTTTGCTGAGGGGGGTCTGAAGATTTTTATGAACATCATTCGACAAAGCTTTAAGAGGTGAGATGTATAATATCTGTGTTTCATCAGGAAGTAGAGGTTCACAAATTGAGCTTAGTCCTTGTTTGATCAGTTGATCAATCGCTGACAAGAACGCCGCCAGGGTTTTACCTGATCCTGTGGGAGCCGCAATTAAGGTGTGTTGATTCTTTTGTATGGCAGGCCAGGCCTGAAGCTGTGCGGCAGTGGGCGCCTCAAAAGACTCGTTAAACCAATTTTGAATGACTGGATGAAAATTGATATCAGCAATAGTGCTCGGAATGGTTGAATGTTCAGGCATAAATCAGAGCGCTTTTAGTGGTAAAAGTAAAAAAGATTAAGTACTTCATTTAAAAACTATAGCTGATATCAAGTGAAAACGTAAGGTAAACACAATACAGTCATTGCGCATGGCGTAAGTTATTATGTAATTATGGCATAATAGCTAGGGGCGTTGATATTAGGTATACAGTTTATCAGATAAGTATTTTGGTATTGAGAGTTTGTATTTGATTTCGATTAGTATGCTAAGTATCTTACTAATCGTTGTTCTAGTGTAAATAGTGAGTGCTGAATAAATGCAGTCTAAGCTCTCAAAAAATAGAAAAGGTGCAGTAAAAATGAAAAAAATATTAGCCGTAGTGATTGGCCTGGTGATTGTCGTGGCCTTGGTAGGGCCTTTTGGTTCAGGGTATATAGTGGAAAGCCGTGTTACTAAGCTCTTGGATTCCCTAAAAGAATCTCTGCCGGCGAATAGTGTCAAATATGGAAAGTTGCAGCGTGGATGGTTTGGAAGTGACATTAAGGTCTCAATTAAAGATAAAAGTATTGCTTTTGAAGCGGTATTGCATATAAGTCATGGGCCCGTTTTGCTCAAAAAAGGAAGCTTAATATTTGGCCTGGGTTATATCGATATTAAAGTCACTGATAGCAAATCAAAGGTAACGGGGCTTGGGGCTATTAAAGAAATTCTTAAGCAAGCCAGGATAGATATAGTGCTTAACTATCAAAGCACAGTGACTGTAGATGCCACGATAAATAAACTGGTAAAGCCAATTGAGATTGAAAAAATCAAGGTCAGCCAACTCAATAATTTTCGATTTAATGTTAATATTGAATTAGAAAATGAAATTGGAAAGTCACTTTTGGCATTTGATGAGATAGAGATTATTAGTGGTAAGACCAAGGTTGTGGTTAATCAGTATGATAGTGCGATGACTTTTCTAAAAAGTCAAAAAGGGGCCAGTATTGGTGGAACCTTTGCAAAAATTAGAAGTATTATGGTGAATTATAATGCGAACGGAAAATCCAGGAAAATAACTCTTAACGGTTTGCATCTCAAGACTAATACTCAAGCAGCCTCTGGTAAGATTAGTCAAGAGTCCCTTATCAAAATAGAATCTATTGCAATACCCGGTGAAAAATTGCTGAGTTTAAAAATTCCTTTAAGCCTGCGTAAGTTAGACGAACAACAATTCGCACGCTATGAAAAACTGGTGTCGGTAAGCCCGCTGAATGTTCTTGAGCTATCAAAGGTGATTACATTACTAATTGCTGGAGAACCAGAAATTAGTATGGATAAAACTACGATAAAGCTTGGTGATAAAGAGGCTACCATGACATTTATGTTTAAGGGAGTTCCTCTGAAGAAAGGCGATATAGTCGGTATTTTTAATTTCAGGAAGGTAATATATTTTAAGTTAGTGGTTGATACTCCAAAAACTGTTTTGAAAGACTTGGTGTCATTGGTAAATAGATTAGTCAATGATTTTAGTAATCTAAATAGCGCTGGAAGCAGCATGAATGCGAGTGATGATGCCGATGGTACTATTGATCGCTGGATTAGTACAAAATTTATTACCAAAAGCCCAACAGGATACCGTCTTCAATTAGAAATAAAAGATAGCAAAATGTCGATTAATGGAGAATCACATAAGTCATTTTTGTTTCCCTGAGTACGGCTATTAGTTAAGAAATGGTAATTAGCTGTAGTGGAAAATATTTAAGATATAACGGGGCTTAATGTATTCTATTGACCAGTTCCTATTTGGTTATTTTCCGCTGGGCTTCACTTAAAGTTCGTTGGTAAGCCTTTAGGTTGGACCCGCCTGTTTGAACGGCTTTGCGGCTATACTGTCTGGCTCGACGATAGCGTTTTTGTTTAAGCATTAGGTTGGCAAAGTTGTTCCAGGCATCGCCGTTTTTTGGGTTTAACTGAACGGCCCTGTGGTAGTATTTTCCTGCCTGTTGGTAACCGTTTACTTGAAACCAATAGTTTGCGCTAGTGAGATGTAATAGTGAGTTATGTGGCCATTTTTTTAGTGCAACCTTGTAGGCTTTTTTAATTTTAACGACGTTATTGGTGTCTGTTTCATATATGCTTAGAGCAGTAAGCCAGCCAATAGCGGTAGCGGTCTTTGGGATTTTCGTTGCGGGAGTGATTACCAGCGCCCAGTAACCTGAGCGTTTCCAGGTCCGTTCAAATAATTTTAGTTTTGTCACGCGACGTCTGTTTTTACCTGACCGTAAAATAATAGTTTTATCTTCTAAATTGTAGCCAATGGCGACGGCGAAATGCCATCGCGGGATATATTTAACCCCTAGATTTTGAAACACAATAACGACATTGCCTGCCGCTAATTCCGAAAGTAAGTCGTGTAACTCAGGATTTAGTTTATAGGCGATAAGTCCATAGCGCCGTGTAGCACTGACTAAGTCAGATTTGAGAGTGCCTTTGCGTCCGGGAAGGTAAACTCTGGATATAATTTCAGGCAGTGGCCGATGAACCTTTACTGAGTCGAGAGCAGTTGCTAGTGCTGCGGGGCCGCACTGATACTTTTTTTGGGAATAAAAAGGCGTTTGTTTAAGTTCTACATCTTCGGGAAGAATTAACGGGCCTTGAAGAAGTTGTTTTGTTTGCGGGGTTGCAAAGCATGCGCTTAGCAAAAAAACGAGCAGTAGGATCGACACTCTTTGCAATTGACGCTTTATGGTATTGTTTTTCATCAACTGCATAGTGTGCCTATTAAGAGAGCTCTAACCTTAGATAAACGAAAAGATATTCGTTACGCCCATGAGTTCAAGAATTATCAGTATTAAAAATACTATGAGAATACTTTCTGTGCCGGCTCCTGCTGGTATTTTATCAATTTTGCTTGCAAGCACCTGTATTTGTGTATCGCTAAGTTTTGCGACCCTGTCCTTGGCTTCCTGAGCGCTAAGACCGTGCTTCTGCAGGGCTGATTTGACAGTGTTACGTTCGTAAAATTTTAGAATTTTAACGCGTTGTTGCTGTACTTGTGCTTTCTTGACGGTTGACTGGGTGCTGATCATTTCCGCTAATGCAGGAGCTTGCACCGTAATGTAAAGAAAACACATTGTAATAAAGGGGACGATCGGTCGTGCTAATTTGCGGACAATTTCCATGTTCGATTCCTCATGCGATTGTGAGAGCAGTGCTCGTGTCTCGTTATATCTATCGACAGCGTTACTGCTGTTCGAATATTTTGGGGGATATTCTGATTGAAGTGGTGACTTAACCAGAGATAACGACGCTATAATACCCTAAATTTGGTCGTGAAATAAACCTGTGAGGGTATTACTGTGAATAAGGTCACAGCAAGCGTGAGGATAGCAGTGGGAATAAGGGGTCGGCTATTATAGCCGACGGCTTAATGTGTATTTTTGTGCAGTAGTTTTAGAGAATTTTGATGCACGAGCGAGACGTTTTGATTCACCTTTGCGAATCCAGCGTCGAATACGGTTAGCATCACCAAATTTACTATAGCGGCCGGCTGATTTAAGTAAGACAATCACGACAGGACGGCGTTTAATACTAGCGTGCATCACCAGGCAATAACCTGCTTCATTGATAAAGCCCGTCTTGCTTAAGTTGATATGCCAGCTGCTGCGACGTACCAGTCGATTAGTATTACGAAATTGAATAATACGCCCCGTTCGTTGGTTACGAATCCATCCGCGTTTAGATGTGGTCATTCGTCTGATGACAGGGTAATCGTAAGCGGCACGGACCATTAGAACCAAGTCTCGTGCGGTAGACTTATTGCCATTGGATAGGCCTGAAGAATCTGCAAATCTTGTACGTGTCATTTTGAGTTCACGAGCCTTGCGGTTCATGGCACGAACGAAAGCTCTTTTACCGCCAGGATAGGTGCGGGCTAAAGCATGTGATGCTCGGTTTTCAGAAGCTGCTAATGCCATATAAAGTAGGTCTTTCCTGCGTAACACAGTACCCACTCGTAATCGCGAGCGAGAAAATCGTAACCAATCCTTGTCTGCTGAAGTAACGCGAATACGTTTTCCTAATTGCAGGCGTGCATCAAGTATTACCATAGCGGTCATTAACTTGGTAAGAGAAGCGATAGGCCGTCTTTTGTTCATACGTTTGCCGTACAATACGACACCGTCTTTTAAGTCAACTACAGCAACTGATTGTGAGCGTAAACGTAATAGGCGTGGATTAAGGTAGCGCTTGATACTGGATCGTGATGTTCGTCTTGATCTTGATTTTCTTTTAGATCTTGATGTTCTTTTAGATCTTGATTTTCGTCGCGATCTTGATTTTTTTCGTGCACTTGCATATTTCCGGGATCTGATTGCTCGGTGGTGCCTACGACTACGAAGAGCAACATACAATTTTAACCGTTGACCGGTAGCGATTCGATTACGTCGAAGTGAATTCCAGCGTCGTACTTGAGATGCCTTTATCCGGAAACTGCGAGCAATAGAGTAAACAGTGTCACCTTTTCGTACTATATAAGAAATTAATTGCTTGCGTGTTTTATAGTGAATACGCTTGCTAGATAAAGAGGCGGCTGTTAATGAATGCTGTGGAGAGGCATATGAAGCAGTTGCATACAGCCCAGGCAATAAAAATCCTGACATAAGTAGCAAAACTGTCAAATGATAAGTGACAAAGCTGTTAGAGTTATTTACTATCTTCACTGTTACCCTCACAATACAAATCAATCAAAGCCTAATAGCTTTAGGTGTATCTGAATTGAGATACCTAAAACTGATTACGTCTATCTATATAATTAGTGGACGGTTGCAGTATTTGCAGTTTGCCCTAAATCGCTGAATTCTAGAATATTAGTTTTTCTTATTATCCTGATTAATTTACTTTACCTGTCTTGAAAAAATAAGTAAACAAAATCTGATGATAAATTGCACATTTATGATGGCATACATTAAAAACTATACTAAAAATGTAAGCTTCCGCTGTTAACTCTCTGTTTTGACCTAATTACCTGATTTATCTAATGTTATATAATAACTTATAATTCGTCAGGTGACTTCTCTCATGGAGATTTAATTATTAGCTGCTGCAATAGTTATTACAAGGATTATGCCAAATACCAGAAAATCTGGTTTTATTAAATAGTAAGTGAGTAGTCTATTTGAAAAGGGTAGTTTTAAACTCGACAAGTAGGTGAGCAATAACAATTTTTTAATTACGACGCAGCCATTGTTTTCGTCGTTCAATTGGTTTCCGAACAGTATATTTTTAAGAATTTAACCGAGTTCATGGGTAATCTTGTTACCGTTCGGTGACAAAAAATATAAAGTCGCAATATTATGGCAGGCATTGCCGGTTTTTCGGCACAAGCAAACTCTTGAATTTGATTGCTTACCTTAGTCGGAACAAGGAATGTAAAGTTGTGATCTATGTCTTAACAAGTTGCCGCATGTATAACATTTACCGGTAAAAGTGTGCTTGAATTTCAAGAAACTGTTGGCAAAAGGGTATGAGTCTGGTATAGAATTGGCGCAGGATGAGAATATCATAAAGAGTTTCCATATTTATTGACAGGAAACTCCGGGCACAAGCTCATAATAATAATTTTTCTAGCGGATAGAGATAACACAAGAGTATTCAACGTAATTTCTGTGGATCACAAATGAAAGTCGTGTCTTGTTATTTGCAATACCTTTTGCGCATGCTTGATTGCCGTATGATAGTCTTAAACAATAATGATATTAAATTGTAATTAACCAAGGGTGCAAAGAAAATGAATAAAAATATTATAGCAACAGCTATTGCTCTTTCAGCTGTATTGACCACGTCTGCAGCGATTGCCGGTGGAATGCCTAGTACTAAAGCAGATATTCAAGGTAATGATGCTTATGTGACGACTGATCGTGGTGACGTAGTACGTGATATCAGTGGCGATTGTGTTCGCACAAACTACTGGTCTCCAGCCTTGGCAATTCCTAGTTGTGAAGGCAATCAACGAGTAGCGGTTAAAAAGCCTAGCAAGCCATCAACTCCTGTTGTACATCAGCCTGCTCGTGCTGCCGATCCTGAATTTATCTCTGTATCATTACAAGCAGGCGCTTTGTTTGACGTAAACAAATCAACTTTAAAGCATCGTGGTCAGGAAAAGTTAAATCTTTTGGCTGAAAAGTTAAAAGAAACTATTACTACTGAAACTGTTCAGATTGTTGGGCATACAGATAGTTCTGGTTCAGACGACTACAATCAGCATTTATCAGAGCGCCGTGCAATTGCAGTGAAAGGGTATCTGGTAACTCGTGGTATTCCGGGCAATAAAATTAATACATTAGGTCTTGGCGAATCTAAGCCGATTGCGACTAATTCTAATGCAAGAGGACGTGCTCGTAATCGTCGTGTTGAAGTTAGAATTCGTGCTACTAGACAGCTTAACTAATTTGTAATTGATTGGTTTCTGTTCATAGATTGGTTGTAATGGCCAACCCTAAAGCACCCGGCTTGTACCGGGTGTTTTTTTGTCTAGAATTTCATCAATTAGAGTGATTAGCTCTTGGTTTACGCTAGAATCAATAAGACAAATAGGCGGGAATGAAGAGGGCAGTAAACTGATCCTTGATGAGTAGAGTCGCGACGGCGCCTGGAGTTCAAGTATTATTTTATTAGCGTTAATATTTGGAAATAGTCCTATAATTAAAACACTTGATTAACTATATGTGAGAGAACACCATTGAAAGTAGAGGATGGAGAAACCAAGGATGCAGGCTGTGTATGATGTAGTAGTAGTGGGATCCGGGTTTGGTGGCTCTGTCACAGCTTTACGAGTTGCTCAGGCAGGGAAGTCAGTGCTAGTGCTTGAGCGCGGAAAAGATTATTCTTCTTTAGAATTCCCACGTGAGATGAAAGATGTCAATTCAATATTATGGCAGCATTCTAAACGAATCGATTCGCAAGGTTTGTTCGATATCAGGTTTTTATCTGATGTAGGTGTCGCTTGCGCTTCCGGAGTTGGCGGTGGTTCACTGGTCTATGCCAATATTCATATTCGACCTGATAGTTCTGTATTTGATTCTCCCCGCTGGCCAGATGAAATAACTCTATCTTCCTTAGCTCCTTATTACGATAAAGTGGCTGAAACACTTAACATAAGCCCTGTTCCTGAGAATAAATTGTTAGCAAAGCGTGATGTGTTTCGACAATGCGCGAAACACTTGGGGGCTCCAGTGTTTGACCCAGATCAGGCGGTATCCTGGCAGGACTGCCAATATTGTGCTGAATGTGAATTTGGCTGTAGATATAATGCAAAAAATACACTGGACAAAAATTATCTACAACAAGCCAAAGATGCAGGTGCAATAGTAATTTCGCAGAGTCTGGTGACTATCATTGAACCTACGTTTAAAGGCTACTATATCCATTATAGAGATTTAAAAAATGGTGGCATAAAGAAGCAAGTTAAAGCTCGTCGAGTGGTCTTGGCGGCAGGTACTTTGGGCACTAATGAATTATTGCTTCGCAACAGAGATAGCTATAAAACACTGGGAGATTTGAGTAAGACTTTGGGGTATGGGTTTTCAGCCAATGGTGATTTTCTGGGTTCAATTCAAAGTGCAGTTAAATTGAATGACCCCTGGTTAGGCCCAGATGTAACATCGGTAATGAAGTTTGACTTGGAAGAGTGCTTTTTCACCTTGGCAGCTCCAACCTTTAATCAGGCTTCTCAAGAATTATTGGCCTCGTTGGGACAGCGAGGAGGTCGTCTATTGCGCTTTATTGGCCCGGTAATTTGGCGATTCTTGCCTAAATTGATTCCGTGGGCAATGGAAAAAGGGCTTATGAGTCAGCCAATGTCACGCCCAGGACCCTACGCAGGTCCAGCAGGTAAATTTACAAACCTATTCGCGATTGGTAAAGATAATGCGAATGGGCGTCTGTTAATGCAGCGTAATAAACTAGATATTGAATGGAATTTTTATGGTGAAAACCGGATACTGGTCCAGGGAATGGTCGACATAATGGAAAAAATAGCACAGTTCTATGAAGGAAGGTTTTCACCTTTGGTAACCTGGAATATGGCGCATAAACCCTTTACAGTTCATCCGCTAGGGGGCTGTGCAATGTCTGGCTCAATTAAAAATGGTGTTGTGTCACCGACAGGAGAGGTTCATGATTATCCTGGTTTATACATTTTTGATGGGTCGATGATTTGTACTGCAATTGGTTACCATCCGGTTATGACCATTACCGCAATAGCTGAACGTAATGCAGAGGCAATGGTCGATAGTCTGTAAGCTTGTCTAGTACAGTAGTATTCCTTCGCTTATTTGTTCAAGCCATTGTTGTTCATCACGTGCAAGCCGCTGCTCAAGATCACCTGCTTCAGCGTTGGAGTCGTCAATCCATTCACGCACAAATGAACCGCCATTAATCAAATCAATAGGAAGCTTGTCTTGTTCGTATTCATAAGCATGGCGTCGCCAGAGATCATATTCAGGGTAAAGTAGCCTGATTGCCTTTAACATTAATAAAGTAAGCCTGTATGGCTTGAATTGAGTGGGATCGTAATCAGCATGGTCTGTATGAATTTGTAAGCCTTCACAGGTGGTTCCCTGATGCTTGTGAAAGGTAGGTTCAAAAAAACAGGGCCGCAGTAATGCGCCTTTAAGCCACGCAGGTTGCCATTTCTGCATTTTTGCCAGTATTTTCGTCGCATCAATGTCAGGCGCACCAATGATTTCAAGAGGAATAGTGGTGCCTCGTCCTTCAGACAGAGTTGCGCCTTCAATCAGGACTGTCCCGGGGAAGCAGCGAGCCATGTTAACACTGGAAGCATTCGGGCTTGGATTTACCCAGGAATAGGAGTTGTCTGGCCAGCCAAAACCAGGTGCTTGCTTAGGGTCATAGCCCTGCATGGAAATAACGTCCATGTCGAGCTTTGGGGTGTGTCTGGGTTTAAACCAGCGAGCCATTTCTCCGGTCGTGAGGCCGTGGCGCATAATAATTTTACTGGCGCCCACAAAGCTCTCCCAGCCCGATTCAAGAATAGTTCCTTCTACAGCTCGGCCAGCCGGATTGGGCCTATCGAGCACCCACAACGTTTTGTTGTGTGTTTCACAGGCTTCCATCAAATAAAGTAACGTCGTGATGTAGGTGTAGATACGACAGCCAAGGTCTTGAACATCGAAAAGCAAGACATCAAAGGTGTCCATCATTTTATCAGTAGGGCGTCGTACCTCACCATAAAGGCTGAATACCGGGATATTATGTATTGGGTCAAGAAAGTCTTCTGACTCAATCATATTGTCCTGCTTATCGCCTCTCATGCCGTGTTGTGGGCCAAAAGCCGCCGTAATATTGAGGGCAGGGCAATTGCACAATGCATCAAGACTGTGTTCAAGTTTACGTGTGACTGAGGCTGGGTGACCTACCAAAGCACAACGTTTGCCGTCCAGCTTTTTCTGTAGCTCAGTTTCAATGAGCAGGCGTTCAACGCCGTTTAATATTGGTCTGTTATTCATAGTAGCAGTATAACTTAATCGTGTATCAGGCGTTAGAGGCGGTTGGCCACAATGGGTCTGTCGTAGTTGGATTGCTGTTCAATAACTTGTGGGGCCAGATCATAACGATCGCTGTGATGCATTTTGTATTTTTAGGCGGCGAATTTTCTTCCAGCATTTAATGGCCATCATTTTTATGTAACAAATTAAGGAGCCTCTGATTAATTCTGGTTAATGAGATTGCTGTTCAGAAATATCAGTGGCAAGGCGAAGATTGCAGCTAATAGCACGGCTATTGGCAAGATT
>VAOX01011545.1_pt1 | contig 17809 bp, 24 predicted proteins | sample 3393891 | NCBI WGS metagenome assembly VAOX01 (sample SAMN08290429, study PRJNA428436) | hydrothermal vent metagenome | isolation source: Deep-sea hydrothermal vent chimney | place: Indian Ocean: Southwest Indian Ridge | depth 2822 m m | reverse complement strand
TTTTTAGCACCACGGCCCCGAAGGGGTGAGGGCATGGATAGCCCGAATAAAGTAGGTCATTGCCAGGATTTAACACTAAAAAGCCCCTGTGGATATGCATCTACGGGGGCTTTTTTTTGTGTCATGTTAATTGGCCGGGGGCCTGGCACTGACCTGCACGGAGCATGGGGACGATGCGATGAGTACTGGTGGAGCAGGCGCTTTAAAATTGCCCTGGTTTATGTGAAAAAACACAAAGCGGGGCTAAAGCCCCACCTCCAGATACAGGGGGTATTACAGAGAGGCTGGTATTTCTCTAATGGAAGTGGGGCTTTAGCCCCGCAAGCCTGTCAGCAAGTGCATCCCTGCACAAAATCGAGTGCATGAACATGCAATTGTCAGCTCGGTATGCAGATATCACCTACAGACCAGTAATTAATAAATTTAAAAAACAGCTCAAAACTCGACAAAGCGCACTCAAAACCATCCATTTTGCTATAAACTCAATGCCATGGATAAGACCATATTTGTTGAAAATCAAAATCTAAAACGAAAACTCGACAACTTAATACGCCGAGCTCGAACCAATGAGCAAAAGCAGGAGCTATTCGACTCTTTCGGTTTTGAAGTCATTGCGGCAAATACACCGGCGCAATTACGTGATTATATTCTGCTTCAACTGCAGGCTCGTTTTCAACTGCAGGATGTCATTATGTGTATTATCGATTTCGAGCATGATGCTGAAAAACTGTTTTATGGACATGATGTTGATGCAGAGCAGTTGTTCAGGTCAAAGTTAATTATCCTCGATACAGATCAGGACAGGAGCAAAATTGATACGCTGCCAAAATTCCCGGAGCTAGGGCCTAAAGTGATCGAGCAATATGACTGGATGCTAGAGTCTCTGGATGCTGATGTGCCACATCATTGCGAAAGTGCTGTGCTATTACCATTAATTCGGAGTGATTTGCTAATTGGTACGCTTCTTTTATTGAGTCGTGATGTAAATCGTTATCAGCCAGGTATTGCCACAAACTTCCTGCAAAAACTTTCAGCTATGACAGCTGTTGCTATTGAGAACTGTCTCAATCAACAAAGGCTGAAAGAAATTGGTTATCAGGATCCACTCACTCAGGCTTATAACAGGCGGTACTTTGATCTGCGCTTTTCCGATGAAATTGATCGAAGTTTACGAAGAGATGAAAGCCTCGCCTGTATGTTCCTTGATGTTGATTTTTTTAAAAAGGTAAATGATACCTATGGGCATCATACCGGCGATATGGTGCTTATGCGTCTGGTTGTGCTGATGAAAGAACAGGTCAGGGCATGTGATATCGTGGCACGCTATGGAGGAGAGGAGTTTGTAGTTGTACTGCCTGATGTATCGATTGATGTGGCCGTTGAAATAGCTGAACGTCTGCGTAAGGCAGTGGAAAAAGATGAGCTGATTAGCTGTGGGCAGGGTGTCAAAATAACCGTTTCCATTGGACTCGATACAATGCAATATTCTGAAGGCAACAGTCTGAGTAAAAAAGAGATTGGCGTGAAGCTGCTTAATAATGCTGATCAGGCACTGTACAATGCGAAGTCAGGAGGTCGTAATAAGGTGGTTGTTTATCAGGCAGGTTAACTGCTATCCTTCTGGTCTCTGATAATTGACATTTGCTTGTTCAGGTTGTGTTTAATCATAAGCTCATGATCTTTATCTCGAATATGCTCAAACTCCACAGATATGGATTGATCTGTTTGATTAACCCCCTGTGCCTGATGGATAACTCGGCCGTAAACTATGATCCCAATTTTTTCGGGTAGGAGAACCAGCTCAAGTTTTACGGCCTGATTTATATCAATATCCTGATCAAAGTTATACATGAGGCCAGATGCGCTTAAATTAACGGTAAGCAGTTTTTTTTCATCAAATGAGCTCTCCTTACAGAGTAGAATCAGGCTTAAGCTATCTATTTTAGCGTTAAGAAACTCTACATACTCGGCGATATCAGGGTGTATTTGTTTTATGTTATTCAGAACCGGATTGATATTGTTGTTCAGTGTTGCAAAATCAGCACTCAGACTAAACGAGCTATTATCCAGATGCCTGAGTGTTTCCGGCGCGGCACTATACTCATCTTCATCAATAATGGTGGTAGTCAGGTATATCTGGTCTTCAATTCTGAAGTATTCACGTCGTTCATTGTCTTTTGTCATAAGTGTATCTCAGCAGCATTGTTAATGCCGGGTTCATTCAGGTTAATCTGAAAACTTAATTAAACTGGGTAGCTCTTCCACTGTTTCAGTCTGGCGAATAACTTCAATCTCTACGCGTCTATTTGTGGCTCTGTTTTTATATGTTGTGTTGGGTACGAGCGGCACAGTATCAGCATAGCCCTGAATAACGAGCCGTTCATTAGGTATCTTTTTTATGCGCAGTATTTCTTCAATAATAGATACAGCGCGTGCGGTTGATAGTTCCCAGTTTGATCGGAACTTATAGGTGGATATTGGTATATTATCAGTGTGTCCTGATATGTGGATTTTCCCTGGCGTTTTGCTTATAGCGGCAGCAATTTTTCGCAGCACAGGTATAAATTTTCGATTTAAACTTGCACTGCCAGATGAAAAAGATCCTTTTTCTCTAATGCGAATAATGGTGCGTTCATTGTCTCCGCTGACTTCAACCTGGCCCTTTCCAATTTCGTCTTTAAGGGCTTTTTTGAGCTGTTCGAGGCGTTTGGCAGCCGCTTTGGTTTTTTCTGAACCAGATCTGTCAGGTCCTTTTCGGAAATCAAGATTATTTTTTCTGTCATCTGTAGTGTGTTGACGCATCACCTTAAGAGGCGTTGGAGTAGGGCGTCCCGGTGTGAATTCCTTGGCAATAATACTGGTGCCTTTGGGGATCTCTTTGGTTTTAACATCCCGTTGCACACCAAATGCAGCGTTCATGGAGCCTGCGAGCTGTTTAAACTTAAGTGCGTCCATTTCCGAAAATGCGAGTAGTAACACGAAAAAACTCATCAGCAGAGACATCAGGTCGGCAAAGGTTGCCAACCAGCCCGGAGCGCCGGGAGGGGGGCATTTAACCTGTTCCTGTTCGTCCATTGAATCTACTCTTCATTGTCTGATGAAGTGCGCTGATTTTCGGGCAGAAATGCCTTGAGAAGCTCTTCCAGTACGCGCGGATTCATACCTTCCTGAATACCGCTAATGGTTTCAAGTATGAGAGAACGGTTGGTTTTTTCTTCCTGACTGCGCAGTTCCAGTTTGTCGGAGATGGGCAGTGCAAAGGCGTTGGCGACCACCGCACCATAGAGCGTTGTAAGCAGGGCAACGGCCATTGCCGGGCCAATAGATTTGGGGTCATCCATATTTGCCAGCATCTGAACAAGGCCGATAAGTGTACCAATCATACCCATAGCGGGTGCAATATCCCCAAGTGCTTTAAAAATTTTCTGTCCTGTCTCATGGCGTTGTATCGTCAGGCTTATATCCTTGCTAAGCATTTTGCGTACCAGATCGGGTGGATGCCCATCTACGCAGAGCTGGATGCCTTTATTAAGAAAAGGGTTTTCTATTTCCTGTGATTCCAGTGCCATCATACCTTCTTTGCGGGCTACATTTGCGAGCATTCCAGCCTGTTCTATAAGTTGGGATGCATCAACATTTTTATGAAAAAACGCCTTCATAGCGACTTTAAATGCACCAAAAAACTGGCTGAGAGTAAACTGCATGAGTACGACTGACACGCTACCACCAAGCACAATAAGGAGTGAGGGTACGTTTACAAACAGGAGAATAGAGCCGCCAGCAAGAATCGCGCCGAGGATAAAACCCAGAGTGATAATAAGCCCCAGTAAAGTCGCTAGATCCACTTTTTTTCCTCAAATTTGTTATTATTCGCAATAGTCACATACAGCATGGTATCTCCGTTGCTTAATACCATGATTCTGGTGATGGCCTGGACAGTGTCTCTATGGTTCTTAACCCTCCTGTAATGTATTGTAGACAATAATATTTAATAGTGCAGAGTGAAAATTGAAAAACAGCATGGTAAAGAAAAGAAAAGAAAAGCGTGTTCTGGATATTAGTATTATTCGTAGCTATTTATCCAGTAACACTTTAAATTTGCCGTTGCATTTACAGGTGCTGCAAAGCGTGGTATCCACCAACGATTATGTACTGGCGCATGGAGGGGGTGCTGAACAACAGTTTTATGTCTGCATTGCCAACCAGCAAACAGGGGGTAAAGGACGCAGTGGAACTGTCTGGGAGTCGCCGGCAAATGCTAATATTTATATGTCGCTGGGTTGTCATTTTGAGCAATTTTCACCAGGGGAATTGAGTGGTTTATCGTTAGCGTGTGGGGTTTGTGTTGCCAGGATGCTCAGAGGCATGGGGCTGGAGGCGCAGCTAAAGTGGCCAAATGATATTTTGCTGGATTATAGAAAACTTGCAGGCATTCTGATTGAAACACGGGTTCGATCAGGTGGTGTGTATGTTGTTACAGGGCTTGGGATGAATGTTGATATGCCCAGGCTGGCGGCAGAAAAAATTAGTCAGCCATGGATTGATTTATGTGGTGTATTGCCCGCATTAAATGGTTCTATAGATAGAAACAGGCTGGTGGCTCAACTGTTGGAAACGCTGATTGACTGTTGCGTTGAGTACCATCGAAGTGGATTTACAACGTTTCTCGATGACTGGCATAGTTTTGATGTTTTATTCGAGCAACAGGTTGTTCTGAAAACCGCGGAGGGCGAGAAACAGGCAAAAGTGCTGGGTATAGACGAAGACTATGGTTTGAGAGTAGAGATAAACGGTGTTCAGGAAGTATTGTATGCGGCGGATATTAAATTAAAGCTGAGTGATCATGTTAACGATTGATATTGGTAATAGTCGAATTAAGTGGGCCAGATTCAGGGGCGGTGAAATTGTAGATCATCGAGTGCAGGCTTATAGTGCAAAGTCATTTGAAGCAGACTTTAAAAGTGCTGGCTTACCTCAGGATAGATCGTCTCGGTTGATGATCAGCCATGTCGCGGGAGAGGGGCTGAAAAAACGGCTTACCAAGGTGCTGGACGAGAATAAATACAGCAGCCATGTCCATTTTGCCCGGACTCAGGCTCAGCAGTGTGGTGTTAGCAATTCGTATGAAACGACTGAAAAGATGGGGGTAGATCGATGGTTGGCAATGATAGCAGCCTATCACTCTCCATTAAAAAAAATGCCATGCGTGATATGTGTGGTTGACTGTGGTACTGCGATTACCCTGGATGTAGTTGACAGTAAGGGCGTGCATCAGGGTGGGCTGATAATGCCAGGTTTGCAAACGATGCGCACATCTTTAGCAAGTGGCACGAGTCGAATACAGGTGGATAAAAATTTTGAGCCGGGAAGGTTGTCTGAATCGGGTTTGGCCTCATCCACCGAACAGGCTGTTAAGCAGGGGTGTCAGCAGTTGATACTAGAAGGCGTGTCGGGCATTATAGCCAGGCAGAAGCAGGCTGCAAATGGCGAAATACTTTGTCTGGTGACAGGTGGAGATGGTGGATGGGTATCAGAGGCGCTATTGCATAAAAATTCATATGAACCATTTCTGGTGCATTATGGATTACAGATGATTGCGGATGAGTAGTGACTGGCTCGGAAGTGTGTTAAATACGGGTGCGGAGGATGAAAAGGCAAGCCTTTACAGGGGGGGGGCAGGTTCGATAATAGTATTCCTGACCGTTGAGGCTACTGGATAAATGCCATCTTTTTTGTCAGGCCTGCTAATATTCGAGCTGGCAGGCGACCAGAAAAAATAAGACAGATATATTAAGATCAGAAAAATTCAGGGTTACAGAAAAAATGCGACTACTCTTTATTGTTATCATTGCGCTAAATCTACTATACGCTATCTGGGAATACCGCAGCCCTGTGGATAGAGAGCGTATTCATGCACCACTGGCAGAAGATTTAAATCGTCTTGTGTTATTGAATGAATTAAACACAGAGGATGACGATGTAGGCACAGGTACAGGTACAGCAGGTATATCTGATGCTACTGATGATGAAGAGCCTGGGGCAACAGGAGATGAGGAAACAGAAATAGCGGCAGATTTGGCTTCTGGGGCTGAGCAAGCGGGTATGGCATGTTTTACGCTAGGCCCCTATAAAGATCGGGAGATAATGGAGCAGTTAAAAGAGTCGCTTGCAGAGAATGTTGCAGAGGTCTCAGTTCGAAAGCGCCAGCAGCTAGAAAAGCACCGTTACTGGGTGTACATACCTGTATTGCTGGACAGGAAGGCGGCTAAAGCAATGGCTAAAAAGCTGAGAAGCAAAAATATAAAAGATTTTTATATAGTATTGAGTGGAAAAAAGAAGAACAGTATCTCGCTGGGACATTACAGAGAGCCAAATCATGCGAATCGTCGCGTCAGAAAAGTTATTGAGCTGGGTTTTGAGGCTGAAATTGATGTTATATACCGTGAGTATGATATTTACTGGCTTGATTACAGGATTGATAGAGGTAAAGATGGAAGTGGTGATGTTTTTTCCATCGATGAGTTCATAACGGATGGAGTTACAAAGCTGGACAGACAGTGTTAGTACTTCACTAAAAGTAAGCTTGATGAAGAGCCGGGAGCCTTAATAATTGCGTTTTGGGTGGAGTTTAGGCAGAAATAGAAAAAAAAGTGAAATTAATTGGCAAATACCATTGCGAAAACTCTCTTCTTTCACTAGAATTGCGAGCCTTCTTCACATGGAAGGAAATTGTCAGAGATGGTAGTAATAAGCCCTAAAGGGTAAGTCGGTATAGCCCAGATAGGTAAGTGGTGGGCAAGAAGCCATAAACGCAAGGCAGGAGGCCGAAGCAGGTTAATCGACGGAGTAGTGAAAAAAAGAATAAGCCGGCATAGCTCAGATGGGGTTAGCTGGTAGTAGTGAAACCAAAGAATAAGCCGGCATAGCTCAGATGGTAGAGCAACTGACTTGTAATCAGTAGGTCCCGTGTTCGACTCATGGTGCCGGCACCATATTTATGTTTAGAATCAACAGGTTACCGCTATATTAGTATATAAGCGGCAACTTATTCTGAATACTTTCTGAATATATTCTGAAAACTAAACCCCCTAAAATCAGTAGATCAGACCTTTTTCTGGTTGTTCTTTGAGCAGCTGACTGGATTTCTGTGGCCTGTTTTCCCCTCTTAATTGCGATGGTGTTTGCTTGCGCTGTTTTTTTGCCTTAAAGCGTGTTTTCAGTGATGAATGCGGCCCTCTGTGTGTGGGCCTGTTTGCCTGGATAATATGGACTGGCTGCCAGACTGTCTCAAAAGCATCGTTATGGAGCTGGAAGGGTAGCTAGCTTTAACTATGTTGCTCTGCTTCATCATAAGTGAAATTGTCAATAGTGGATATTATCAGAAAAACTGCGTTGTTCTTTTTATGCCGCGTATCAAAAATTCTTTCGGTATGTGGATAATTTGTTACAGCATGAGCGTGGAGAGGTGTCATGATAAATATTGAATATGTGAAAGGTGATGCAACCGCTCCAGTAGGTAATGGCCAGAAGATTATCGTGCATGCTGTAATGATCTCGGGAAGTGGGGCAAGGGGTTTGTGTTAGCCATTAGTCGGCGCTGGAAAACACCGGAAAAGACTTACAGGGCCGCATATGTGAGTGCTTTACCAGCATTGGTGCTGGGTGATGTTCAGTTTGTTCAGGTGGATGACAGTACCACGGTGGCCAATATGATCGGTCAGCATGGTATTAGAAGACAGAATCCGAAAGCTGCGCCGCCCAGTCGTTACCCTGTAATCACTCAGGGTCTGCAAAATATGCTTTGGAGCATCAGGCTCCCATTCATATACCGCGCATTGGTTGTGGTCTGGCTGGGGGGGGGGGGAGATATAATTCCTTATTGACGAAACGCAGATTTCAGCCGATTTGGTTGTGGTGGTGTATGACTTTTGAATGTGAGGCTAAAGGAAAGAGGAAAGAATCATCTAATCATGTGTAAATTACTTTAAAAATTTCAATACAGTATTTTGAGGCAAATTAGCATAATGTCCGCAGTTGACTTTTCAGGTTACAAAACGTAGTATTATTTTTCTCTTTACGCGTTGGGCTTATTAAGTATCAAAAGCCTGGTCGGGCGTTACGCCAGACCCTAACTTATTGCGTGGCATAGGGTTGCGCTAGAGCATTTTTCTAGGCCGCATGCCCGGTGCCCGTGCCTGCGGCCTAGAAAAATCTCTAGCGCTGCCTTTAGGTAAAGAATTTATTTTATATTGAACACTACGTACTCAGATATACTAAAAGAAAAACTATGCTGTCTGGATTATACGTCATTTCGTGTAGACTTTAGTTCACCCAAAATATTTTTATGCGGTGGTGTAGTTGATGTGAAGGAAAGCCCGCCAGTGTCAGTAAGAGGGCGTTTACTTGAGTATTGGGCTGTTCATGAAGGAGATCTCGAAGCATCGCATGTCTTAGCTGAGAACTTTAAAGACTACCTCTCAGAAAATACATATTCAGACTTGTTAATATTTGAAGATGACATAGCTAAAACGTCTTCTCTTATAGTTATTTTTTTGGAATCTCCGGGGTCGATAGCTGAGTTAGGTCTATTTTGCAATATAGAGGCGTTGAATTCTAAGCTTATTGTTATTGCACCAAGTGAGGAAACAAAAAATAAAAATTCTTTTATTTACTTAGGGCCAATTACTTTTTTGAGGGAGAAAAGCGAAAATTCGGTAGCGATTTACCCTTGACCTGAAAAAGAACATGATGAATACCCAGATATAGAGTTTATTAGTGAGGATATAAAAAAAAATTAGATGAAGCTAGAAAAATAGAAAAATTCAAATTAGATAACATTGGTCATTTGACTTTTCTTGTTCATGATATTATCGCAATTTCTCAGCCTATAAGAATAACAGAAATAAAAGAAATACTGTCCTGTCTTGGTATTGAGTCGAGTGAAAATTATATTAAGCGATTTATTTATTTATTAAACAGGCTTGGTTTAATTGATTCATATGAATACAGTCGTACGGATTATTACTATTCGTTATCAGATGTTAAAAAAATAAAATTTGGTAAAGATAAAAACAATAAAAATATTGATCGAACTAAAATAGTCATTTCATTACGACAGTATATAGTAGCTTCAGGTGAGTCATCAGAGAAAAAACGAGTAAATGTTTTAAAGCATCTTAGAGAAAAGGGTGTAATATGTTGAGTATATTGACAGTATTGTCTGAAGAGCTGTATATGGGAGAAGAGGTGATTAGTCGCTTTATTATGACGGCGCCATATAGATATAAAAAATATAAAATACCTAAGCGCAAGCCTAATGAGTTTCGGACTATTTCCCAGCCCTCTAAAGAAGTTAAGTTTATGCAAAACTTATGTCTGGGTTTAATAAGGGAGAAATTGCCTGTACATAAATGTGCTTTAGCTTATGAAAAAGGGACTAGCATAAAAAAAAATGCAGAGCTACATAAAAACAATCAATATTTTCTAAAAATGGATTTTAAAGATTTTTTTCCAAGTATTGTCCCTGAAGATTTACTTGCTGTTTTGTCAGATAATGGCATTTGTTTGTTAGATGAAGAAAAAATAATTTTATCCCATTTGTTTTTCTGGAAATTAAGAAGGAATAGTCCTTTAAAGTTAAGTATTGGGGCGCCTAGTTCACCCTTTATATCCAACGCAGTACTATTTGGCTTTGACATAAAGGTAAGTGAGCTATGTGCTGGACTAGAGATTACTTATTCCCGCTATGCAGACGATTTGACATTTACCACAAATAAAAAAAACATATTGAGCTTGCTGCCTATAGAAATAAAAAAAATATTAAGTAGTATGTATGGTCGGCGTCTTAAGATAAATGAGGATAAGACTGTCTTTTCCTCAAAAAAATTTAATAGACATATAACTGGACTAACTATTACTAATGATGGAAAAGTCTCTATTGGGCGAGAAAGAAAAAGATATATTCGATGCATGGTGCATAAATTTAAAACAGGATGTCTGCCGCCAAAGGATGTCTCTAAATTGTGCGGGCTATTAGCTTTTGTGTTTGATGTGGAGCCGAAATTTTTAAAAAGATTGAGTGATAAATATGGGCTTAATACTATAAATAAAATAAAAGGAATTGTTGAATAGCTTATCTTAACTAATTAATGGGGTGGAGAACACCAGCCCAGACTCCACCACATTATATTCAACAATGTCCTTCTCGTGCCGATCCAGATACACCTGTGTCATCTTCGCGTTGCTGTGCCCTAAGAGCTGTTGTATGGCTTCCTCGGCCCAGCCCGCCCTGCGGTATAGATCAGCCCCCAGCGAGCGTATCTCGTGAAACGAGGGCCGCTCACGGGGCGACAGGTGCTTAAACAGTCCCAGTCCATCTCGCAGTCGACTGAATTCCTTTGAGGCCATATCCACGGTCACCGATGTCCAGTGATTTTTCGAGTTCATTTGCGCACGGGTGATGCTCACGGGCCGGTAATGAATTAGATAAGGCGAGGCAAGCCGATCGTGACAACGCTTAACCACCGTCCCCAGCTCATCCCCAATATTAATCGCAATGGCCTGGCCGGTTTTTATCTGTACAAAACGCAACTGGTTGTTTTCAATCTGCGTAAATTCCATCACCACCAGATCCTCGCGGCGCTGTAATGTCTGTAAGGCTAAAGCCATTAAGTTCTGATACCAGGGTGCCGCTCCATTATAAATCTGCTGAAAGGCTTCCAGTGGCAGGCGTTGACGTTTCACCTGTTCGGTTTTCTTAATGGTGTCATCGGCATTATTACGATCACACTCCCCGTCCCCAATCGCCTGTTTTAAAATCTGAATGAGTAACCCTCGACGGCGATTGGATGAGGTATCAGGGAATTGTTTAAGATATTGATTAATGAGCTTGCGCGCTTCACGGCTGTGGGTGAGTGAGCCAATAAAGCCAATGCTCATCGCCCCCAGTGTGCTGGTCTGCATGTGCTCGATCTGATTAGTGTAATCGCGCAGGGTGATGGGTGAGAGGGGCTGGCCTTTTTTATTGCGCCGTTTGGGCAGGATCTGTGTTTTAAAGTGCGCCAGATAGTCGGTGAGTAGGGTATCTGACTGTGTGATGCTCTGGGCTGTACTTTGGCGCAGTTCAACCGGTTGCTGGGCTAAATTCACCAGTTGCATGACCTGCTCATCCGCAGAGTAGAGCAGGGCATTCATGCGTTTGGCGGCCTTTACCGCAAGGGGTTTATTTGCACCAAAGCCGGTTCGCTCCCCTGTGTTGGGGTTGCGGTAGCTGTAGTAGATGACCCTGCTTTTCAGTACAGGGTGCAGATTATCTGGCAGGTCTTTTCTGCCTTTGGTGCGAGGTCGTGCCATTTATGCCGCCAGTGCTTTGTCCATAAGAGTGTTACCGGTGGCCCAACATTCGCTTGTTAGGTTGATAAAGTAAAGCTTTCCGTAGCGAATGCCCTGTATTTGCTCGTTTTCAATCCAGCCCCGCACGGTGCGTACATCGGGGCGGCTGCCCTCAACAAAGCGGGTCTCGATGTATTCATTCATGGCCATTAGTTGACTGCGTGGCCCTAATGTTATTTGCTCGGCCTCAATGTCCACAAAGTAGCGTTTGCCCCGCCTGACCCCGCACAGTGCGCCGGTCTCAATCCAGCCCCGCAGTGTGCGGGTATCCGGGGCGCTACCGGCCACAAATCGCCTGCCCTGATATTGCTCCAGACTCATGAGTTTCATGCTGCCTCCCTGGTGATTTAAGAATGACGACTAATATACCCTGATAGTCAGCGGTACGGAAGTAGGGTATATCAAAATAAATGACTTTATAGTGCGTGACTGGTTTGATAGCGGGGGAAGTTTATCAGCGTTCTGATCAAAATGAACGCCAGGGTATTGGCGTGCCAAACTTAAAGGCATCGATTGGGTGTGCTCAGGAGCGAGTGTTTTTCTGTTTTTTAGGGTGCGCAGTTGACTGTCTGGGGTGTTTTGTTTTTCTTTGCGTTTCAGATACGCTCGGGTTTAGTAGAGTGTGGCCCTGACTGAAAATGTTCTTCAGCAGATTGAGTTTCTCTGTGAGCGCGGCATTGTCTTTCTCTAATGTGTGGTTGGCGTGTGTAACGTTTTTAAATGTACGGGCCTGAAGCGATAAATCTTTACGCAACTGGGTCAGGCCCGCATTGGATTGTCCGAGCTGTATCGCCAGTTTAGTGCAGCGCGCTTCAAGTGCGCGTATTGCGCGGTTTAAGTCGGATGATAAATCATCCAGATTCCTGATGCTTTTATCTGTAATATCCAGTTTTGTCTGTAAGGCGGTGTTCTTGTGCAGGAGTTGTTGATTGTGGTCTCTGAATTGTTCAGATTTTAGTGTCAGTTGCTCATTGTCTTTGAGGATCAGACGGTTTTTTTCATTGATCGCGGCCAGGTCAGCCGAGGTTTTTTTGCCCAGTGAAAGTGTTGATATAAGCCCTGAGATCAGCTTTTCCGTGGTTTTCTGTGTCTGAATGTCATCCTGTCTTTCCTGGTCGTGTTTTTCTTTGAGGCGTTGATTGAGTGTGGATTTTAGATCATCAATCGCGGTAGGTGAAGTGTCTTCAGCTGTGTTTTTATCATTTGTTTTTGACTGAAAAGGCAGTACATTTTCGTCCATGTGTGATGGTCCGTGAGTTAGGTTCAGGAGACTTATGCGATGTTTAATTTAGGTTTGAGAAGTTTTGACAGCAGTTTGTGGTTCGGGTTCACATCAATCATTTCAAGCTCGCCAAGCTCATCATAGACCAGACTTATTAATGCCATCTTTTCATCTGGGGTCGCGATTTCATAGTACGCCCATAATTCATTATCGATATAGCGCAGGGTTTCAAGCAGCTGCGGTGAGGTGATGGCGTGTGTTGAGTCCATCCAGCCTTCAGGCTTGTCAAGGGCTTGCTCGATAAATCGTGCCAGTGCGGTACCGATATTTTTGGGATTATTCTCTCGTACATACGTGTGGGTAAAGCGATGTGTTTTACCGAGCACAGCAGCAAGCTTTGCATTAGTGCCTCCAGCGGCCTGCATGAGTCTGTGGAGGTTGTCGTAGCGAATGTCATAGATTGTTTGCATGATCGAATGATACACCAGGTAAAAATAAATGTGAACTAAATTTAGTATCTCGCTTCCATACATATACGTTATTATGGTATACCTTTATAGGCACAAGCCCAGGGGCGGCAGGTGTGATAATAATTCAATGATGAAAAACCGAAAGGGAGAATAAATATGAAGCAGAAAAATATCCAGTGGGCATGGCAGCAAACACCTCGTTGTGCGAGCATGAAGTTTTTGCTGGTTGTACTGGCCTGTGAAGCTGATGATCAGGGTGTAATTGAAAGTCCAACGATTCTGGCGTTAAGCCAGACAACCGGTATGCACCGTAAAACGGTGATCAAATATAAAAAACACCTGTTGGCTGATGGTTTTATAAGCGAGCAGGCAGGGGCAGAGAGTCGTTTGATCTTATCCCGAGGTGAGCAATGAGTCTGGATGCTTCACGCTGGGCGTGCCAGCAGCGTTGTGGTAAAGGCGTGGTCAAACTGGTGTTGATGTCAATGGCTGATCGGGCGGATGAGGCGCATTGCTGTTACCCGTCCATTGTTCGTCTGGTGCGGGATACCGAACTGAACCGTAAAACGGTGCAGTCTGCGATTGCGCAACTGGTAAAACTTGGATTAATTCGAGATACAGGCAAGCGCAGGGGGCATACCGGAAAAGTGAAAATTTACCAGCTAATCGGCGTGCCGGATCGTCATGCACAACCCGTAGCGGTGCTCGATAAAAAACAACGTGAACCGTACTCAGATGATAATGAACCCGATTACGGGCCTGTTAGAAAAGAGCAGTCCGTACAGCCCGACAGCAGGGCGTTTGCGGCCTCCCAAAAAGGCAATGGTACCACTAATGGGCTTATTAGGGATAAGGTTGATAAAACAGACGGAAATAAGCCCATAAGTGGGATCATTAAACCGGTTAAGTCAGCTCATATATGGAATGATTCCATAAACGTAATGAGCCCATATATACCCGCTAATAAGCCCATATATAACCCTTTGAATGAGCCCATATATGGGCCTCAGAACCTATCAGTAGAACCTATCAGTAGAACCTATCAATGAACCTATCAATGAACCTATCAGTTTAGAACACACGCACACACCCCCTGAAATCCAGAAAAAACAAAAAACCGAAAAAAACAAAACACCGGAAACTCAATTGCGTATTGAAAAATACAAAGGCATCAAGTTGAAGGATTTACCGGATGGATTGAGTCTTGAATCGGCAAAGCATTTTATTGACCATCGCAGGACAATTAAAAAACCGCTGACCCAGCATGGCTTTGTGTTATACCTGAAGGCACTGCAACGCTGTGTGGGGAGTGGTCTGACACTGGATCAGATAGTGGATGAAACCATCGATGCGGGTTGGCAGAGTGTTAAACCCGACTGGCTCAATAACCGGCTTAAGTCCTCGAATCAATTGCAGGGTTATCACAACTCGGCTGAGGACAATCGACCTCGCAAGGAGTTGTGCGCATGAGTTTTAATGCAGAGCACGCGGTACTCGGAGCGGTCATGCAAAAACCCACACTGGTGTCTGAAATGGATTTACAGGCGGGGGACTTTGAAACCCAGAGCTATGCCATCGTTTATCAGGCGGTACTGGATATGGTGGCGGCCAATGATGTGGTAGATATTATCACGGTGGCCGAGCGCCTGGATAAATCCCACCCGAACATGAAAGCCCTGTCAGTCATTGGCAAAGCCGCACAGGATTGTCCGAGCACCGCCAATGCGGTGGCCTATGGTCTGATTGTGAAAAAAGACGCGTGCAATAAAAAAGCCAAAGCCGTGGCGGTGCAGTTGTTGAACACGATTGATCAGGCCGAGGACAGCATGGCGGTGGTCGATCAGGCGGTGCGAGAATTAATGGCGCTGGCACAACCCCAGAAAGCATACGATTGCGCGATCACTCAGGTATTGCAAAAAACCATCGAGCAGATCGAGGCTGCCTATGAAGCCCAGGGCACGGTCGGTATTCCCACGGGGTTGAAGCGCCTTGATGCGGTGTTGAGTGGATTGCATAACTCGGATCTGTATGTGGTGGGGGCGAGACCGAGCATGGGCAAAACGGCGTTTTTACTTAATCTTGCGAACAACGCAAAACAGCCCGTTGGAATTATCAGCGCCGAGCAGCCCAATGCACAAATGGGCCTGCGTTTAGTTGCACTTCACGGCAGAGTGAATGCGAACCACATGCGCACCGGAAACATGAACGATGAAGATTTCACAAAGGTGAGCAGCACCGTGGCCAGCCTGCACAAACAATCCAGCCTCTGGCTTTATGACAAACCCGCGCCGAGCATTATGGATGTGGTGAGACAGGCCCGTGTCTGGAAACACCTGCATAACATCAAGGCGCTTTACGTGGATTATATCCAGCGCATTAAGTGGACAGATTTATCCATCCCGAAACATGAGCAGGTGGGTAATGTGGTGATGGCGTTAAAGGAGCTTGCCCGTGAGCTGGATATACCGGTGTTGGCACTGGCGCAGGTAAACCGTGATGTGGAGAAGCGCAGTAACAAACGGCCTCGCATGGGGGATTTAAAAGATTCGGGTGTGATTGAGCAAGAGGCGGATTGTGTTTTGTTGCTATACCGAGATGAGGTGTACAACGAGCATACCGATAAAAAAGGCCTGATAGAGATTGATGTGCAGAAAAATCGCCACGGGCCGATTGGATTTGTGTGTTGTTACTGGTTGGAGCAATACATGAAAGTATCAGATGAAATGGTGTGATAAAGCCAGTCGTGACAGTCATCTACAGCCATTGCAAATTCGATAAAACCAACGAGAGGAAACACCATGTACAAACAAACCAGTCGTGAGGCATTTGAAAAATACAAGCGCGGTGGGCATGCTATGCAGCGTGATTATGAGCGCATTGTTCGCTGCCTTGCATTGAATCCGAAGGGGTTTACGCGCAATGAGATTGCCGCGATTACGGCTATTCCGATTAATCGCATAACAGCGCGGGTGAATGAATTAATAGAGGATGGGCATTTAAAAACACAGGGCCAACGGGCGAGCCAGACCACAGGTCACATGGGTGAGGTCGTTAAACTGGAATTACTTAAAACACATAAATAAATTAAAAAGAGGACATTACGGAATGAAGCAAGCAGTAAATGGAAACAGGGACAAGCAGGTTACAGGAAGCAGCATAAAATCATCGCCATTATCTACGCGTGTGGCGTTGGCGAAAAAGAAAATATCCAAAGAAGTGTGGGCGCAACTCAATGGGGTGCGAGAAGAGGATGCGCGTTTGCGATTAGCGATTGTTTTTCAGGCGATGGATGATTTGTATATTGGGGGAATAGGTGAGGTGGGGCGCTCAATGGCCAAAGTGTATTTGTACTCCAGTGAAATAAAGGAGCTGGAAGCGATGGATGTTTATACGGGCTGGGTGCAGCGGATTTTTAAAGACCTGCAGATACTGGATGTGGCGAACCTCGTGCCTTACATAGAAGCTTGTCAGATCATCCAGCAGGAGAGCGGTAAAGCATACAGTCGAGGGCAGGGCAGTGGGCTAATGCGGTTTATCCCGGTGTGCGAAGGTGTGTCGGTGCGGGCGGTTAATGATGCAGTGAGCCCACGTCATCAGGCGGCGTAAAGGGAGGTAGCGTATGAGCAGTGACTATTACGATATGATAGAAGATCGGGGTGCGAAACTGTATGCGGCACAAACGGCGCGTGGGGTGCAGTATGATGAAGTGTCGGGGGGAGGTGGGAATCCAGCGCGGCGAACCAAAGCGGACATCAGTGCGGCACGTTCAGGTCGGCATATTAAATTTGATATGGCGGCGGAGTTAAAGGCCTCGGGCGAGACAAAGCGTATCCTGCTGTTGTGCGATTATCTGTTCAGTGATGCGGCGATGCTGGCAGAGGAGGAGGGTTGGTTTGATATGAGGAAAAAGGAGAATCTAAAGCTCGTCAGGCAGTATGCCTGTCTGGCGGTAGAGGAGATGGCAAGCCCTCAGGATTTTAAAAGTAGTGCGGCCCGTGCGCGAAAAATAGGAAAAATTCCTAAGACATTCATAAGGAATGATTTAGGGAATTATAGTAAAGTGTATCAGATGCTGGATGACTGGGCATTGATGCAGTTTGAGAGTGTGGTTCGGCGAGCGGGTTGAATGCCATTATTAAGATGCCCTGCATATTTTTTAAATATGCAGGTTACTTGTTTTGGAATGGATCAACATGATCTTGAGGGAGCTATTGTTGTGATGTTTTTTTAAGGCACATAAAATTACAGGTGTGAATTCTAATGATAATAGAAAAAAAACGAATGTACCGAGATAAAAATGAGATTATCGAGCCTCCTCCTCCTATTCCCGGGGCTTTGTTAGAAAAGCTCAAGCATCTTGAGCATAAATTGAAGCATACGCGTTCGCCGCTCGAAGGGCTAAAGTATGTGTATGGTTATATGGATGAATATAATAAGTTTGTGTCAACTTTTACAGTGTGTGAAAAATTCTGTTCACATTGTTGTAAAATTGAGGTAAATATAACATCTGTTGAGGCTCATTATATCGAGTTAGTTTATGGGCACAAAATTACGGAATATAATGGTATGAGCCGTAATGGATTGTCTGATTGCCCTTTTCTAAAAAATAATGTATGTTCTATATATAAGGCTCTTCGTAGATTAATGTGAATTTCCTGTATAATTACGCCGTCCAATGCACTGCACCGATTAACAAAATATACAGATAAGTTTATGGAAATAGAAG
>VAOX01006571.1_pt1 | contig 17844 bp, 15 predicted proteins | sample 3393891 | NCBI WGS metagenome assembly VAOX01 (sample SAMN08290429, study PRJNA428436) | hydrothermal vent metagenome | isolation source: Deep-sea hydrothermal vent chimney | place: Indian Ocean: Southwest Indian Ridge | depth 2822 m m | reverse complement strand
GCACGACTTCGAAGCCACCGGGTAATAAATCCACCACGGCAATATTGTAATGATGTTTATTATCCAGCGCCCTGATTTTAAGATAGACATAGGCTTCTTCACCTAAAGTGACTTTATCAATCACATCACCTTTTGCATTTCGATATTCACGTTGCACTTCAAGCTGTTGTTTAATGTCTTTTACTGGCAGGGCTTTATCGAAGCCGGCTTCTGTCACCTGATAGAACAGATTATGATCATCTTCTGAATCAATAGAGATTGATTTTGCTTCTTCCGTAAATGGCATTTTCGGAAATAATCCAGGAGGAATTCCAAGTTCGCGTTTTTCTTTACTTGCCAACACTTCCTGAATTTTCAGTTTCATTTCTTTTGGTGTACCGGTTGCGGTTGCATAGGTATCCAGTGCAAGAATGACGGAAGCGGATGACAAGGTATTAAAGTTTCCACGTAATACGGGCTTCACCAATTTTTCCAGATCTTCTGCTTTTATGTCTTCTAAGCGATCTTTAAAGTGATACGACAACACGTAGAGCAAATGTGCATCACGTAACAAGCCATCATAGAAATGCTGATAATCGGCTTGTTGAGGATCGCCTAATTTTGATTTTTTAATAATTTTATTTGCTTCATTTTCAAGACGTAACATCTTGTAGGTTGCGGCAATATAAATACCGGTTAAATCTTTTTCCCAGTCTTGCTGCTTCATTTCTTCTTTAAGTTCTTTTCTTAAGCCATCAAGCATGCGTGTTGTGACAATGCCATTACGTGTTAAGACATAAATAGCATAGGCTCGGTCACGTGCTTCTGATAAAGAATTAATCGGCTTTGAGGCAAGTTGTTTTAAGAAATTCAATCCCCGTTGTAATAAATCTATTGGGACTGGATAACCACGATCACGTGCTTCTGTTAAAAAGTGTAATGCATAAGCCGATTGGTAATTCGAGACATGAGAATTAGCCGACCAAAACCCAAAGGCACCTTCCGCGTTTTGTCTGCCGCGCAGAATGCGGACGATCTGTGATAGGCTTTTTTCTACATCTTTTGTTTTATAGCCAAACTCTGGCCTGTCGCGTAATACAATGGCTGGGAACGAACGACTCACTAATTGTTCGGTACACATGTAGGGATAATTACCGAGATAGTTAACCAAACCACGCGCCATGCCGAGTGGCACGGGTGATGCGGTGACTTCCAATTTTCTGAAGTGTGGGTACATGTCACGATCAACAGGTACTTCGATACTATCATCTTGCAAGTATCCCCCTGTGACTTTTGTCATGTACGGCACTGCTGGACGAACACTTAAATCCTCACGGTAACGACTTTCCTTAATCCCATTTTTACTTGAGTGACTAACAACAAATGTGAATCGACCCGAACCGAGTACATCCGTTGCTTTAATTTTATAACGGGTACTTTGTTCTCGCCCTTCACTGATGGTTAATTTCTGAGTCGCGTCGGTTAATATTTTTAAATGTTTAGATGTTTCAAGACGCACTGTCACTGGTGCATTTTCACCTGACTTTTCCAAATTATTAGCAATATTAACACTGACACTGAATTCATCACCCGGCGCAACAAAGGTAGGGACATTTGGACTGATAATAAAGTGTCCTCTTACCAGTGTATTACTTTTAGCTACACCAATGGCTTGATCAGTAACGGCAACAGCCATGATGCGCAACTTGCCATTAAAGTGATCCGGTACGGAGTAAACAACCTCACCTTTACTGCCATCTGTTTCAATAATGCCTGACCAGAAGACAACCGGTTTTTTTTGTTTACGTTGGAATGGGTTTAAATTTTTACCTAACGCTGCCATTTCCATAGCACCGCCACCCGGTGCAGAGAGGGCTTTGATCAGATCAAACTCTGGTAACAGCAGATCTAGAATTTGTGAGGTACTAACCTCTAATGCTTTCTTTTTAAAGAAGGGTGATAACGGATCAGGTGTTTTATAGCCTGCCACCTGTAAGATGCCTTCGTTAACAGCGAACACTACCAGCTTACCGGGGCGTTTTGTTTGATAAGTGATTTTTAAATCTTCTCCAGGGCGAGCTATGTCTGGCGTATTTAAAATAACTTTATTAACGCGTGCAGATCGATTCACGGTAAATGGCATAACCCCGTAACTCAGTGGACTCATGAAAATTTCTTTAGAGTCTGGTGCTCGAATAAAACTGACATTAACGTAACCATTGCCTTCCAGATCATACGGAACTGTTATATGTTGAATTGAACTCGTTGTGGTTGTTTTAAACCATTTGTAGGCGTAAACACGATCACGTTCAATGGTAATCAAACCCGCTCCCACGAATGGGGATTTTATTTGCAACTCAATTTTATCGCCCGGATTGAAATCTGTTTTATTTAGTTTAATTTGTAACTCGGCATTTTTATCTAAACTTCTTGCTAGGTTAGCATCGCCTACCACTGAGAAATTAATTTGGCTTAACTCAGTTTCATTACCATCACGAATAATGAGCGTAAATTCACCGGCTTTAGCGGTTGGTAATATATAGCGCGTACCATTTTTTGAAATTTTCAAAACATCACGTTTAAGCGATGTTTTCTTTTTAACCGACTGGTATTTATATGTTCCATTATTTTGTTTTGTTAAGACGGATACATGACGTTGCTCGATTAATTCCATCTGTAATCCAGACACGTCCATTTTATCTAAATCTGGATCTATCGCGAGTAAATCAATAATCCGTTCGCTGCCTTTATGAATGTAATTTAATTTCCCATCTGCTTTATAACCCACAAGATAAGCTAATGGCGAAATCAACACCGAGCGTTCTGCTGACACGCCTCTGCCACCTTCTGCTTCATAACCTTGAGTTGTTAAGCTGAGGCGGTAAGTGGCTTTTGCAAAACGACTTAAATCGATATCAAAAACAGCTACCCCTTCTTCATCCGTTTTTGAATCATTTAAACGTTCAGAAAATGAATGTTTGGCGCGTAGCGGATCATAAAAACGAAAGGCTTTGTATTTTCTAAAGTAAGGCTGCGCAGGTTTTAAATTAATGCTTGCTGCAATTCGACGATTAGATGCCGGAATACCATACAGGTTTTGTAATGAAACCCGGCCTTGTAATCCTTCGGGAGACACCCAGCCTGATACTCTTTCTTTAGAGAAACGTGTCTGGATTTTCATTCTATCGGGGATAAACTCTTCAACACGCACGGTTGTTGAACCGAGTAAATTTCTTCTATGTTTATCTTTTATCAAATATGCTCGAATCTGATATTCACCTGTTGGCGAAGTGACTTCAGTTTTATAGTTCACTTCTTCAAAACCGCTATCATCGAGTTTTAATTTTTTCCTTTTTACTGTTAAACCTCGGGCATCGTTTATTATCACCTCCATCGGTAAACCTTCGAGCTCTTTATCCCAGTCACCCGAACGAACGATCATGCCAACATTAAATTTATCCCCAGGACGATAGATTCCCCGGTCTGAAAATAGATAAGCATTAAGTTTTTCACCATTACCCTGTTGATATATACCGCCTGTATCAAAGCGTGAATAATTAAGACTTCTGTTTCCTTTATTATATGGAATAAAGGATACGTCCTGCCCTTTTGTTACCAGATAGGCAACCGGTTGTTTTTCACGTTTAAGATCTTTAAATGAAGGAAAACTTGCGCGGCCGCGATCATTGGTTAAAACCGTGTGAACCGCGATACCATTTTTACCCAGTATCTTTACTGCTGCGTTAAATACAGGCCGTCCTGTACTCAATGATTGCACAAAAACATCATGCGTTTTATCGGCGTTATCTTTTACCAGTATGCCTAAATCAGTAATTAAGATAAGTCGTTTATCAGATGCTCCAGTTGCTCGTTTATATTTTTCATCCCAGCGTTGCACTTTAAAGAAAAATAAACCTCGTTTTTTTCCGGCACCTTCAAGGTTGAGATAAGGTGAAAAATCAAACGCGGTATATTGTGCTTTTTCCGGCCCAGTTGCTCTTAAGTTTCGAGTCTGTGTAAATCTGTCAGTAATATTATCTGCATCAAAATTATAATTTGAAAAATAATGACTTAAAAAATTACCATTCGACTGGCTGACAAGATGATTTATCTGCCCCGGTAAAACCCGCCCCACTTCAAATTGAATTGACTTTATTCCTCTGGAAACGACAGATAACTTTCTTTCGCCACGCATACCTAGGATTGCTCCTTCGTGCATAATTTTCAGTTCACTCGGAAACTCAGGTACTCGCCTTACATTTTCATAAGCATCTGCCAGGATATACCCCCCAAATGATCGTGTACCTTTTTTTATTCTTACATAGAGACTGCGACCAGGTTTCGATGCATAACGGAAACTATGCAAGCTAGAATATTCATGCTCAGTTGGAATGGCTTTAATATCTAATTTCTTGGAAAAAGCTAAAACTTGTGGCCCAACTTCATTTGCTCTCCAATATTTATAATTTCGGCGAGCGCCTCGCCCCTGCACTGCAGGTTTATCACGAGGTAGTTCATAAACAGTAATATTTTGCTGTAATTCTTTTTCCAATACACCCGCTGTTGTTTCTACAATTAAGACCTGCTCAGGTTCGTTACGTTTATTTCTAACTAATGTCGGATTTATATTTGAGATGCGGAAATAATTATACATCCCAGGGACATTAACCTGTGTTTGTAAATCATTCTCCCATGCAGAACCACCGCGACTTGATTTGTATCCACCTTCAATTTCTATTTTTACAACTTTATCTTTTAAGGGGATTTTAACCGGATCAGATTTGAGATATGCCTCACCAGAAAACTTGTCATAAGTCACCTGAAAATTAAGCGAGGTTCCATCACTTAATATTCCCGCTTTCTTATTTTGCATATTTAATTTGATGTTGTCTTTAAAAGACGCTTTATCAATTGGATGAGTGAATTTAACTGTTGCGATAATACGTTTGATCTTTGGATCAAGTGGATCCTGATAAAAATAAGTATTCATAAGTTGAGCTGAGAATGCAGCAGAGACAAAACGATATTCATATGTACTTAGTACTAAGTGAGCAGGGAAAAAGTTTTTCTCAAACTTAACAACATATTCTTCACCCACTGCCCAATCCTGGGCTGGCTTAAATACCAGCTGTGAATCACTACCCCATGTCCATTGACCTTTTATTTCAGGTGAAAGTGTTATGCCTTTCGTGACAGACTTGCCAATTTTTTCTAGGGGTGCAGCTGACGCGCTGAAATTAACATAAACTGAGTCATAAACAGGTTCATCACGTAATTCAGTTAAAGAAGGTGCAGTGCCAGTAATTTGTACTTGAACGGGTTTAGGTAAGGAGTCATACCAAAGGATACCGCCATAGCTTGTTACAGCCAATGCAATACTTAACCAAACAATCTTTTTATTTTCTTTACGCCATATAAGCGCTTTATTATAAAGCTGACTGATGAAATTTAACCATGGAGGAAATTTCCATGTAAATGTTCCAAAAAAGAAAAATAGTACTTTTTTGATAAATTGCATTAGCCACATCCTTATTATTTGCAGAACTTTTATTTTTAACATATTGCCACGGTACTGGCAAAATTTAAGTAAAAAAAATGGCTATGGGACAAAATCCATAGCCATTTTAGTCTGAAGGTACCTTTGAGATTAATCTTTAATCCGATATTCCGCTGAACGTGCATGTGCGGTCAAGCTTTCTCCACGCCCTAGTATAGATGCTATTTTACCTAGCTTAGACGCACCTTCTGCTGAACACATTATCAAGCTTGAGCGTTTCTGGAAATCATAAACACCTAAAGGTGAGCTAAAACGTGCGGTACGAGACGTGGGTAAAACATGATTAGGGCCAGCACAATAATCACCTAATGCTTCTGCGGTGTAACGCCCCATAAATATTGCGCCTGCGTGTTTGATTTTTTTCGCCATCGCTTGTGGGTTTTCAACAGAAAGCTCTAAATGTTCTGGTGAAATAAAGTTTGCAACATCAACCGCTTCACTTTCATCTTTAACTAAAATTAATGCCGCTCTATCGGTTAAAGACTTTAATATTATCTCTTTGCGTTCCATGGTTGGTAACAGTTTTTCCATGCTTGTTTGCACTTGGTTTAAAAAGTTTTCATCCCATGAAACTAAAATAGATTGTGCATCTTCATCATGTTCGGCTTGTGAAAATAAATCCATTGCAATCCAGTCAGGATCGGTTTTGCCATCACACACCACGAGTATTTCAGAGGGGCCTGCAATCATATCAATGCCAACACGACCAAATACCATCGACTTTGCCGTTGCAACATAAATATTACCCGGCCCAACAATTTTATCTACAGCAGGAACTGTTTCTGTTCCATAAGCTAAAGCGGCAACCGCTTGTGCACCACCAATTGCAAAAACTGTATCAACTCCAGCTATTTTTGCCGCAGCTAAAACCATGTCATTCACGATACCATCAGGGGTTGGCACAACCATCACAATATTTTCAACACCGGCTACCTTAGCAGGAATGGCGTTCATTAAAACAGACGAAGGGTATGTTGCTTTGCCACCGGGAACATACAAGCCAACACGATCAAGTGATGTAATTTGTTGACCTAATAATGTGCCATCGTCTTCAGTATAAGACCATGACTCCATTACTTGATGCTTGTGATAACTGCGTACACGTTCAGCCGCTATTTCTAATGCTTCTCTTTGATCAGTAGGAATATTTTTATAAGCCGTTTCGATTTGTTCTTTTGTGAAAGTCAGATCTTTCATTGAGCTTACGTTCATGCGATCAAACTTGTTGGTGTATTCAACTAAAGCTTCATCACCACGTGAGCGTATGTTTTTTAAAATATCTTTTACAGTTGAATTAACCTGATCATCTGATACACCTTCCCACGCAAGCAAGGTGTCCATTTGTTGTTGGTAATCTGGTTGTATTGTAGTTAGGCGTTTAATATTCATCATTTATTTAGCTCAATATCAACATGTAATATTTACTTTTTCTTAACGGCTTCAGCAATTTGTTCAATTAACTTTGAAACACGTGCATGCTTCATTTTCATTGATGCTTTATTCACAACTAAACGTGAACTGATATCTGCAATGTGTTCTAACGGTTCTAAACCATTGGCTTTTAATGTGTTGCCAGTGTCAACCACATCAATAATAAAATCGGCTAGGCCAACCAGTGGCGCTAATTCCATCGAGCCGTAAAGTTTAATCACTTCAACTTGTTCACCCTGCTCGGCATAATAACGACGCGCACAATTTACAAACTTAGTCGCAATGCGTAAACGCCCTTCCGGTTTTGCTACACCAACCGGCCCAGCTGTCATTAAGCGACATTTTGCAATTTCTAAATCTAAAGGTTCATATAAACCTTCACCACCGTGCTCAAGTAAAACATCTTTTCCTGCTACACCAATATCTGCTGCACCATATTGCACATAAGTAGGCACATCAGTTGCGCGAATAATAACGAGTTTTACATCATCATGGTTCGTATCAAGAATTAATTTACGACTGGTTTCAGGATCATCAATAGGAACAATACCTGCATGTTCGAGCAGAGGCATGGTTTCCTTATAGATACGACCTTTTGATAGTGCAATGGTTAATGTTTCACTCATAATGATTTCTTCTACTATCTTAATAAATTAATCTGGCACACGACGAATGGTGGCACCGAGTTGTTGTAGTTTTTCTTCAATACATTCATAACCACGATCGATATGATAAATACGTTCTACAACCGTGTCGCCTTCTGCAACGAGTCCTGCAATAACTAAGCTTGCCGAAGCACGTAAATCTGTTGCCATAACAGGTGCGCTCTTTAATTTCTCAACACCTTTTACATACGCAGTATTACCGTTCACTTCAATATCTGCACCCATGCGTTTTAATTCTTGCACGTGCATAAAACGATTTTCAAAAATGGTTTCGGTAATACTTGATGAACCTTCTGCAACGGCATTTAAAATAGAGAACTGGGCTTGCATATCGGTAGGGAAAGCAGGATAAGGTGCGGTACGTACATCAATCGCCTTTGCCCGTTTACCTTTCATATCTAATGAAATCCAATCTTCGCCCATTTCAATTTCTGCACCCGCTTCTTCGAGCTTTGAAATAACAGCATCTAATAAGGTTGGATCGGTATCTTTTAATTTTACTTTACCACCGGTTACTGCTGCGGCAACTAAATATGTTCCTGTTTCAATTCTGTCGGGTAAAATATCGTAAGTCGTACCATGCATACGCTCAACACCTTCGATGGTAATCGTATCGGTTCCTGCTCCACTCACTTTGGCGCCCATTGCATTTAAGCAACCGGCTAAATCAACTACTTCGGGTTCACGCGCAGCATTTTCAAGAATGGTAATTCCATCGGCTAATGCTGCTGCCATCATTAAATTTTCTGTACCGGTTACCGTGACCACATCTAAAACAATTTTGGCACCTTTTAGACGCTTACATTTTGCTTTGATATACCCATTTTCAACTTTAATATCTGCACCCATTAATTCTAAACCATGGATGTGCAAATTGACGGGACGCGCACCAATAGCACAACCACCCGGCAAAGAAACTTCGGCTTCACCAAAACGTGCTAACAAAGGCCCTAATACTAAAATAGAGGCACGCATAGTTTTCACTAATTCATACGGCGCAACATAACTGTTGATGGTTGTAGGATTTACTTCCACATCCATCTTTTCATCCATCGTTAAACTCACGCCCATGCGACCCAATAATTCCATGGTGGTGGTGATGTCATGCAAATGAGGAATGTTCCGAATTAAAACAGGATCATCTGATAATAAAGTTGAAACAATAATAGGCAACGCGGCATTTTTTGCACCTGAGATTCGAATCTCACCATTAAGTGGTTTGCCACCTGTAATAATTAATTTATCCATAACACTCTAATTTATATTTGATAGTGTGAAAAAGTAAAATGCTTACTCTTATTATTTAACCATGAGTTTTTGAGCTTTTGTCCACTCTTCTGCGGTATACGTTTTGATAGTCAAAGCATGCACCTCACCACTGGTAATTTTATCCCCCAACGTGGCATACACTTTTTGTTGTTTTTTGACTAACGACAATCCAGCAAAAATTTCACCAATAACCGTGGCATCAAAGTGACTACCGTCACCCGTTACTTTTACTTCACAATCAGGTAAACCTGACTCAATCATTGCTTGTACTTCTTCGGGGGTCATAAGTATCACCAAATTTATCTATTTATTAAATACAAATCCAAAGCGGATTTTAAAGTGGGCTATTGTAGCGCGAGAGACGGTTAGCGGATACGGCTAATATGTGGATTAATTACCAAAATTAAGGCTAATCAGGCTTAATTAAGCACGAAAAGGGCAAAATTTAAAGTTTGTTAATGGGGAATATGTCTAACAAACCGCTCAGAGCGGCAATATCCTGCATTTGTTGCGGTAATTCGGTGAAAGAGAGATTTAAATTCGATGATTTTGCTAATTGGATAATTTCGACAAGTAAAGCAACCCCCGCGCTATCACTGCGCGTCACAGAGGTAAGATCGAACGTAATATTCTGCTCTTCAATTTGTGGAAATAACTTAACAAGCTGTTGCGACAAACTCGGCACAGTCTGCATATTGAGCTCACCTTCAATCACATAGAGTTCTTGCTCTTTTTTAATGATTTTTGGCAACATAGTATTATTTATCTGCTGAATCTTTGTTAAGAAAACTATCCACAAAACGGCTAATTAATTTTTCTAAAACAAGCGAGCTTTGCGTTAACATTAACTTATCATTTTGCTTGAGGTTTTCTTCATCACCGCCTGCCTCAAGGCCTATGTATTTTTCACCGAGTAAACCCGCAGTATAAATACTTGCCGAGGTATCTTTCGGTAAGGTGTTATATTTGCTTTCAATACGAATTTTAACGACTGCTTCAAATGTTTTAGCATTAAACGAAATATCGCTGACTCGACCGATAAGCACACCCGCCATGGTTACAGGGGACTTCACTTTTAAACCACTAATGTCATCAAAATTTGCAGTTATTTCATAGCCACCATCATTGTTATAAATATTTAAATTGCTGACTTTCATTGCCAACATAAACAATGCCGCTAAGCCTGCTGCAATAAAGAGCCCTACGAGTATTTCTGTTTTTCTTGTATTCATCATCCTGACCTCAGAACATGATTGCTGTAAGTATAAAATCTAAGCCTAAAACGGCTAAAGACGAATGTACGACGGTACGTGTTGTTGCACGACTAACACCTTCTGATGTGGGTATTGCATCGTAGCCTTCAAAAAGTGCTATCCATGTAACAACCACACCAAAGACGACACTTTTAATAACGCCGTTAAAGATATCATCATAAAGATCCACACTGGCTTGCATTTGCGACCAGTAAGCACCTTCATCTACGCCTAATAAACCCGAACCAACAAAAGAACCGCCAATAATACCCACCGCACTAAATAAAGCGGCTAATAGTGGCATTGAAATAAACCCCGCTAAAAAACGCGGTGTTAAGACACGACGTATGGGATCAATCGCCATCATTTCCATTGCTGAAAGTTGTTCTGTGGCTTTCATTAAACCAATTTCTGCCGTTAATGCTGATCCTGCGCGCCCTGCAAATAACAGGGCTGCCACAACAGGACCTAATTCACGGACTAATGATAAAGAGACCATCACTCCTAACGCTTCTTCTGCACCAAAATCAACTAACGTATAGTAGCCTTGTAAGCCTAAAACCATGCCCACAAACAATCCTGACACCAATATAATAAGGAGTGATAAAACGCCAACAGAATAAAGTTGCTGTATAACAAGGGGGATTCGTCCAAACATACTGGGTAAGCCAGCAAGAATATGGCCAAATAAAATATGGGCGCGCCCTAGGCGTTGAAAAAAATCTAACGCAGAGTGACCCAGATATTGAATAAAATTAAGCATAGTTTTTATATATTTTCCGCAGAGATTAAGTCATCAGCATAATCCACAGCAGGATAATGGAATGGAACTGGGCCATCAGGCAAACCATTCATAAATTGCTTAGCCCATTCGGAACCTGATTGACGTAATTCTTCTGCACTACCGTGTGCAACCACTTTACCACCAGAGAGCAAATAAATAGTGTCAGCTATCGAGGAAGCTTCTTCTATATCATGTGAAACCACGATGCTGCTTAAACCTAGCGCATCATTCAGCTCACGAATTAAGCGTACTAACACACCCATTGAGATAGGATCTTGCCCAGTAAAGGGTTCATCGTACATCATCATCATAGGATCAAGTGCAATCGCTCTTGCCATGGCAACTCGACGTGCCATACCACCCGATAACTCACTCGGCATTAATTTTTTTGCACCGCGCAAACCGACAACTTGTAACTTCATGGTCACAAGTGTTCGAATCATTTTTTCAGATAACTGAGTGTGTTCACGGATAGGAAAAGCGATGTTGTCATACACATTCATATCGGTTAACAACGCACCATTTTGAAACAACATGCCCATGCGCTTACGTAATTGAAACAGCGCCGAACGGCTCAGTTTCGTGACTTCAATACCATCCACTTTAATAGACCCCGTTAGCGGTGGGATTTGCCCACCAATTAAACGTAATAAAGTGGTTTTGCCTGTGCCACTTGGCCCCATAATCGCAGTGACTTTACCGCGTTCGATATCAATATCAATATCATCAAAGATCAAGCGATCGCCGCGTGCAAAACTAAGATTACGAATTTCAACAAGTGGTGTGGATGAGTCGGTCATACTTTAATTGTTACCTAGCTGTGACTTAATCGCAATCATAATGTTCAAACTTTGTCGCTATTATCAAAGTAAATTGATAATAATATCAGCATTACGTAACATTTCTAATGATGGAGGATTCCCTTCAAAAATTAAAACGGAGGTACACTCTTCAGTAGATGCCGCTAAACAGCCTTCAACTATTCTTCTTAATGCAACCATATCCAGTTTTTCATCTGAAATATGCGCTATGGCTAAAGAACCACTCTGATAAGTTTCAGGTTTCTGTGTTTCACCATGCCATATTTGAGAAACATGATACTCAGCTAAAACAGCATTCAATTCAGTCGATGCAGCATTACCATCAACATCAATACAAACAGGTACAATCTCTTGGGCTTGTTTTATGTGCTCAACTAACAAAGGTAAATTATTTAAAATATTTTTTTCAAGTTTAAATACAACTCCTAAGCAAAATCCTTCTAAAATTTTTACTTGTTTTAATGCAGACGAAAAGTGTAAACGATCAGCTAACACTTCAGCAGGTATTTCTAAAACAAAGCGAAAAGAGTCCGATACATCCTCCCCCCACTCAGATAACGCATCATTATCTAACCAGCGAGATGCAGGGACAAAAACAACCGGAAATTCATTAGAATAAAATCCCAAGTGCCAATCTTCAGGTAAATCTTCTGAGTAATAATCATTGTTCCAAGCTGGGTGACGCCAATCACACGCTCCCATTAGTACTCGATGTGTTTCTACCGACATATCGCACCCTTAATATTTTATAAAATACGTGTTATTTTCCGATATTTGAAATAAAATCAAACATTGGCAGCCACAATTATGGCAGATTATGAACAACGTTATTCAATTTAAAAAACCAACCTTAAAAAACAAACATAAAGGTCGGACTTTATGCAAAAGTGGTTTCCATAAATGGCAGCTTATTGATACCCCGTTTGATGTAAAACGAGGTAAAATGTTAACAGCCTACCGGTGCTCACGCTGTGGCACAACAAAAACTGAAAGCAAATAACTATAATGTTTAACTCTTCAAAATATTTTTTAAAAAATATCACTCTAATTATAAGTCTTCTTCTGCTCTCTGCTTGTGCAAGTTTGCCTAATGGCCCGTCAGAAAATGATCCGCTCGAATCGTATAATCGCGCCATGTTTGGGTTTAATGAAGGCTTAGATAAATACTTACTAAAACCTGTTGCTGAAGGTTATAACACCGTAGTCCCCCACCCTATTAAAACAGGGGTATCTAATTTTTTCAGCAACATTGGTGATCTGTTTGTCATTATAAATGACTTATTGCAATTTAAATTTTCTCAAGCCTTTGCTGATACGGGACGCTTTATTTTTAACACCACTATTGGCTTATATGGCCTGGTCGATGTTGCCACCCCCATGGGGCTGCCTAAACATCATGAAGATTTTGGACAAACACTAGCAACATGGGGTGTCGGCTCCGGCCCATATATTGTCCTGCCTTTTTTTGGCGCCAATACATTACGCAGTTCCGGTGGTCTTGTTGTAGAAAGTATTTATGATCCCATTTATAATATAGAAGATATTGAATCACTTTATACAACGGTTGCTTTAAGCACTATTGATATTCGATACAGATTACTAAAAGCCGGTCGAATTGCAGAACAAGCTGCGCTTGATAAATATACTTTTATTCGTGATGCTTACTTACAACACCGTAAAAACCTAATTTATGATGGTAATCCACCCGAAGAACAACACATACCACTCCCTAAATCAGATGCAGAAGATCTTGAGTTAGAATTAGAACTCGGTCTTTAATCCAACGACTAAATTTTAAGAGATAACACCTTGGAACAAAATATTTTACTGTCTATTACTGCCATTATTCTTGGCTTCGGTTTACTCGTTTGGGGCGCAGAACGTTTTGTATACGGTGCTTCTGCAATAGCCAAAAATTTTGGTGTGCCACCACTTATTATCGGTTTGACTATTGTTGGTATTGGTACCTCTGCACCAGAAATTCTTATTTCAATTGTTGCCGCCTATCAAGGTAATCCCGCCTTAGCAGTCGGAAATGCATTAGGCTCTAATATTACGAATATTGCATTAGTGCTGGGAATAACTGCAATAGTAATGCCCTTAACGGTAAGATCTGAAACACTGCGCCGTGAATACCCCATTATGTTTATGATTATGCTGGTCGCACTTGCGCTTCTTATTGATAACTATCTAGGAGTAATGGACGGCATTATTTTAATTGTAGGTTTATTCTTAATGATGCTTTGGATGATACTTCAAGGCAAAAAACAAAAACTTGATCCAATGGAAAAAGAATTTGAACAAGAGATTCCTCAAATTTCCACTAAAAAAGCCTTATTTTGGTTTGCTGTTGGTTTTGTTTTACTTATCATTAGTTCACGAGGCTTAGTATGGGGTTCGGTTAATATTGCAAAGGCTGCAGGTATTAGTGATCTCGTTATTGGTTTAACTATTGTAGCCATTGGCACGAGTCTACCCGAACTGGCAGCATCGATAGTCAGCGCATTAAAGAAAGAACATGATATTGCCATTGGTAATATTTTAGGTTCTAACATGTTCAACCTATTAGCCGTACTTGGAATACCCGGGTTAATCAGTCCAAGCATCATTGATAATGATATTTTAACACGTGACTTCCCATTTATGATTGGTTTGAGTATTGCGTTATTTATTATGGCGTATGGCTTTAAAGGTGAAGGACGCATTAACCGTGTGGAAGGTGGTCTGCTAGTCGGTGGTTATGTTACATATATGCTAGTATTATATTACACGGCAATTATTTAAATTTAAGACATATTTTAGGAGTATTCATTATGGAACAACTTGACATTCAATCATCTAAAATAAAGTGTGGTGGCTGCGTTGCTAATATCGAAAAAGGACTTGATGGATTTGCAGGGATTACAGAAGTAAAAGTTGAAGTAGAAAGCAATATCGTTAGTATTCAAGGAAATAATCTTGATAAGACTACGATTGAAAACAAACTCTCTGAATTAGGTTTTCCTGCTGTTTAAAAACTTACAAAACATAACCTAGATGTTCTTCAATAAACTCACGAATACAACCGTGCCCTCCGTTACGGCTTAATACCACGTCAACAATATCTTTTATGGTATTCATAGCATCTGCAGGGCACGCAGTAAAACCAACGGCTTTAATGATCTCTCGATCATTTACATCATCACCAATATAGGCGATTTCATTTAGACTTAAATTTAATTCTTCACACCATTGTTTAAGAATACCTAACTTAGGATCTGTACCAATATAATATTTTTCAATTTTTAAGGTTTTACAACGGCCTTCGATAATTTTACTTTTAAAGCCTGAGCTAATTAAACCAACTTGCACACCACTTTTTTGCAGCTCAATAATACCGCGACCATCTTTAGTATCAAATCGTTTAATTTCTTCACCACTTTCGGTGTAGTACATACCGCCATCGGTCATTACGCCATCAACATCAAGCGCGAGAAATTTAATTTCAGATTTAATTGTCATACTAAATAATCGTCCGTCCAACAGCTGTCGCAATAGGTCTTAAAGTTGTTAATAGGTCTCTGAACATCGCATGATCAAGTTGTTGTGCTGCATCAGATTTTGCAACCGAGGGATCGGGATGAACTTCGATTAATAAACCTTCAATCCCCATTGCAGTACATGCTCGTGCTAAATCAGGCACACCGTAGCGATAGCCTATAGCATGACTCGGATCTAAAATAATGGGTAAGTTTGTGTGTTCTTTTAAATAAGCGACGCCACATAAATCTAAAGTGAAACGTGTTTTAGTTTCAAAAGTACGAATACCCCGTTCACATAAAATAACGTTATCGTTGCCCGCAGACAAAATGAATTCTGCCGCCTGCACAAATTCTTGCAATGTTGTGCCAAAACCACGTTTTAATAAAATCGGTTTGCGACTTTTACCACAGGTACGTAAAATGCCTTGATCATACATCGCCTTAGCGCCAACTTGTATGATATCTGCGTACTCAATGATTTCATCAACGTGTGTAGTATCACGTACTTCAGTTATAATATTTAAACCAAATTTTGTACGCATTTTATCAAGTAACTTTAAACCATCAAGCCCCATACCTTGAAAAGAATATGGCGAGGTACGCGGCTTATAACAACCTGCACGTAAGGTTGATATGCCCTGCTCTACCATTAACTCAGCAGACTGAGTAATTTGTTCTTCAGACTCAACCGAACAAGGTCCAGCAATCACCATGGTATTGTTATTCGTACCACCAATTTTTACACCATTAATATCTATTTCACGTGTCTCACTAAAATAGTCTGCACTTGCAAGTTGCATATCATTAGGAAAAACAAAACTAGCCTCGGTTATATTTTCATATTGAGCCGGAACTTCTTTTAATGCAGAAGGTGTTACTAACACATGAAAATCTGGTTTTTTAATATGAAACGCATCGAGTTCTATTGCAATCTTTTGTACTTCAGCATCGGTAACGCTGCTTTTTAAATGAATAATCATAACTCGCCTTTAATTAAATTGAAGAAAGTCACCGCACCGGTCACTTTGTTTGCATCATCAACAACAGGCAAATACGAAATTGCAAAACTCTGTTGTTTAATAAAACGTAATAATTCCATTACGCTAAAATTTTCGTTTGCCGTCACAGGGTTTTTATTTGTAATGTCTAACACACTCACGTTATTTAAATTATCTGTATGTTTTAGCAGCCCCTTACGCACATCTGCATTTGTCACAATGCCATCAAGCTTACCTGCATCATCAATCAGTATGGTAAAACCGACATCATAATCTTCAATAGATTGAAGAATACCTGTTACGCTGCGATCGTTCATTTTTAACAACGGCAATTCATCAACAGTACGCATAAAATCTTTCACTTGAAAATGTGAATCCACTTCGTGAGTTTTAAGATTTAACATTGCGGCACCCATCGACTCGCTGTTCATTAAATAAGAACCAGAAACAGAAGCGTACACCCCCATGTTGCGTAAAATAAATGAGACTTCACCGTTCACGCCACCATCAACATGAATTCTTTTATCCGGAAAGCGCTGGCGAAATTGGCGAATTTTTTTGAAATTAGATTTATCAAAAACACCTCCACTTTGTCCAGGCGTAGTTGTCATAAATAAAATAAAATCAAATTTTTCGGCATATGGCTCAAAAGCAGAAATATCTGTATCTGTTGTAATCGCTAAGCCTAATTTTGCTGAAATTGATGTCGGTATCGTTAAATCAGACTTTAAATTTTCATACTGAAAAGTCACATAATCGACATTGTTTGCTTCAATTTGAGAGTAAAATTTTTCTGGCTCAGGGCTAATAATATGCAAATCAACGGGGGTCTTGCTGAGTTGTTTTATCTCTGCAATATCATCAAAAACAGTTAAGTCATCATTGCAATCAATATGAAATAAATCTGCACCATGCATATCGAGATCTTTGATAATTTCAGGCAAAGACTGGCTCTTACTAGAATAAACGGAGGCGGAGATTTTCATAGATTTTTACATAAATTCAGTAACTTAAAGGGTTTAATCATACTAATCGTAACACGAGTAAGGGTCAATCTTTGGCAACGTTAATTACCTTCTCTGCTGATGCTCTTATTGCGACATTGCGTTAGAATAAACACCATAATAATAACGTTGGCCAATAAATTTATGAGTTTCCGAATCGTCATCCCTGCCCGTTTTGCTTCAACCCGTTTACCTGGTAAGCCACTGCGCGATATTTGTGGTAAACCCATGATTGCTCACGTCATCGAGCAAGCGAAAAAAAGTGATGCTGAAGAAATCATTATTGCAACGGATTCTGAAGAAATTGCAGATGTGACTTCACATCTCGGTGTCCGCGTTTGCCTTACGCGTGAAGATCACCAATCCGGCACAGAACGCTTATCTGAAGTGATTGAACAACTTGGCTTTAGCGATGAACAAATTTTAATTAATTTACAGGGTGATGAGCCCATGATGCCGCCGGTTTGTTTAAATCAAGTAGGCCACGCCTTAGAGGAAGATAATCAGGTAAAAATGGCGACTTTATGCACTCCATTAACCGATATAGAGGAACTCTTTGATC
>VAOX01000737.1_pt1 | contig 17852 bp, 23 predicted proteins | sample 3393891 | NCBI WGS metagenome assembly VAOX01 (sample SAMN08290429, study PRJNA428436) | hydrothermal vent metagenome | isolation source: Deep-sea hydrothermal vent chimney | place: Indian Ocean: Southwest Indian Ridge | depth 2822 m m | reverse complement strand
GTATATGATTCATTAAATGTTACAGGTAAAAAGCACATTAAAATTTACCATGCTAATATTACTAATGACGCAACAGATACAATCGAAACGAGTCCAGCTGAGCGATGTTTCTGTCAGGAGTGTGGTTCTTGTTTATGGTTGTATGATCCAAGATGGCCTGAGCTTATTCACCCGTTTGCATCAGCAATTGATAATGAATTACCGGTTGCCCCTGAACGGACGCATTTAATGTTAGAGAGCAAAGCATCATGGGTAACAATAAATTATCAAGTTAACGACCAAAAATGTTCAAAATTTCCAGCTGAAAGTATAGCTGATTGGCATCAACGTTTGAAACTTGAGTGTTAGAATCAATCTAGATATAAGCTCTAAGTTCTCTATAAAATCTAATTATTAATATTAAAAGATCATGGCTTACGGTAGAATGTATTTTTGTTGTCAGTAATATCTAAGAATTAATTAATTATTTTTAGTTGTATATCTTTGACAGGGAAATAAGGAGTGTTGAGTTGAAGCATTTAAAATTGTTTTATATATTATTTTTAATCATTATAACTTCGTGCAAGAACACTAGCACGTCCGAGCAAGCTAATTCTGCATTACCATTATCGGGTAAACTACAAATCTATCAGTATGACAACTCAAAGCAATGTGAAGGAGTTGGTATTGCACTTGATGTGATGGCCAAGATCTTAATTGATAATGGCATTGATGTATCCTGTTCTCAAAAAGGGCGTGACACTTTGGGCAGAAATACTTTATGTGGAGCTGATACCGGCATATTAAATTTATATGAAATTGATGCATCTAACTTAGCATCAGCACGTTTGTTAGATTTTAAACCGACCAGTGATTTAATAAATTATACTGATTCACAATGTGATCCAAGCTTGATATCAACACCACAGATTCTTGAGAAAATTTATAAATACGATAATTCAGTGGTCATTCCTGATACACCGGGTTCGTCTCCTCCTGAACCAATTCCTGTTTCTAGTATTTCGAGTATCGTAGTAAAAAAGAACAATGTACCAGGCTCAGCATTAACTATTGTCATTTCCTCACAAGCTATAATGACTGAAGAATTAATTACTGCTGGAATAGATATTATTTGTACCCAGAACGGCAACGATGGCGTCAGTGCTGATCCCGATGGTAATATTAGTATTTTTGAAATTGACAGTATAAAACTCAAAGCGGCAGAAGTATTGGGTTATAAATTAGTTACAAATTTATTGAATTATAGCGACAGCCCGTGTCTGTGATTATGAATCGTAATGTTTAACGTTGCTATAAAGCTACACTAACGACAGTATCATTTGAATTTCTCAATAGCTCGCTGCGATGCTTAATCTCGAGTTTTATTAGACTAAGTTATTGATTATAAAACAATACTAAAGTTTTTTCTGCGTGTGACGATTAACTAGGTATGAAATCGGTATTTCGTCAATTTATATCAGGTTGCTTATTGCTTTGCTTTCTCGCACCGTTAAACGCAAATATCATTGAGTATGGTCAAAAACTCAATGAAGCAGACTGGAAAAATGTAAAAGCTAAAAAAAGCTGTATTCTACGTCAGCTTATTCCGTTACACGGTAAGGTCGAATTTGAACAACACTATCGTGACACCAATCTGCATTTTACTTTTTATTTTAATCGAATTCCAAAGCAGTTCATAAAAGCAAAAATTACCTCGGTTCCTCCAAAATGGAATCACACAACACTGCTTCGACCTATTGCTAAAATGAATCTTAAATCTGACTTTAAAGCACTAATATTGGAAAATAAATTGTCACTTCGGGTTATTGCGGAGTTAGAGGATGGTATGTTTCCAACTCTTTCCTATAAAAGTTGGACGGATAAGCGCAATGAGATCCAAGTTGCAATATCGCCAATAAATTTTAGAGAACGACTACCCCAATTTTTGGACTGTATTGCAGCTTTATCATTAAAACCGATTATAGTCAAAGTCAAACCAAAGCCTAAACCCAAACCTAAACCAATTAAAATTAAGGTGATCGTTGAAGATAATGAGCCTGATACAGTCTACTTTGGTGCGAATTCAGCAAAACTAAAGCTTAAAGCTAAAAAGAAATTGAAGTTATTTGTAAAAAGAATTAAAAAAGACAAGAAAACAAAACATGTTATCGTGTCTGGTTATTCTGATGATACTGGCAGTAAAACGCAAAGCACTTCGATTAGTAAACAACGGGCATTGGTTGTGCAAAACTACCTCGAAGCACTTGGAATACCTGCGAAATACTTGTTTACTCGCTATTTTGGGCGAGATCACGCCATTCTTTCAAATAAGACAGCCAAAGGTCGCGCTAAAAATCGACGCGTGCATATTGATGTCATCCACTCAAAATTAAGTTCCGAACGTTAAAATATAGCGCTGTTATGCGTTATTTTACCGATTTTATGTCATTAAATAATGCTGTAGTCGTGTTGAAACAGGGTATAATTCGGCTTCTAAATAGTAGCAAAATCGAATTTACTGAGGCTTTTTATGGCAAAAATTAACAAAGTTGTACTTGCTTACTCCGGTGGCTTAGACACATCAATCATCTTGAAATGGTTGGAGGACACCTATGGCTGTGAAGTTGTCACTTTCACTGCTGATATTGGTCAGGGAGAAGAAGTTGAACCTGCTCGTGCTAAGGCCGAGGCAATGGGTGTTAAAGAAATTTATGTTGAAGATCTACGTGAAGAGTATGCACGTGATTTTGTGTTTCCGATGTTTCGTGCAAATACCATTTATGAAGGCGAGTATTTGCTCGGCACATCGATTGCTCGACCATTGATAGCAAAAAGATTGGTTGAAATTGCAGAACAAACTGGAGCTGACGCTATTTCACATGGCGCGACCGGCAAAGGTAATGATCAAGTTCGGTTTGAATTAGGTGCTTATGCATTAATGCCGGATGTGCATGTCATCGCTCCTTGGCGTGAATGGGATCTTAATTCTCGCGAGAAATTGATGGCCTATGCGGAACAGCATAATATTCCTATTGAGCAAAAGCGCGGTAAAAAATCGCCTTATTCTATGGATGCCAATTCATTACATATTTCGTATGAGGGTGGTATTTTGGAAGATCCGTGGGCTGAACCTGAGGATGATATGTGGCGCTGGACTGTGTCACCCGAGCAAGCACCTGATCGAGCCACCTATATTGAACTGAGTTTCGAAAAAGGCGATGTGGTTGCGATTGATGGGATAACGGTGTCTCCTGCAACTGTGATGGAACAATTGAATAAAATTGGTGGTGCCAATGGCATTGGCCGTGATGATATTGTTGAAAATCGCTATGTTGGAATGAAGTCGCGCGGTTGTTATGAAACCCCAGCAGGCACTATCATGTTAAAAGCGCATCGCGCCATTGAATCAATTACCTTGGATCGAGAAGCGGCTCATTTAAAAGATGAATTAATGCCGCGTTATGCCAGCATGATTTATAATGGCTATTGGTGGTCTCCAGAGCGTCAGATGATGCAAACAATGATTGATGCCTCTCAGGAAACGGTCAACGGTATTGTTAGATTGAAACTGTACAAAGGTAACGTGACTGTAGTTGGACGCAAATCGGACACTGATAGTTTGTTTGATGAAAACATTGCGACGTTTGAAGATGATGGTGGTGCATATAATCAGCAAGATGCAGAAGGATTTATTAAATTAAATGCATTACGTTTACGGATTGCGAAACGCAGAAAATAAAAAATGATTAGAATTGCCACGAATCAAATAATGATTCGTGGCGTAATAGATTTTAAGGGTTAAATTTTTGTTTTATCCAATGATCGATACTGGCATATTTTCCGGCACCGATAAAGAATAAAGCCAATAGCATAATAAAGTAGGTCGCGCCCCATTCAATTCCGTTATTTGAAATAATTAAACCACCTTGTCCTGTTATCCATTCGTAATTAGCATTTTCTTGTAATACTTCCTTAGCTTTGCTTAATCTAACAATGGCATCTGTAGCATCCGCACAATTATATAAACATGACATAGGATCAGCGACTGCTTGCCAACCATTAGACCAGTGTACGGTAAAAATTGCGATTAGCATGGTAAACATGAGTGGGATAGATATCCATCGAACAGCAAAACCGAATAACAACATCACGGCTCCTACAAGTTCAGTTGAGGTTGCTAAAAAAGCCATGAGTGTAGGGAAGGGCAAACCAAGGCCCCAGTCGGGATTCCCAAACCAGTCAGCAGTACTACTAAAAGAGTTTAACTTATTCATACCGGCCATCCAGAATACCGGTACTAAATAAAGTCGTAATGCCAAAGGACCAAGAAAGTCCAAAGCTTTCGATTTATCTAATAAATTTTGAATTCGTACTAAGGTATTCATGTATAACCACTCCAGCTTGTATCGCTTTAATTTTTAATCGTTCCTAGCAGTATATTGCGGGATCGTAATTCCTGCATTGCTTGTTGTCCTCCCGTTATGACAACGTTCGGGTCTGGATGGTTCATTTCTGCAGCGATTATTTCTAATAGTTCTTTACCGGTTTTATTACTATTATTGTGGTTGGATTCGGATATTAATTGAAGTAGTCGGGCGGTGACCGGATTTAACTCCATAAATACAGTTTCATCGTTGCGGTTACGGTAAACGACAATGTAAGTTGGTTGTGCTGGTTTTTCTTGTGGTTGATAATCAGGACTAATTTTATGAACTGGAAAATGATAACTAAGAGACCAGGCTAATGATGATATAACCGGTGCATTATCAAGAAGGTCACCATCGGAATCGATAGCGTTAATATTATTATCTAAATCGAGTAATCCTAATGCGAGTTCGACCCATTCGTAATTGGCTAGTTCAACTAAAAAGGGGGGATCGATTTCGTGATACTCACGTCCATTTTCTAAAAACTTCAAAAATTCGCGTGGCATTTCCGGAAATAATGGCGTGTGAGCCAAGTGATGAGAAAAATAATCACGTATTAATTTATGCCATTCAAGCTCACCGTATATACTTTTTAATACCGGGTAACTATTGGACATGAAATCTTCTACATTATTATAAAATAACTCATTGTAGATTTCCATCCGACGTTGTTCTATGTCGCTTGGTGCAGGGTTATTTTCTGGGTCTCGAATATGAGCAGCAAATTCGTATTGACGACGAATAAATTCTGGTTGCTTATCCGATTTTTCAGTTTTGCTTGATATTTGCATTTTGCGGCTTATGCCATTTTTTTTGATAGGAGGCAATACTATCTACCTCGAGTAATAGTTCGGGAATTGAGGGAATATTAAAATCACGTTCAAGTAAGGTAGGAATCGTACCGTAAAGCTCATAGGCTTGCTCTAATAGCTGCCAGACTGGTGCTATTACATCCGCACCGTGGGTATCTACTCTAAGATCTTCAGCTTCATCATAATGTCCCGCAATATGTATATACGATATTCGATCACCGGGAATGGATTTTAAAAATTCAGATGGATCGTAGTTGTGGTTAATACTATTGACGTAAATATTGTTTACATCTAATAAAAATTTACAATCGGCTTTTTCTAACACCGCATTTAAGAAATCAATTTCTTGCATTTCTTTACCGGGAGCCGCGTAATAAGAAACATTCTCCATTGCAATTTGTTCACCGAGAATATCTTGTGTTCTTTGAATTCGTTCAGCAACATAATTAATTGCCTCTTCAGTGAAAGGGATAGGCATTAAATCGTATAAATGGCCACCGTCACTGCAGTAACTTAAATGTTCGCTGTAATGTTTGATATTAAAATCTTTCATGAAACGTTTAACACGTTGTATGAATGCTTCATCGAGAGGTGCAGGGCCGCCAATAGAAAGCGACAGGCCATGAATTAGAAATGGTGTTTGTTCAGTAAAAGCGCGGAATTTTTTACCCCATACACCACCAACACCGATCCAATTCTCTGGAGCAACCTCCATAAAATCGACTTGGGGATGAGGATGATCTGCGAGCGAGTCCATAATGGAACGCCGCAGACCTAATCCTACGCCATGAACAGGATACCTAGCGTTGTTCATGTTTTATTGCTGGCTTATTTTTTGCCGCCGCATTTGCCTTCACCGCATTTGCCGTCTTTAGCCATTTTTTTCTTCTTATCGCCGCCACATTTGCCTTCGCCGCATTTGCCGTCTTTAGCCATTTTGTCGCCGCCGCATTTGCCTTCGCCACATTTGCCGTCTTTAGCCATTTTAGCTTTTTTGGCTTTCATCATGTCGCCACCACATTTGCCTTCGCCACATTTGCCTTCAGCTGCAGCTACTTGCATGTAGCCACTTGATAATTCGTTCATGGCAAATGGGTTTGCATCTGCTGCTGAAACACTGCCGGTAGCTGCTATTGCTACTACTGCTGTACTAATTGCAAATGAGATAGGTTTTAAAAAATTGTTATTTGACATCGAGTGCCTCCATATATTTAAAAAAATGAGTTATTAACTCGTTTATAATACTCAGATAATTGTTATAAGTTTATTCTGATTTTATTGTCCTACGAGAATAGTTAACGAAACACTCGCATTGAGAAATATGACATTACTGCTTAATTAAAGTTTCAAAATTCAAGAAATAATTAAGAAACTGAAAAAATACACTTGCAATAGTCGACACGTTTATATTAGATCATGTAAGCCATTGTTTTATAGTTAATTATTATTTGTAGGACAGCTCATGATAGCTGTTATTTAGTGATAAAAAAAGATTTTCACTCGTATTGTTATAAAAAAGTTAAAAATTAAGCGATCTATCACAACAATAATAGTAAACAGCGTTTTTTAATAATGATAAGTATGACCGCGCTATAATTATGTTAAATGTTTGTGATATTTGATAATTTTTGGACCCTATTGTGGTGTATCAAGGCTACATTTTTGCCCGCTAGAGTGACAGTTTGAGATCGTTAGATAAATTAAATTTATATTATTATATTTTTAAGTTATGAACGTGATTTTAATCAGGATGAAATTATTTTAAGGCGTTATAACCGTGTTGACGCATTAAGTAAGGCTTGCAACGGTTACGATAAGTAACGTGTGTTTAGAGTTGTAAAATATTGACAGTTACAGAGTTAGTTTTTGTAAGCAGTCAACATAGAGTGATTCGTCGGGCAGCACATTATCACGTTGTGCTTGCCAAATCATTTGACCCAGACATTCCATCATATGATGTTCAACGTCATGAGGCTCTTGATATTTATTCAGTAATAGTTGGTATAGCTGTGTAATTTGTGCAGGACGCTGGGTTGTCAGCTGCTCGTGTATGGATATATGCATTGCCATGTGTAAGAAAGGATTCGATTCGCCATCTTCGGGTAAATAATCTTTATCGAGGAAGTCATTTTCATTGTTTAACATCGCATGGTATTCCGGATGTAAATTAATGATATTTACAATGATGTCTTCCATTGCAGATAGAGTGTGTTTTTTTTGGTGCTTATTCCAAGCATCAAAAAACATTTTTCGTAATTGAGAACGGTCTTCAGGAAACATGAGATTTTACTTTTTTATATGTATTTAATAAGTTTAGTTTAAATTTTTTTCTTCATACTCGCAGAGATCTTCAATCACGCAAGAGCCACATCGCGGGCTGCGTGCTATGCAGGTATAGCGACCATGTAAAATCAACCAGTGGTGAGCATCGAGCATGAACTTTTGAGGTACATTTGTCATTAAATTATTTTCAACTTGAACAACGTTTTTACCGGGTGCAATTCCGGTTCGATTGGATACTCTAAATATATGAGTATCAACGGCAATGGTCGGGTGTCCGAAAGCCGTATTTAAAACCACATTGGCAGTTTTACGACCGACTCCGGGAAGCGCTTCTAGTGCCGCGCGATCATCTGGCACTTCACTGTTATGTAGCTCGACAAGCATGTTACAGGTTTTAATAATATTTTTACCTTTGGTATTGAATAAACCAATGGTTTTAATGTACTTGCGTAATCCAACTTCACCGAGCTTTGCTATTTTTTTCGGGGTATTTGCTTTTTCGAATAGTGGGCCAGTGGCTTTATTTACACCTTTATCCGTTGCTTGAGCTGATAGTATCACTGCAATTAATAACTCGAACGTTGAGTTGTAATTTAGCTCGGTAGTTGGATCAGGTATGTGTTTTTTTAAGCGATTAAAAATTGCATGTCGTCTTTGTGGTGTCATTGATAATACTGCGTAAAATTAATAATTTATTATGGGGTATCGGTAATGGTTGCCGTTACGGTAACTGGGATTGGTTTTGGCTCTTTGGATTGCTGGTATTTATCAATGACATTTTTTAATGCGACTAATAATCCCAAACCAATAAACGCGCCGGGTGCAAATACCGCTAATAAAAATCCACCATCAAAAATGGTGACAGTAAGCCATTCACTACCAGCGCCAAACATCAGATCGGCTTGTTGCATGAATGTACCAAAGCCGATTATTTCACGCATTGCGCCTAACACGACAAGTACCGAGGTAAAGCCGAGTCCCATAAATAAGCCATCGAGGCTAGAGTCAAAAGGATTATTTTTTGAAGCAAAAGATTCAGCGCGTGCAATAATAATGCAATTGGTGGTGATCAATGGAATAAACACGCCCAAAATTAGATATAACTGATGAAAAAAGGCATTCATAAATAATTCAATGGCGGTAACAACAGCAGCAATTATTAACACAAAAACCGGTATTCGTATTTCGGGCCGAATCCAGTGACGAATAAGTGACACGATAAGATTGGTCGATATTAATGTTAATGTCGTCGCTAGACCCATTCCTAAGGCATTGACGGTGGTATTAGAAACTGCAAGCATTGGGCATAATCCTAATAATTGAATTAATGCCGGATTGTTATCCCATAAGCCATTTCGAATGATTGATTTTGTAGACATAATTTTTCGTTACTTTATAAATTAGTTTTGTAAATTATTTAGTCACTGTTGTTGCAAGTTTATCTTTAATAGCAAACAAACTATCACGATTCTGTTTAAAATATAACAGGGTATTTTGTACGGCTTTGACCACGGCTCGTGGTGTAATGGTCGCGCCGGTAAATTCGTCAAAAACGCCACCGTCTTTTTTAACCGCCCATTCTGAACGTGAGGTATTGTCGAGTGATTTACCGGCAAAAGCATGAATCCAGTCGGATTTACGTGTCACAATGCCATCACCCAGACCGGGCGTTTCGGTATGCTTGGAAACTCGAACTCCCGCCAATTCGCCATTATTGTATACCGCAACTAATAAATGAATTTTACCACTATAACCATTCGGGGCGATGGAGTTAATTATTACAGCGACCGGCTGATTATCTTTACGCGCTCGGTAGATTGCAACAGGCTTTTTGCTTCCCAATAAAGTTGGATCGGTAACGTAAATGACATCATGATAAATATCATTATCACGTTGTTGTTCTGGAATTAAAATATTGAGACTGCGTAACAAAAAGTGTTTGTGTTCTTCTGCAATTATCGGTCTGGTTATTTGATCAGTATAGGCCAAGAGTATCGTTCCTGTAAAAGCGAAGGCTCCTAAAATTATGCCGCTTAAGACCATGTTTCTGATAAACATTTAATCGTCCTGCTTATTCTTGTTTTGGTGTCCAAACACGCGAGGTTTTGTGTAATAGTCAATTGTTGGGACAGCCATATTCATTAATAATACTGCAAATGCGACGCCATCAGGGTAACCACCCCAAGTTCTAATGATATAGATAAAAATACCAATGCCCGTAGCGTAATATAAACGTCCTTTCGGGGTCGTCGCTGCCGTTATTGGATCGGTTGCGATGAAAAAGGCACACAACATTGTTGCACCTGAAAACAAGTGGTACAAGGGTGATACGAACGAATCGGGATCGGTCATGCTTGCAAACATTGACATGAAGAACAATCCGGCAAATAAGCCTACGGGTATGTGCCAACTAATGATTCTTTTATATAATAACCATAGACCACCGAGTAAATACATTAGGTTGATCCATTCCCAGTTCATGCCACCAAAACTGCCAAATAGATAGCTTTTAGCCTGTTGTATTTCTCCTACAGTATTATTGAGACCAAGTTGAGTTTTTATCGTATCTAACGGTGTTGCCATGGTAATACTGTCGAACGTAATATTGTCGGGGAGTGAACCAAATAAACTATAATTTATATGTTCTAAAAAGTTGAGCTGATATAAATCGTGAGCTGCAGCTATGACTTGCTGTGAATGCGCTGGAGTCCATGAAGTCATGTGTAACGGAAATGCAATGAGTAACACGGCATAACCAACCATGGCAGGGTTAAATGGGTTATAGCCTAGGCCACCGTACAGATGTTTTGCGATTATTATCGCAAAGCCGCTACCAACAACTGGAATCCACCATGGCACAAAAGGTGGAATTGCTAACGCAATTAAAATAGCCGTTACAACGGCGCTACCATCAAGAATAAATGGTTTAATTGGGCGCTGTCGAATTTTAAGAATCAGAGCTTCAAATAATACGGCTGAAATTACCGCGATGACTATATTGATAACCACGCCACCGCCAAAATAATATATAAACGCAATACTTCCGGGAATTAAAGCGTAAATAACATTGAGCATTATGGTGCTAACGCTTAATGGTTGTTGAATATGGGGCGAACTTCGAAAGGGTAATAAATTCATTTTAATTGCCGTTATTTCTTTAGCGTTTCACGTTGAGCATTGTTGTCATTTTCATGCGCTTGTTTAATTTTTTCTTCTCGTTGTTGATTACGTCGTTTATCAATTTCTTCAATTGTATTTTGTTGTTCGGTCGTTAGATTTGACACATTTTTTTTAATAATTTTTTGAGAATCATTTTTCTGCTGAATACGAGCCATTGCTTGAGCCACTAAATCATTCTTAACAGATTCTTTTTTGGTGGTTGTAATATCATTATCTTGGCCTGATTTTTCTTTTAATTTTTTATTTTGTAATAATTCTTTTTTCTTTCTGAGCTTTTCAGCTTTTTCTGTTTTTTCTCGTTCTATGCGAAACTCTCTAAATTCATGCCGTTCACGAGCGATATTGGATTTTACGGTGTCACGTTCTTGTGCATATATTTCGGTTTTCGCATAACGATAATATTGAACAAGTGGAATATTACTGGGACAAACATAGGCGCAACAACCGCATTCAATGCAATCAAATAAATTGTATTTTTGAGTACCGTCAAAATCTTTTGCTTTGGCATACCAATATAATTGTTGTGGCACAAGTTGCGCTGGGCAGACACGAGCACATTCGCCACATCGAATACACGGCATTACCGTTGGTGTTGTTTTTACTTTATTTTTTAATGTCAGTATACAATTGGTGGTTTTAATGACGGGTGACTTGTCGTTATGCAAGTTAAAGCCCATCATTGGGCCACCAATAATAATTTCATCTACATTGTCGTAGTCAATACTACACTGCTGTAATATTTCTGAAATAGGGGTACCAATTAAGACTTCAATATTTTTAGCGTGCTTAATGCCATCACCTGTGACGGTGACATAACGTGAAATTAACGGTTCTTGAATCGCGACTGCTCGATAAATAGCTAATGCAGTGGCAACGTTGTGACAGCTGACATTGATGTCGATAGGCAGTCCACCACTTGGAACTTCTTTTTTGGTTAATACTTTAATTAATTGTTTTTCGCCACCGGCCGGATAGATAGTGGGAATACGTTGAATTCGAATAAATTTTAATTCATCTTCATGTAGTGCATCGACCAAGGCCTTAAATGCTTCTGGTTTATTATCTTCTAAACCAATAATGCAGTTTTCAGCTTGTAAAGCATGACGCATAATCAACAAGCCATTGATTATCTCACGAGGCTGGTCTTGCATGATCTTAGCATCACAGGTGATGTAGGGTTCACATTCAGCACCGTTTAATATTAATGTCGATACCGTATTTTTATAACCCGGATTCATTTTAATGTAGCTTGGGAACCCAGCACCACCCATGCCAACGATCCCGGCCTCTCGAATAATATTGCGTAGTGCACTTGGGTCTATATTTAAAAAATCAGGTGAGGGTTCTTTACGCCAGCGCCAATTTTCTTTGCCATCTGTTTCTATCACAATACAAAGCGCGGTCTTTCCTGACGGATGTGCGACCGGGTGTTCTTTAATCGCAATAACAGTGCCGGAGCTAGGAGCATGAATTGCGGCGCTTAAGTAGTCCGTCGCTTTGGCAATAACTTGTGCTTTACGAACTTTATCACCAACGTTAACCACGGGTTCGGCAGCAGCACCAATATGTTGTTGCACTGGGATGTACAGTTTTTTGGGAAGCTTTGCCATTTCGACCGGACTGGCGAGTGACTCTTTTTTATGTTGTTCTAATTTTAAACCACCATGAAAATGCCCGAGCTTACTAAAATACATCATTATTTTTGTTCTCCTGATTTTCCAGTGTCGATAGCATCAATAGTATCGGTTGGTGTTTCAGGAGTCATCAGTTTGGACAGTATCGATTGACGTGGATCAAACTCTAATGGTGTTGGTGGAAATGGCCATTTCCAATCTTTAATTTCTTCATTAATCGGAATCATGTCGATACAGTCTACCGGACAGGGTGGAATGCATAATTCACATCCAGTACATTCATCCGCGATAATCGTATGCATTTGTTTTGCAGCACCTAAAATGCAATCAACAGGACAGGCTTGAATACACAAAGTACATCCAATACAGACTTGTTCGTCAATAATGGCAACTAGGGTTTCTTCAATATGACTGCCATGTTCTTCGTTTAATGGCGTCGGTTCTCGGTCGAGTAAATCAGCCAAAGCATGAATAACCTGTTCGCCACCGGGCGGACATTGATTGATATCGGCCTCGCCATCGGCTATGGCTTGTGCATAGGGCCGGCAACCCGCATAGGTACATTGTCCGCACTGAGTTTGCGGTAATAAGCTATTAATTTGATCAACGACAGGATTTTCTTCAACCTTAAAAAAAATTGCCGCAAAGCCAAGAATCAATCCGAAGACGATGGCCAGTAATGTCACGATAATTATAGCGTTAAGCATAATTAAATCTTTATCAAACCCGAAAAGCCCATGAATGCCATGGCCATTAAACCGGCAGTAACCAGTGCAATGGATGTCCCTTGAAATGCCACGGGCACATCAGCAACATTAATTCGTTCACGCATAGCCGAAAATAAAATAAGCACGAGTGAAAAACCAATTGACGCGCCAAAGCCGTATAGAAATGATTCAATAAAACCATTTCCTTCGTTAACGTTAAGTAAAGCAACACCAAGCACCGCACAGTTTGTTGTGATCAGTGGTAAAAATATTCCGAGAACCTGGTACAGCAATGGGCTGGTTTTTCGAACGCTCATTTCGGTGAATTGCACTACAACCGCGATAACTAAAATAAAGGTGATTGTCCGTAAATATCCTAAACCGTAGGGCTCAAGTAGATAAGCATTAACCAGATAACTACAAACAGATGATATTGTCAGCACAAAGGTTGTTGCCATTGACATCCCAATTGCAGTTTCAAGTTTGCGTGACACCCCCATAAAAGGGCACAGCCCAAGAAATTTCACCAATACAAAGTTATTGACTAAAATGGTGCTTACTAAGATGAGTACGTATTCAGACATACCGTATTATATCAGTTATTTAGGAATTATAAGTTTAGCATGAGTACTATATATAGAATAGCCATGGATTATGCTTGGGATTAAAGCCTAACAATCCAAAGGGCGTATGAAATTTAGGGTCATGTGGACAAATTACTGGTAAAATCTCCCGTTACAAATAGGGTGATTATATGGTTGATATTGTACAAGCAGACTTACTCAGTAAAAAGCATGGCGACGATTATGTTAGATTACTAAATAGCTACGCTGTTGATGTGATGGGGGGCGGGACGAAACTGAATTCTACTGTGCGTGATAATCTTGCAACTGAAATAGCTGGTCGTGAGTTCATTACAGTATTTCTTGCTTATGAAAATAATCAGGCCATCGGTTTGATAACCTGTATGCTTGGATTTTCAACCTTTCAATGTCGTGCCTTATTGAATATTCATGATGTGTATGTCGCTAATGATTATCGTGGTCAGGGAATTGCAAATAAACTGCTGCAGTCAGCGGAACAATTGGCTAGGGAAAACAATTGTTGTAAATTAACCCTTGAAGTATTACAGGGAAATACCATAGCTAAAAAAGCCTATCAAAATTTTGGTTTTAAAAATTATGAATTAACACCAGAAATTGGTTCGGCTCTATTTTGGGAAAAACTGCTTAAGTAGCAATTTTATTTATGACACAAATTAACTTACCCATTTTATATTCATTTCGTCGCTGTCCTTATGCCATGCGGGCAAGGATGGCCTTGGTCTATTGTGGTATCAAGGTCGAACTGCGCGAAGTTGATTTAAAAAATAAACCAAACGAATTAATGTCTATTTCTCCGAAAGCAACTGTACCGGTATTAATTACAAATGATGGTGCAATGTTAGATGAAAGCCTGGATATAATTCACTGGGCAATGTCAATTCAAGACCGTGATAATTGGTCGTCTTTAACTGACTATCAAGTTAAATTAGCCCAATCATTAATAATGAATAATGACTCTGAATTTAAACAACATCTGGATCATTATAAATATGCGGCACGTTTTCCAAAACAATCCGAAATTTTTTATCGACAACAGGGTGAAGTTTTTTTAAATGAATTAAATTTATTGCTGAGTAAAACTGACTATTTAATAACAAACAATTTAACGTATGTTGATATTGCGATTGCACCTTTTATCAGACAGTTTGCTAATGTGGATATCGACTGGTTTCGAGATTCGCAGTATCACAATTTAGTACAATGGCTAGATGTTATTCTTAAATCGAATTTATTTAACCGAGCGATGCGCAAATATCCAGTCTGGCAAACTGGGGCGGATTTAACACTATTCCCGGACTTATAATCTGGAATTATTATGGTGAATTTAGCGCATAAATGATTAAAATTCGCTTTGTTATTTAACAGTTTGTGTATGTAGTGTTGTCATTTTGTCTAAAGTGAAAACGATTAAATTGCTTTTAAATGACAAAATAACGGCATTTTTAAGACGTATAATGCAATTAATTACTAAACCCGCATATTCGTCTATCCTTGAATAACGCAATTGTGTATTATAGTACGTTAGAATCTGGTTAAAATTTAAATAGTACTGTAGGTAGATATATGATTGTTAAAGCTGTTCGTGAAGGGTTAGGCCGAGTCATCGTTTTAGTTAATTATTTAACGCGACCTACACAGATAGAACGCCCTGTTAGAATTCAACAAGAAATTAATGCCTCTGCAGAAGGATTATCGCTTTATCAATTTTATGCTTGTCCATTTTGTGTCAAAACACGTCGTGCAATTCACCGCTTGAATGTTCCAGTCTCTTATATTGATGCACAATCAAATCATCAAAACAGAGAAGACTTACTTAATGGTGGCGGTGCAATAAAAGTACCTTGCCTGCGTATCGAAGAAGACGATAAAATAACTTGGATGTATGAATCCAGTGAAATTATCAGTTATCTAAACGATCGTTATGACGATACTGTAGACGCGGATTATTCGGTTCATTAATATTAGGTAATCCAATTACCTAAACTTTTTTTCTAAATTATTTATTTAACTCATCGTCTCCTTCGCATGACGTACTCAACTGACGACATAATTACCCAAACACAAAATTGGATTAAGTCGGTAATAATTAAGTTCAACTTTTGTCCTTTTGCTAAGCGCGAGCTTGAAAGTGACAGTATTTATTATAAAGTTGAGTCTAATGTTACTCCCGAAAAAGCCCTTGAATCGCTTATATCCGAATGCCAACGTTTAAATGACGATCCAGAAATAGAAACAACACTATTAATCTTACCAACTAATTTTGATGATTTTTTTTCCTTTCTTGATTTGCTTGCTCTCGCTAATGATCTTATCCAACTAGAGCAGTACGAGGGCATCTATCAAATAGCCAGTTTCCATCCCAATTATTATTTTGCTGACACCGAGCAAGACGATGCGTCAAATTTTACCAATCGATCTCCCTACCCAATGTTACACATTTTACGTGAGTCAAGCTTATCTAAAGCATTAGACAGTTATCCAGACCCTGACAAAATTCCATTACGAAATATTGAAAAATCACGAGAAATAGGTGCTACACTATTTCAAAAATTATTAGAAGAGTGTAAAAAGAACTAGATTTAATTATACTAAGAGGGAGTTTATTTAAAACATGTCATCGGTAATCGTTAGTGAACTTGCTATATACCCGGTTAAATCAATGGCCCAAATCGTTGTCAATGAGTCTCGGGTTGATAATTTTGGCTTACACAATGACCGACGTTGGATGGTGGTTGATGCCAACGGTCGTTTTCTTACCCAACGGCAACAACCGAGAATGTGTTTAATTAAGGTTGCGTTACAAAGCAATAGTATTATTTTGACAGCGCCACAAATGCCGCCATTAACAGTGCAACTACCAACACAGAAACCAACAACTACTGTGACACTATGGCAGGATCAATGTTTAGCAATCGATTGTAATGATGAGGTCGCTAACTGGTTAACTCAATTCTTGGCAGTGCAATGTCGCCTGGTGTATTTTCACGATGACGAAGTAAGACAAGTTGATCAGACTTTTGCAGAGCCTAATGACAAAACTGCCTTTAGTGATGGCTTTCCAATTTTACTCATTTCGCAAGCCTCTCTTGATAATCTCAACAACAAACTCGATGTAGCAGTACCGATGAAACGCTTTAGACCCAATATTGTTGTCACTGGCTGTAATGCTTTTGATGAAGATACGTGGAAGTTAATTCGGATTGGCGAGTTAACACTACGCGTAGTGAAACCCTGTAGTCGCTGTGTCATTCCCAGTATTGATACTGCAACCGGCGACAAAGGCGCCGAGCCTACGGCAACATTGCTGACTTTCCGCAAGCAAGATAATAAAATTTATTTTGGACAAAATTTAATCGCGAATAGTCAGGGTAATTTGGCTGTTAGGGATTCGGTAGAAATATTAGAATTTTTTTGATTTGTAGATTAAATCCGACTACGAAATCAGGGCTATAAATAGCGTTTCACATCCATCGACTCATGCAGTACCCGGATAATATGAACTATATCTTTACTTAAACGATAAAAGACTATGTGCAGATTAACTTGGTATTGACGGTAACCAGAACGTATATAATTACATGCAACACCGATATGAGGATTTCCCTGAATAATACCCATAGCAGCTACTAACTCGTCATAATATTTATCTGCTTGTTGCTCTCCATGCTGCTTATACGAATATAGCCATATTTCCTCAAGATCTTTCTTTGCCTTTATCTGCTGATGGAGTTTATACATTTATTATAATAATCCAGCTTTCTTTTTTGCATCCTTTCTTATGGACTCCATATCCAATACTCCTGCATCACCACTTTCTTCACCTTCAAGCAAAGCATTTCGTAATGCTTCAAGTTTTGAATTAGCTTCTTTCTCTTCAAGTAACCGAAGACCTTCACGTACCAACTCACTTGCTGATGCATAACGACCTTGCCCTATATGATTCTCAATATAGCTGTTCCAATGCTCACCAAGACTTAATGTCTGTGTTTTAGCTTGTGCCATATTTAATACCTCCACATTCAGAATAAGAATATATCTTATATATAATAAGATATATTCTTATTATTATCAAGAAATAGTATTCTTTTTCCTAGTAGCACAATTCAAATAAATCAAGTAATTCAGGCATTTACAGCAGGAGTTGTTACAGTCGATACGTGTGAGAGCTTCATGTTTCGTATAAATCATGCTCTTACGTATGTATTAAATCGCATTTTTGTTTAGG
>VAOX01047771.1_pt1 | contig 17861 bp, 15 predicted proteins | sample 3393891 | NCBI WGS metagenome assembly VAOX01 (sample SAMN08290429, study PRJNA428436) | hydrothermal vent metagenome | isolation source: Deep-sea hydrothermal vent chimney | place: Indian Ocean: Southwest Indian Ridge | depth 2822 m m | reverse complement strand
GGCCTCGGCGGCGACGGCAATGCGCTGTTTGACATATGTTAGCGCGCTGGCTATTGTGGTCATGTCTTAAAATCTGTAGAGAATTCAGAGGGATTATAATGGAAATTTCCGATCTGCTCGCGTTCTCGGTCAAGAACAAGGCTTCAGATCTTCATTTGTCGTCGGGGGTGCCACCGATGATTCGGGTGCACGGCGATGTGCGTCGTATTAACGTTCCGCCGCTGGAGCACAAGGACGTACACGCCATGGTGTATGACATCATGAATGACGGTCAGCGGAAGCGCTACGAGGAAAATAAGGAAATAGATTTTTCTTTTGATGTGCCTAATCTAGCTCGCTTTCGCGTGAATGCCTTTGTTCAACACCGTGGCGCGGGAGCGGTATTCCGCACGATTCCGTCGCAGGTGTTGACATTGGAAGAACTCAACGCACCTCCGTCATTTAAGGATATCGCCAACCAGCCGCGAGGTATCGTGTTGGTGACAGGACCCACCGGATCGGGTAAGTCTACCACGCTGGCCGCGATGATAAATCATGTGAACGAGAGTGAGTATGGACATATCTTGACGGTGGAGGACCCCATCGAATTCGTTCACGAAAGTAAAAAGTGTTTGATCAATCAGCGCGAGGTTGGCCCCCATACCTTGAGTTTCAGCAACGCCCTACGCTCCGCGCTGCGAGAGGACCCCGATGTAATTTTGGTGGGTGAGATGCGCGACTTGGAAACCATTCGTCTGGCGTTGACCGCAGCGGAAACCGGCCACTTAGTGTTTGGTACGCTACATACCAGTTCTGCTGCTAAGACCATCGATCGTATTGTCGATGTGTTTTCCGCCGCAGAGAAGGATATGGTGCGCGCTATGTTGTCGGAGTCGTTGCGCGCAGTGATTTCTCAAACGTTGCTTAAAGTCAAGGACGGCAACGGGCGGGTGGCGGCGCATGAAATCATGATTGGCACGCCAGCGATTCGCAACTTGATTCGGGAAAATAAGATTGCACAGATGTATTCGTCGATTCAGACCGGGCAGCGTGCGGGCATGCAAACGCTCGATCAGAATTTGCAAACTCTGGTGCAGCGAAACATTGTTTCTCGTGAAGAAGCACGTCTTAAGGCAGCAAATAAAGATGCGTTCAGCTAGTTGTTTGCGGCTGAAGATTGTTCAGAAGGGGTAGTGATGGAACGCGATCAAGCAGTCAAATTTATGCACGATTTGTTGAGGTTGATGCTGGCCAAAAAGGCGTCTGACTTGTTTATTACGGTCAGTTTTCCGCCGGCGATGAAGGTCGACGGCAAGATGACCCCAGTATCAACTCAGCAATTGACACCGCAGCATACCCAAGACTTGGCGCGCGCTATTATGAACGATAAGCAGGCGGCCGAATTCGAATCGACCAAGGAGTGTAATTTCGCCATCAGTCCCGCTGGCATCGGTCGTTTTCGAGTTAATGCCTTTGTGCAGCAAGGGAGAATTGGCATGGTGCTGCGCACTATCACCACCGCCATTCCCCATTTCAACGATCTTGGCCTGCCACCGGTACTGAAAGAGGTGGCAATGGCCAAGCGTGGCCTGGTTATTTTTGTCGGCGGTACGGGGTCGGGAAAATCCACTTCGCTGGCATCGATGATCGGCTATCGTAACGAAAATAGTTACGGCCATATTATTACCATTGAAGATCCTGTGGAATATGTCCACGAGCACAATCACTGTATTATCACCCAGCGTGAGGTGGGGGTGGATACCGAATCATGGCATGCGGCGCTGAAAAATACGCTACGCCAGGCGCCGGACGTGATTCTAATCGGCGAAATTCGCGATCGTGAAACGATGGAATACGCGATTGCTTTTGCTGAAACCGGTCATTTGTGTATGGCGACACTGCACGCCAATAGTGCTAACCAGGCGCTCGACCGAATTATTAACTTTTTTCCTGAGGAGCGTCGGGCGCAGCTGCTGATGGATTTGTCGCTCAATCTCCGTGGCCTGATTTCTCAACGGTTGGTGCCGAAAAAAAAGGATAAGGGGCGGGTGGCCGCGGTGGAAATTATGCTGAATTCTCCGCTGATTTCCGGCCTGATCTTCAAAGGCGAGGTGAATGAAATCAAAGAGGCCATGTCAAAAGCTAACGAAATGGGCATGCAGACTTTTGATCAAGCGTTGTTCACGCTCTATGAATCAGAGCAGATTTCCTACGAGGACGCATTGCGTAACGCCGACTCGATGAATGACCTACGGTTGCGAATTAAACTCCAGGGTAAAGAAGCCAAGGATAAGGATATTATGGCCGGTCTTGATCATCTCGGTATTGTGTGAGCGATCACTACGTCTGGTGGTATCGGTACACGGCAAGTGATGTTGCCGTGGCAGTAGTTCTTGGTGCGTCGTTAGCTAAAATGGCTTGACCACAACCAGAATGACGATTGCGGTGAGGATCAATACCGGTAATTCATTAAACCAGCGGTAAAATACATGGCCACGCGTATTGCGGCCACAAGCAAAGTTAGTCACGAGTCTGCCGCAATACAGGTGGTAGACGATCAGTAGCGCCACCAGCACGAGTTTTGCCTGGAGCCATCCGCCGTGAAAGCCGTATCCGAGCCACAGCCAGAGGCCAAAAGTCAGTGCCAGAATGCCTAATGGCGTCATGAAGCGGTAGAGTTTGCGCTCCATTAATTGAAGCCGGGCAATTTCCGCCGTTTCTGTTGCCATGGCGTGGTTGACGAACAATCGTGGTAAGTAAAACAGCCCGGCGAACCAGGAAATCACAAAAATAATATGAAACGCCTTTATCCAAAGCATGATGTGTCGGGCTGACAGAGGGAACGACGCGTACTATACGCCAGAAACCGCGGCGACGGAACGGCCGTCTTGCACTCGATCAGTCGCGCGGCCCTCGCGGTTAAAACTTTTATTCGACCCATTTTGGCGGGAGTGGTGCGACTGATATCGCAATCACGCGTTTTTGCCGGTTGTTCAAGATGACGCCAATACTTTGGTTATCAAGTTACTTAATTTTGCGGTGCTAACTTCTCCGAGAAAGCTTTTGACGATACGGCCATTTCTATCAATCAGAAACGATGTCGGTATTAGTTGCACGCCACCAAATGCCTTCGCGTTTGCGCCGTCGGCATCGTACGTGACAGTGAATGGGAGATGAAATTTAATGATGAATGCCCGGATATAAGTGGGTTTATCGTATTTCATTGCAACCGCGACAAGATCGAAGCCCCGCTTGTGAAGGTGATTATAGATTTTCACTAATTCTGGCGCTTCTTTGACGCAGCCGGGGCAGCTGGTGGCCCAAAAATTAACTAGCACCACTTTGCCACGTAGACTCCGCAGGGGAAGTCGTTTTCCCGCAATGGTTGTAAAGACGGTTTGCGGCGCAACTCGCCGTTGGCCAAACAGGTGCGCGGCCAACGCGACCAGTGTGCCGAGGACGATGATGCCTAGGATAAGTCCCCATTTTTTCTTCATGACAGCCATGCTTGTAGAACCTTTCTGATTCGAATATTTAATAGAAAACTGCGTAACTTTACCGCGTCTGGTCGTAATTGACAGAACGCTGTTTTCACAACCTTGCTTAGATTGACCATGGCCGCAGCGTAAAATTCCGTACTATGCCGCAAACATGCCGTTAGACCACGGATCGAGTAGAATGAATCACGGTGCCGAATGTTAACGGCTTTATATTTTTAATATCTCACGTTAAAACTATGACTGTACGATTGAGAGAAATTCCCTACAATTACACGTCGTTTTCTGACCGCGAAATCGTTGTCCGTTTTCTCGGTGAGCCAATGTGGGCGGTGCTTAACGAATTGCGTGCTGAGCGCAGAACGGGGCGTTCTGCGCGCATGTTGTTTGAAGTGCTCGGCGATCTGTGGGTGGTGTCGCGCAATCCATATTTGCAGGACGACTTGCTGGCCAACCGCAAGCGCCGCACCGCATTGGTCGAGGCGCTGCATCATCGATTGAACGCGATCGAAGCGCGGCGCCAGGGAAATGATAAAGTTGGCCAATTGCTGACGACGGCTCGCCAGGCAGTGGATGCCTTTGCCGCAGAGTTCAATCGCGTCGCTGAACTACGTCGTCGCGTGCGGCGGCGGTTATCACGCCACACCCGGCGTGACAATACCCAGTTCGATGCCATGAGCCTGGTATCTCATGTGACCGATGCCACCGATTGGCGGGTGGAATATCCGTTCGTGGTGATTTTCCCCGATCGTGAGCAAGAGATGCTTTTCCTCGTCAAAGCATGTATTGCGCTGGGATTATCCATTATTCCGCGCGGTGGTGGCACTGGTTACACTGGTGGTGCGATTCCACTGACACCGTTGTCAGCGGTGATTAATACTGAAAAGCTGGATGCGCTTGGCCAGGTAGAAATGACTGATTTGCCTGGTGTCGCTGAGCCAGTCGCCACGATCACCTGTGGTGCCGGGGTGGTTACTCGCCGGGTAATGGAGACTGCGGCGGCGGCTGGATGGGTGTTCGCGGTGGATCCAACGTCGGCGGATGCCTCGTGCATCGGTGGTAATGTCGCGATGAACGCAGGTGGCAAGAAAGCCGTTTTATGGGGTACGGCGCTGGATAACTTGGTGTCGTGGCGGATGGTCACTCCCGCCGCTGAATGGATCGAAGTTGAGCGTCTGGATCATAATCTGGGGAAAATTCACACGGTCGAAATTGCCCGTTTTCGGATTACCCGTTTTCGCAAAGATGGCAAGACGCCCAAAGGTGATGCACGGATATTGGAAATTCCCGGCAACCACTTTCGTAAACCTGGGTTGGGAAAGGATGTAACCGATAAGTTTTTAGGTGGTCTGCCGGGCATCCAAAAGGAGGGCTGCGACGGCATTATTACCTCAGCACGTTTTATTCTGCATCGTATGCCAGCTCACACGCGTACTGTCTGTCTGGAGTTTTTTGGCCAGGTTCGTGACGCGGTACCAGCTATTGTTGAGATTAAACGTTATCTCGATGACCATTCAGGTGCGACGCTCGCCGGCTTAGAGCACTTGGACGCCCGCTATGTTAAAGCGGTTGGTTATGCAACAAAAGCAAAACGGCCAGGGCGGCCAAAAATGGTATTAATTGCCGATATAGCGAGCGATAGCGATGTTGCGGTTGGCGAAGCTGCTTCTCGGGTTGTGCGTTTTGCCAATGCACGGGATGGCGAGGGGTTCATCGCCGTGAGCGCTGAGGCGCGCGGTAAATTTTGGCTTGATCGCGGCCGTACTGCCGCCATCGCTGCTCACACAAATGCCTTTAAGATTAACGAAGACGTGGTAATTCCGCTGGAGCGGCTCGCCGACTACTCCGACGGGGTGGAGCGCATCAACATTGAACTATCAATCCGCAATAAGCTGAAATTATTGGGTGAGCTAGACACGTTTTTTCAAGGTGAATTGCCGCTTGAGCAGGACAACGGCACTATTCCTGACCCGGAAATGATTGCATCTCGGCGGGAGCGCGCCACTGTGCTGCTGCGGGAAACTCGGCAGCGCTGGTCAGGATTGCTGGATCACTTGGATGCGTCTTTCATGGGCGACACTTTTTCATCAGCGGTACCGGCCACTCAAATGGACAGTGTGTTTCATGCACTGCAAACGCACACTATTCGCGTTTCCTGGAAGTTGGAAATTCGTGAGGTGTTGCAGCGTATTTTCACCGGCCGCGAATATCAGTCGGTGTTGGCGCGGTGCGATATTATTCACCAACAGGTGCTGAAAGGCCGCGTTTTTGTCGCTTTACACATGCACGCTGGAGACGGCAACGTTCACACAAACATCCCCGTCAATTCCGATAATTACGACATGCTTCAACAGGCTAACCAGGCGGTGGCACGTATCATGGCGCTGGCGAGTAAGCTCGGCGGGGTTATTTCCGGCGAACACGGCATTGGTCTAACGAAGTTGGAGTTTCTCGACGCGGCGACGATCGAGGCATTTGCCAGCTATAAGCGTCAAGTTGATCCTGAAGGATACTTCAATCGCGGCAAGCTGATGGCTGGTGCTGATTTATCTAATGCCTACACCCCCAGTTTTAGTTTGCTGGAACTGGAAAGTTTGATTATGGAGCAAAGCGAAATTGGTCGCATTGCCGATATGATTAAGGATTGTCTGCGTTGCGGCAAGTGTAAGCCAGTGTGCAGTACCCATGTGCCGCGCGCTAATTTGCTTTATAGCCCGCGTAATAAAATTCTCGCGACTGGCTTGCTGATTGAAGCTTTTCTTTATGAAGAACAGACTCGGCGTGGGGTATCGGTCAAACATTTTGATGAGTTCGGCGATGTTAGCGATCATTGCACGATCTGCCACAAATGTTTTAATCCTTGTCCGGTTAATATCGATTTTGGCGACGTGTCTATTGCTATGCGCGGTTTTTTGCGTAAACAAGGCAAGAAAAAATTTAATATGGGCGGTTTTGCCGCGCTGTCGTTCCTCAACGCAACTGATTCGCGCCTGATTAAAATGATACGCCAAGGGATGATTGGCTGGGGTTATCCTTTGCAACGATTAGGCTATCGTTTAGCGAAGCACCTTGGTTTATTACGGTCACTACAGCGGCATCCGCCTGCCACGACTGGTGCTTCCCTCAAAGGAACCGTCATTCATCTGGTGAGCAAGCCCATGCCAGCACATATGCCGGGGCAGACGGCACGCGCCCTGCTCGGGCTAGAAGATAGAGCGGTGGTACCGATTCTGCGTGATCCCGCTAAATCAGCGGAAGAGACAGAAGCGGTTTTCTATTTTCCTGGTTGCGGTTCAGAGCGACTGTTCAGCCATGTGGCGCTAGCGACACAAGCCATGTTATACGCAGTTGGCGTGCAGACGGTGTTGCCACCTGGCTATCTGTGTTGTGGCTATCCACAAATTGCCGCCGGTTGCGATAGCAAAGGCCAGGAGCTCATTACCGCTAACCGTGTGTTGTTTCACCGGATCGCCAATACGCTGAACTACTTGGATATTAAAACGGTTATCGTTTCTTGTGGTACTTGTATGGACCAATTACTGCAATACCAATTCGATAAAATTTTTCCTGGGTGCCGTTTGTTGGATATTCACGAATATTTGATGGAAAAAGGCGTGACGTTGGCTGGACAGGTCGGGACGCGTTACTTGTATCACGATCCATGTCACACGCCGATAAAAACCTACGCGCCAGCGCAGGTGGTCAGCCGCTTGTTGGGCGCCGAAGTGACTCTCAATGACCGCTGTTGTGGCGAGGCTGGTACCTTGGCAGTGAGCCGCCCAGATATATCCACTCAAGTCCGTTTTCGTAAACTGGAGGAAATTCGTCACGACGCCGCATTGGCGGAGGCGCCGCGGCCCACTAAGATACTTACTTCTTGCCCATCCTGTTTGCAAGGATTATGGCGCTATCGTGATGACACGGGGCTGGATGCTGATTATGTTGTAGCCGAAATCGCCCGTCAGTTACTAGGGGAAAACTGGCAAGCGGAGTACATCGCTAATGTCAGCCGAGGAGGAATCGAACGCGTTTTATTGTAACAGCGGCGCCAGTGGTTTTGCTCCCGGTCGACCTTGCTGCCGAGGCTTGTCCGTTATAGGTGGCCTGTGTGTCAAGCAGAGACGTATTTACTGGTTCAGCCACTTCTCTATGGGTTCGGGTTTGCCGATGAGGTAACCCTGAGCGTAGTTGATGCCGACGCGGCGGATTTGCTCCAACTTTTCCTCGCTGTCGACGAATTCAGCGACTGTGGGAATTTGTAAGGCATCGGCTAACCCTTGTACTGCGTGAAGCAATGCGTTGTTCTCACTCTGCATACTGCGTAGTAAACTACCATCTAGCTTGAGGTAATCCACATCCAATTGGGCAAGAGTTTGCAACGAACTGTAACCGACGCCGAAGTCGTCAATGGCGAAATGGCAGCCAAATTGCCGAGCGCAGCCGATAAAGTGCTTGGTGTCGTTTGGCTCGTCGATGGCCGTAGATTCGGTGATCTCCATAATCAGCCGGGGCGTGAGCGTAGCGTTGGTTTTTAATATGTCGAGAATACGGTTCTTGAGCGTGGTGTTGCTCAACGTATAGCCAGATAGATTGGATGAAATAATCCAGGTTGGATGGCAGGAGAGCATTTCTAGCACTGCCCCCAGCATTGCGATATCGATTTCGCCGACTAAGCCGAAGCGCTCGGCGTAGATGATAAATTCGCCATTGTCTGACAGCGTGTTCCCCTGCTTTATCCTGGCCAACGCTTCATAGTGGCTGATTTTGTTATCAGCTAGCCGCAGGATGGGCTGGAGCACCGGCACGATCGCTTTGTGCGCTATGGCGGCGGATATTCGCTCCATCCATTCGGCGTCCCTGCGGTAATGATCGATTTCCGGCATGGCGTGGGCGAACAGCGCCAGCCGGTTACGCCCACGGCGTTTGGCTTCAAAGAGCGCCGCATCGGTGTGGCTGATCAGCATTTCGGCGGATAGTTGTGTTTCGCTGTCGAAATAAATACCGCCGATGCTGCATGTAACGTGGAGAGTGTCGCCGTGATGCGGGAAGGGGATGGCGGAAATTCGGCGCAGTAGATTTTCCGCTTCCTTCCGCCCATCCGCTAAACTACGATTTTTGAGCAACAGCAGAAACTCGTCACCACCAAAATGGGCAAGCTGGTCTCCTGGCGCGACTACATTGTAAAGGTCTACGGTTAAATGCTTAAGAAATTGGTCGCCGACAGAATGACCGTAGCGGTCGTTAATGCGTTTGAAGTGGTCAATATCGATAGATAGCACGACGCCAGGTTTGTCGGCGTCTAGGTGCTGATTGAGTAGGCGGGTGAATTCCTGCCGGTTGAGCGCGCCAGTGAGCGTGTCATGGACGGCGTCCCATGCCAATTGCGCTTTGCGCCGCCGCTCATCGGTAGTGTCGCGAATGACCATGACGTAGCAGGCGTCACCGTCATAGCACATGGACAAGATGTTAATTAAAATGTCCAACGTGTAGTGAATATGATCTTTTCCTTCTGTTTCGGTTGCGATGTGCAAATCTTCCCCGTTCTGTACACCATGATGCTGCGCCATTATCTGGACGATAAGCGCCGGTAGTTCCGGTATATTCTCGGCTATTTGTTGTGCGAGAGGGTTAGCGTATTTTATGCTGAGATCCCGGCGCAGGAAGAGCACGCCTTCGCTAAGCGATTCAATGGCCTGGGCAGATATTTTTAGTTCGTTAATCAGCCGGGTGATTTCCTGGCCCATGTGATTAAATGCGCGAATAGTTTGGCTAAACTCCCCAGTTACTTTTTCATCGATTGGTTTGTAATCGCCATGCGCCAAGCGCTCGGCGGCTGATCGTAAATGCCGGATGGGGCGTAACTCCAACGCCAATATCCACCATACGCTGAGTGATAGGGTGAGGTACGCCGCCAGGACCAATAGGGTCGTGCGCGTTGTCAGTCGCCATAGCCGCTGGTAAATCATGGTGGTACTGCTTTTGACCGTCAAGTGGCCATAATTGATGCCACTGGCGGTAATGGTGGTCGTTGTGGCCGGTGGCCGAATTGCGAGCCACTGCCGAAACCAACGGGGAACATTCGTGGTTTCCGGTAGCGCGGTTAGCGTAACGAGTGGGTGGCGGCGATAATCCGTCAAGGCAAGATAGTTGAGACGGGAACTAGAGAATACTTTTTTGCAAATAATCTGGATTTGCATGTAACTGGAGGTGATCAGCGGCGCTGTCAGCGCTTCTCGCAAGGTAGCAGTGGTGGTGTTGAGCAGCCGCTGTTGTTCTCGAATGACCTCGCGGTTTTGATGGTAGATAGCGACGTATAATATACTCGCCAGCATTATCAGCAATATGCAGGAAATCAGCAGCGACAAACGAACACGCAAACCCACCGCGCTACCTACTGCCGCGCACGGCGCACTTGATGAAGATCGTGCTAGTTACTTTCACTATGCCTTACCATTGGTTATCAGCCGAGTATTTTCTTTATTATTCTGATAATGATCAAAGGAGAACTTGACGGTAGCAACCTTACCACAATAAAAAGGGGTATGCCTACAGCATTTACGCTAGAAACAGGATGTCAGTGATCTTCTGTTTCTGGTGCGAGGGTGCGCTGGGCGGGAAAATTAGCGCTGAACGTACTGCCTTGGCCTAGAGTGCTTGCAATTGTTAGCTTAGCTTGGTGGCGGGTCAGCACATGTTTGACGATAGAAAGCCCGAGTCCGGTGCCACCGGTTTCCCGCGAGCGACCGCGGTCAATGCGGTAAAAACGCTCGGTGAGGCGGGAAATATGGTTGGGATCAATGCCCTCGCCGGTATCGCTAACCGCAAACATCATCCCGCTACCGTGATTCTTCCAGTGCATAGCAATTTCCCCGCCGGTTGGCGTGTAGCGGATGGCGTTGCTGACGAGATTGCCGAAGGCACTGCGTAGTTCGCTTTCGCTGCCGAGCAGCCATCGGTCAGATTTGGCGTGTAATGTTAATTGGTGGCGGCCGCCACTTAATGTCGTTGCCTCATTCAGCAGAATTTGCAGTAGTTGTGGGATGTTGACTTTTTCTTCCTGATGATTGTTCTGGGCACTTTCTAGGCGCGATAACGTGAGTAAGTCTTCGACCAGCCGTTGCATCCGCCGTGTCTGATCCTGCATGAGTCGGAAATAACCTTGTTGCGTATCCGCATCGAGTTGTCCTATATCCAACATGGTTTCGAGAAAGCCGCCGACGACGGTGAGTGGTGTGCGTAGTTCATGGGAAATGTTGGCAATGAAATCGCGGCGCATGGTCTCCACTTTTTCCACTTGGGTGATATCCCGCGTGATTAGCAGCCGCTGATGGTCACCGAAGGGGACTTGTTGTGCCGATAATGTTATGTCGTGGTGGCGTGGTGATTTAAACACCAGCGGTTTGGCAGCTGATCGGTTTCCTAGAAAGGTGACAAACGCGGGCACGCGTAGGAGGTGGCTGAGTTGGCGGCCTTGGTCACGGTCATTGTCAATGCCGAGGTGAGTTTGTGCCACAGAGTTACACCATTCGATTTGATCTGCCTCAGTTAGCACTACCACCCCGTCTGGAATAGCCTGGGCGGCGTTTTGGAAGCGCTCCAGGGCGCTAGACAGTGATCTCTGGCTATAGGCTTGCTGTCGCATGAGGCGATAGAGACCGGAAAATGCTTCTTCCCACAAACCAAAACTATCAGGCACAGTACTGGTTTGTGGATTTTTGAGCCAGCGGGTCAGGGCGGAAAGATGGCGTAAATTTTGCAGGAAGAGGAGCAATAGAATGATGGTAGCCAGCGCTAGTGCCGGGACACGACCGAAGACTGCCCATGTGATCATGGAAAATAGTGCGGTGTACGCTAATGTCGCTAGCGGTCGCCACCAAAAACCGGTCACGCTAGTGTTCTCGAACGGACAAGCTGGGCCATCAAGATGGTGAATGGCGGCTGTCGCCGCTAGTGATCGTTATCATTCTGTCTATGTGGTGACTGAGAAGCGATAGCCCGCACCACGCACCGTTTGGACTAAGTTGGCATGGCCTGTGGCGTCCAAGGCGCAGCGCAAGCGGCGAATATGGACATCGACGGTGCGATCTTCCACGAAGACATGCGTACCCCATACTTGATCGAGCAGAAAAGCGCGTGAATGCACCCGTTCCGGATGGGTAATCAGGAAATGAAGTAATCGGAATTCGGTAGGCCCCATTTCGATAGGCTGATGATTGCCGGTAATCCGATGGGTGACTGGGTCAAGGCAGATGCCGCCCAATTCCACTGAGTCATCAGTGATTTGTGGCGCACGACGGCGTAACACCGCTTTGATGCGGGCTATCATTTCTCGGCTGGAAAAGGGTTTAGTAATGTAATCGTCGGCACCGGTTTCTAGCCCGGTGATTTTATCTTCTTCTTCCCCCTTGGCGGTCAGCATGATAATGGGAACTGCTTTAGTTACGGCATCTGCTTTGAGCCGACGGGCGAAATCGATCCCACTTTGTCCTGGCAGCATCCAATCGAGCAGAATAAGATCTGGCAGTGCGATACGAATCAAGTTGCGCGCCTCTTCGGCGCTTAATGCTTTGACCGGATTGTGGCCAGCCTGGCGGAGGTTGAGCGCCACTAATTCCTGGATTGCCGGTTCATCCTCTACGATGAGCACGGTCGCGGCCATGGTGATCCCCCTTGTGAAAATTTCATTGCCATACTATGACTCGAATGTTACAGCGAAGTGACAAAGAGGGGGAGGTCGGCGCTTATTGTGAATGGAAAATATGGGTGACAGGCAAGGAATTGTGTGATGCCTCGCATCGGTCGAACGCCTAGCGGTCGTACTATTCCAGTTTCTGGCGAAGTCGGTTATGATTGCCCGTGGCTCCAATGGGGTATTGGCCTATGTGAGGCTGCGCCCGAATCTTGAAAACATCAGGAAGTACATTGGTAGGTGGAAGGAATTCTAAAATGAGTGGTATGGACAAAAACACGCCGCGTCCGACGGAAATTAAATTACACCGGCAGTCCAATATGCTGGATATTGCGTTTGATAATAATGAGCGCTTCTCTCTGCCGTGTGAATTTTTGCGCGTGTACTCACCTTCGGCTGAGGTGCGCGGCCACGGTGCCGGGCAGGAAACGCTTCAAGTCGGTAAGAAAGATGTAGAAATCAAACATATTGAGCCAGTCGGCCATTACGCGGTAGTGCTGGTATTTTCCGACGGCCATGATACCGGTATTTACTCTTGGGATTACCTTTATGATTTAGGCAGTCGCCAGGATGCACTATGGCAGGATTATTTGCAGCGGCTGGAGGCAGCCGGCGCTAGCCGCTAAGCGGCACGTGGCTACCGAAAAACGGCGGAGAGTGCGCATGGAAAAAACAACCCACTTCGGTTTTGAAACCATCACGGAATCGGAAAAAGCTGGAAAGGTCGCGGGTGTTTTCCATTCTGTTGCTGGTCGCTACGATTTAATGAACGATGTTATGTCCGTTGGGCTACATCGCCTATGGAAGCGGTTTGCAGTAGAGCAAAGTGGCGTCAGAGAAGGTAGCCTGGTACTGGATATAGCTGGCGGCAGTGGTGACATGTCGCGCTTGTTCGCCGACCGTTTGGGTGATGGCGAAGTCTGGCTCACCGACATTAATGGCTCTATGTTGACCGTGGGTCGCGATCGCTTGCTAGATCAGGGGCACGTTCCTTTTGTCGTACAATGCGATGGTGAGCAATTGCCATTTCCTGCAAATTATTTCGATTGTGTCTGCGTGGCTTTTGGCTTACGCAACATGACGCATAAGGAGGCAGCACTTAAGGAGATGTATCGCGTGTTGCGTCCCAGCGGGCGGGTATTGGTGCTGGAGTTCTCTCGCGTCACCCAGCCGTTACGACCGCTATACGACTTGTACTCATTCAAATTGTTGCCGCTTATGGGAAAATTGATCGCTGATGACGAGGCCAGTTATCGCTATTTGGCCGAATCGATTCGTGTTCATCCTAGTCAGGAAGAGCTCAAGGCGCTGATGGAAAGCGCCGGTTTTGAGCGGGTCGACTACTTTAACTTAAGTGCCGGTGTTGTCGCTTTGCACAAGGGGGTCAAGTTATGATGTCGGCCGCTGGAATGTTGTGGTTGCCATATTGGCCGCACGAATAGCGCGGCCAATATGGCAACCACCGCTGTCAATTATTTGCTGAAAACCGTCACTCGGGCGTGGCAACGAGTATTTTCTCATGCGGGTAAAACCGTCACGGTGTCGCTTGGCGTTGATTTTGCGCTCGGTGCGGCCGGTTATTTGATGCCGGTGATACTTACGCGATCGCCAGGCATCACTGTGGAGATCGCCTCAGACATATTTCTTCGTCAAATCGCTGGCAAGGCTGTGGACACACACGTCGTTGTGCACCACCGCGTCTGAGCTCAAGCGATATTTCAATGCGACTTTTACGCCTAATTAAAATTTTTGTGATTAGCCTGCGCTTCGGTCTGGACGAGTTCTTTCTTGGCCATGCGCGTATCCGTTGGTTGCGTGGTGTGATCAACGCGCTACTGTTTTGGCGTCGATTGGACACGCCTCGCGGAGTGCGGTTGCGTCAAGCGCTGGAAGCGCTCGGTCCTATTTTCGTCAAGTTTGGTCAAGTGTTGTCAACGCGCCGTGATTTGCTGCCGTTGGATATCGCCGACGAGTTAGCTAAATTGCAAGACCAAGTGCCGCCGTTTCCCTCGGCGGTGGCGCTAGCGATGCTGCACCGGGTTTACGGTAAGCCAGTGGATCAGGTATTCCAGAACTTCGATCCAATACCAGTCGCTAGCGCATCGGTAGCTCAAGTGCATTTTGCCGTGTTGCCGGATGGACGTGAGGCCGCGGTAAAAATTCTGCGTCCTGGGATCGCTGGTGTGATCGCCAAGGATTTGGCGCTGCTCGATATTGCTGCAGGCCTGGTTGATGCCATATGGATGGACGGTAAGCGGTTGCGGCCGCGGGAAGTAGTGGCTGAGTTTAAGAAGCATCTGGAAGACGAGCTGGACTTAATGCGCGAAGCCGCCAATGCGAGTCAATTGCGGCGTAATTTCGCTAAGACAACATTGCTGCAAGTACCGGAAGTCTATTGGGATTTTTGCGCTAATACGGTCATGGTGATGGAGCGGATGCACGGCGTTCCCATTAGCCAGGTACAGCAGTTGCGTCGCCAGGAAATTGATCTTTCTCGCTTAGCGCGGGAAGGGGTGGAAATTTTTTTCACCCAAGTGTTTCGCGACGGATTTTTTCATGCGGACATGCATCCAGGTAATATCTTGATTAGTCAGGAAGGCCGCTATATCGCTTTGGATTTTGGCATTATGGGCACACTGACTGACTCTGACAAAAACTACCTGGCGCAGAATTTTCTGGCGTTTTTTAAACGGGATTACAAGCGCGTGGCGCAAGTTCATATTGAATCTGGCTGGGCGCCGCCGACTACGCGCGAGGACGAGTTCGAGGCCGCTATCCGGTCAGTCTGCGAGCCTGTCTTCGACAGACCGCTCAAGGAAATATCTTTCGGCAAAGTATTGCTGCGATTGTTTCAAGCTTCACGTCGTTTCAACGTCGAAATTCAGCCCCAGTTGGTCATGCTGCAAAAAACGTTGCTCAATATTGAAGGATTAGGCCGGGAACTCGATCCTGACCTGGATTTATGGAAAACGGCCAAGCCGTTTCTTGAACGCTGGATGTCCGAGCAAATTGGTTGGCGTGGATTATGGAAATCATTGGCGGTCGAGGCACCGCAATGGAGCACATTTATGCCGCAGTTCCCCAGATTGGCCCATCAAGCGTTAAGCATCGGTTGCCGGACGGGCCATGAGCCAGTTTATGATGCGCTGTCCATTAGTCTGCGGCGGCAAAATCGACTGCTCGTTTTTATTGCGATAATGCTAGTAGGTATCGTCGGCTTGCTAGCTTATTTCCTGTTTGGTGTTTAATCCATCTTGGGTGCGTTACCGGCAATGGTGGCGAGTTAAGCCGCTCACGCCATGATCGTCTCTATCTCCGGCAAGACTTCGTGTTACCGTACGCTTGGCTCCACTGGCTACCGTTTTCGATTAGTTCCGGTGAGCGCATAATTCCACTATTTGGCGGTTTCCGATGAATTTGATTGATCAGTCGCTGCCATGGCGTTGGTATCTGTCGGCAAACGTGTACTATCGGTGGTTGGTGGCGCGTGGCTCGTTGACTCGCCGTATTCGTCGCCGCTGCCCTGATCTCTTTAGTGTGCGCGCGGTGTGTTATGGTGCTGGTCGGCTGAGCCGAGCCGAAGCGCGGCAAATGGGTATTCGCGCTGGCAGTTCCGCGTGGTGGCGAGAAGTATACTTGTATTGCGGCGATACACCGCTGGTGTTCGCTTCTAGTATGTTGCCGGTGCATAGTTTGTGCGGTCGCTGGCGAGACTTGCGCCGATTGGGTACTCAGCCGTTAGGCGAGCGGTTGTTCACCAATACGCAGGTGCGGCGCGCGCCATTGCGATTCAAGTCGTTGACATCGCGGCACGCGCTCTACCGTCGCGCGGTGCGGGGGTTGCCCAACCAGCCCTCGCGACTATGGGCGCGTCGCTCGGTTTTTCGTCTCCATGATCGGCCGATTTTGGTGACAGAGGTATTTTTGCCGGCTATTTTGGACCTTTAAACGATGACATTGCCGGAACGTATCAGGCTTTACATCGAGCTGACACGGTTAAATAAACCTGTCGGCATTTTGTTGCTTATGTGGCCAACTTTGTGGGGATTGTGGCTATCGTCAGCCGGTCACCCAGACGCTAAGGTGACGTATATTTTTCTGCTTGGCACTGTGCTGATGCGCTCCGCCGGTTGCGTCATTAACGATTATGCTGACCGTGATTTCGATCGATACGTACAACGAACGCGAAATCGGCCACTGACAACTGGTCGAGTGAGTACCAGAGAAGCATTACTGTTGGCGAGTGGTTTATCGTTGCTGGCATTTGTGTTGGTGCTAGCGCTTAACCGGTTGACGATCATGTTGACCGTTCCTGCCCTATTTTTGGCAGCGTCTTATCCGTTTACCAAACGTTTTTTTGCGATTCCTCAGGCGTATCTTGGGATCGCCTTCGGCTTCGCTATTCCCATGGCGTTTGCCGCCCAGACCGGAACTGTCCCGCCGGTCGCTTGGGCGCTGCTAGTTGCCAATAGCTTTTGGGCGATTGCTTATGATACCGAGTACGCTATGGTGGATCGGGAAGATGATCTTAAGATCGGCATCAAGACCGCCGCGATTACTTTTGGCCGTTACGATATCGCAGTGGTTATGGCGTGTTATTTTGCCTTCCTCGGCATTTTGGCTGGTGTGGGCGCGGAGATGGAACTTGGCTGGATTTATTTTGCTGGCCTGGTGGTAGCGTTGGGAATTAGTATTTATCACTACACGTTAATTAAAGACAGGCAGCGGCAAAAATGCTTTAAAGCTTTCTTACACAATAATTGGGTAGGTGGTGTGGTCTTCGTTGGGATTGCGCTTGACTATGCCGTCCACCATCTAGTGTACTCGTAGTGCCCGTTATTTCCAGGGGGAAATTATGAACGCGATCATGACGGATGAAGCACGTACACGCAGCGCGAAAAATGTGGCTATTGTTGTATATGCCTTACAAGCACTCTCATTCTTTTTTGGCATGACTTATTTGGCGGCAGTTATCGTTAATTACGTGAGGCGATCAGACGTCAGCGGCAGTTGGCTGGAAAGCCATTTCCGTTGGCAGATACGCACATTTTGGTACAGCCTGTTGGGGTGGTTGGTTGGTGTTATCTTGCTTGAAGTGTTGGTGGGTTGGGTTATTATCAGCGCGACCGCAGTCTGGGTGTTGTACCGCGTAATTAAAGGATGGCTGTATTTGAATGAGGGTAAACCGATGTATCTGCCGACTGGCGGCGGCAACGGGCCATTAGCTAACGTTAACCGTTAAAGGTGACGATGAAATATCATGATCTGCGTGATTTTATCGCGCAACTGGAGAAGCAGGGCGAGCTTAAACGGATTTCCGTTGAGGTCGATCCTTATCTGGAAATGACCGAAATTTGTGACCGCGTGTTGCGCGTCGGTGGTCCGGCGATTTTGTTTGAACATCCCACAGGTCACGCTATGCCGGTTCTGGCCAATCTTTTTGGCACACCTCGCCGGGTCGCTTTGGGTATGGGCGAGGACTCAGTGGCGGCGTTGCGCGAAGTGGGTAAACTGCTTGCCTTGCTTAAGGAGCCAGAGCCGCCCAAGGGGTTGAAAGATGCTTGGGATAAGTTGCCGATATTCAAACAAGTGTTAAACATGACCCCCAAGGAAGTTAGCCGTGCTCCTTGCCAGGAAATTGTGTGGCAAGGAGCGGACGTGGATTTAAGTCGATTGCCTATCCAGACTTGCTGGCC
>VAOX01033491.1_pt1 | contig 18022 bp, 25 predicted proteins | sample 3393891 | NCBI WGS metagenome assembly VAOX01 (sample SAMN08290429, study PRJNA428436) | hydrothermal vent metagenome | isolation source: Deep-sea hydrothermal vent chimney | place: Indian Ocean: Southwest Indian Ridge | depth 2822 m m | reverse complement strand
TCAGCAACTTTACCGCTGGCCACGGCAGTGAACTGCTTGCCATCGAATACCTCGGTATGCGAAACAGCCGCGTTAATCTCGCGCCAACCGGCAACAACAGCGTCATATTGAGGACGGTCATGCCAGCTGATTTTGTAATTTAGTACATCTGAAATGGTAAGTGGTATCGTCTTCACTGCGACATCTTTAGGCATAAACACCAGCTTGCCACCCTTTATAGTGCCATATGCCCCGTGTTCTTCGCTCAACCGGCTCACCATCGCCATATCGGATTCATTTTGTTGCCCTAAATATGGTACAACCACGCTATCCAGCGTAGCATCAATAACAGCCTCAATATCGTTATTATCTGCCACGGTTTTTAATATCGATCCCAGTGTTTTTTTATCAAAATGTCGGGTTTTCTGGATTTTATAAGGTGCATTAAAATCACTAGCACCGGCGGTAATGGTTAACACTAATGGCGGCCCAGACAGCGCTTCGGTATCAACTTTATAACTGCCAAAATCAATCAGGGGGCTGCCCACATAGCCCAGCGCAATACCTAACGGTGTACCGGCTGATGGAAACGTATTAACGCCATCACCATTGAGCTTAATCTCTAATGTATCGGTTTTATTATCTGCGCTCTCCGTCAGTGATAATGATAACACCCAGGGGCGTAACACCTGCGTTAAGTCCTTGCCTGTTTTCAAGTTAGTTATACGGTAATCTGGAGCAATCTGCTGGCTCATGACCACACGTCCCGCAACACATTTTTAGCCGGTTTTATCTCCAACTCAGGAAGTGTAATTGAGATGCTGGCGGGCAAGACCAATGGTTGATTAATCAGTCCCGGATTTGCCGCAAACAACGCAATCACCTGTGTCTCATCGCCATACACATCAAACGCAATGGCATCAAGCATATCGCCGGCGGTAGTGAGATAAATCCGGCTCATAAACGCGCACCAAAATACAACAGAGTCATCCTGTATGCCTGTTTAAAAGGTGCCGAGCCAACAAAGGCCGTTTGCTGTTCGCTCACGGTTTTAATTAGCCATAACCCAAGATTTTTACCGTTATCCAACACCAACCGCAAAGGTACCCCTTTAGCCGCCTGATCACGCATTAGTACTAGCGGATCGTTGCCGACAGACTGCACTGAATCTACCGACTTATTCGCCTGGTAATTAAACACGGCACCGGATACCTCAAGCCGTTCGTCATCCACGCCGATAAACTGATAACCAGGGCGGTTGCTCACCGTAGCTAACTTCTGCCAACGGTAATTAATCTGGCGCTGTAACTGCTCGTAACTAGCACCTTCCTGGCTGAATCGAAAATCACCCAATGCCATAAAATAGGTTTTATCGGACATCAGTTTCCTCCCGCAATGACGCCTCTTTTTGCTTGTCAATAACCCGTTGAGCGAGGTCATCTGCAGACTCGCCAGGAAGCTGGTGTATAATTATATTATATTGCTGATTATTATGATTTACTGGCACCGCAGGCTGGTTGGCGGCAAACGCCGGCAAGGCCATTACTGGAGCTGATATTGCTGCACCGAGGATAGCTGCTTTAATGGTTTTATGTTTACCTATTATTTGTTTTTCAGGCGCATCATCAAACCCAAAAAATGACTTAATCGAGTGAAACGTATCGCCCACAAAATTTAGTACTTTTTTTGCCTGCTTTTCAATCCCGCCCCATAAGTCTGCAAAGAAATTTTTGATGGGTTGCCAGTTTTTATACACAGTTACAGCCAGTGCCGCAAAAGCAGCAATGCCAGCGATTACCAGGCCGATAGGGTTAGCGGTTAGTGCCGCATTCCACAACCACTGTGCTGCGGTCATTACCCCGACTTTTACCGCCCCGGCTGTCCAGACTGCCCCTGCCCAGAGTGTACCGGTAACGGTTTTTATCAGACTGGTGTAATTGCTAACCAACGCCGCATTCCATGCCCACTGCGCTGCCGTCACTAGGCCGAGTCCACCCGCATAAACAATAAAACCTGCTGCCAGACCACCGATAATTTCACCAATAACGGGGAATTTAGCAATTCCCTTCACAATAAAACCGATCATTTCGCTGCCAAATTTAACGACCGGCTTAATAGCCGGTAATAGCGTACCGCCTAATACATTACCTAATAGCGATACATTCTGTACCAACATTTTCCATTGACCTGATGCACTGTTGGTAAACAGCTTATAGTCGGTGGCCAGTTTATTGTTTTTTGAGGAAACAAATGCATAACCCGACTTCAGGCTCTGCATATTGTTCACCAGCGCACCAGCTGCCTTACCCGCCTGCAAGCCCAATTTTTTCTGTAAAAAAGCTAATTGTTTGGTGCTATCCCCCACCTCTGGCAACCGGTTTTTTAACGCCGCCATTGTGGCGATAAAATCCACCTGGCCGTCAGTCGTTTTTTTAATTGTTATACCCAGATCTTTGGCTTTAACCGTCAACTTAGACAGCAGTTCTGTAAAACCAGTACCAGCCTGAGACCCTTTCAAACCCGCACTATTTAATGCGCCAACTGCGGCGGCCATCTGTGTTAATGGCACATGAGCAACGGCGGCCGCCGCAGCGGCTTCCTTGAGTCCTTCGCCCAACTGACCGAAGTCCTTAATCGAAAACCGCTCCTGTGTTTTCAGCAGAATATTACCAATTTTCTGCATCTTCTCGTTAACCGTACCGGATAATGTTCTTTGAAAATTATTAAAGGTATCGCCAACAATCACCCCGACATCTTCTGCGTCACCATGGGTGACAGTTGCCAGTTTAGAAACAATCTCCGAGCCTGCGCGTGCCGCCGATGCAGATAAACCGGCAGAATTTAATGAGTACTCAATATCAAGTATCTGGCCTTCGGTGGCGAGTGAATTTTGGGCGAACTTAACTGCGTGGAGAACGCTTTTTTTAATCGACGCACCAATATCGCTGCTATTAACAACGGTGTGCAGCCGCACTGTTTTGTCCTGTATACTAAATGCATTACCGATTACTCGGCTAACACCAAACGCGCCACCCACTGCACCCAACGCCCGGCCTTTTATTGCCGACAACCGATTTTTAGCGCCCTGCGCCCTGGACAGGCTATCCAGCCTTTTTTCCAGTCGTTTAGATTCCTGAGTCAGCCGCTCTTGCTGGCGTACAGCATCACCCACAGCAAACCCATAGCCTTTGGCTTCGCGTTTGGCGGTTTTATACTTTCTCTCAACAGCAGTAATACCCTCAGCCAGTCGCTTGCTACTGCTCGCTGACGATTGCTGTTTTGCTCTCAGCTCTTTAAGCAGCGCGCCATATTTTGCCACCGCTTTTGTTGCACCCAGCTTTTTATTGGTATCAGCTAACGCGCTACCCAGCTTAACCGCCTTCTGCTGTGCGCTGTCAAACGTGCTGAAATATTGCTTGCCAAGCGTTGCACCGATAACTACACTAATTGCTAAAGTTTTTGCAGACATAATCAACTATGTTAAATAATTTTAAACAAGACCCCGTGTTTTTTACTTCACTAGCAGTGCTTTATACCCTCTGCTGCTATGGTGTTTATGCCATCAGCACACCACCAACGTTTATTTATGCGATTATTGACGCATTTTTTCTATGGCTCCTTTTAATGTTGCCGTGGTCACTGGTTGTGGCATTAACACTGGGTCTGATAAGCACCTTTGTATCCTTACGTTACTGATTATTCCGATTATATTGTCGCAGTGTATTAAGCCAGGCCAGTAATTCATCTGCGGTTAAATCCAGCAACTCATTTAAACCCCAACCTGTCTGCGCTGCCAGTGCAATACAGGCGGTGCGAGCATCGGTCCGGCTTAGTCTAAAAAATCCGCATACGCCAGTTGCAGCGCCTTGTAATCTTTAATATCCATTCCCTCGATTAATTCAGGCGTTAAATCGCACAGGTTAGCAAACAGCGTCACCTCTTTTTGTGCATCGCTGACACCGGCATTATCACTCGTCAGCATATCGCGCACTTTTGGGCGCCGTAGCGTAACGCTATTAATCTCGCTTCCACCATCGCTTAACGGATACTTTAAATCTAATTTAGTGCTCATTTAATCCCCCCTCTAACCGTGTTTAATTTTGCGTCTTTTTTTGACGCAGCGGCTACTGGAACAACAAAGCCACCAGCGGTCAAATTCGCCGACTGCCGGGCATTTAGTGCAATAACAGCATCTACTTTACCCAACCAGCAGGCTTTAACTACTTTATAATCATGTGTTTGTTTCATGCTTACAACCCCAGTTGCGACTTAATCTGGCTTAAAATTTCGGTGCCGGAAAAACTCAACTCACCAGTGGCAATATCGAATGCCTCTACAGGCACCGTATCGATGGTTTTAACAAATTTTTCCACCGCTACTTTATAGTTTTTCTCGACGGCCGCACCCGCTTTAATGGTCTGCGCGTCAATGCCTGTCACCCGGCCATAAATTATCCACTGGTGGGCAATGCGTTTACCGCGCTCATCCACCGCCCCACGTACCGTCATTACTGCATCACGGCCAATAATTGCCCGCACGGCGGCAACATTGGCATCATCCCGACTCAGTTTAAACTCAGCCTCTACGGCTTCATAGCCCAGCATCATCTTGGTCGGTGCAATGCGCCCCCCCCGGTAGTCCTCTGTCTGCTCAACAATCACCGGCTCTTTAAACTCCACCAGTGAGCCGATAAAACCAAACCCGTTGACAGTTAACCCAAGGCCAACATACGCCTGTTCTGTATCGTTACTCATTATATGATCTCCTGTTTAACTTACTGTTTTGGCACAATGCCAGCGTAATAATCCGACACATTCACACTGGTCAGCTGAATTTGCTCGGCGGGTGCGGGCGCGGTGTAATCGTATTTAAAATACACGCGGCCCTGCTGAAACTGGTCGGGGGCATTCAAGTCTGGGTCGGGCCAGCAATGACCGCCCAGCAATGCGCCAATTTTTACCAGGTGGCGAATATAATTATTCACGCTGGTTGCTACATCTTCCAGAAAATTCGCATTCAGCGGACGATCCACCGCCCACATCAGCCCAGCTTGAATCGAATCGGCAATTAAATCACCCGTACGGGTTACCGGCTCGAACGCCCAGACAGGATCGGTCGTATTCGTGGTGCGACTGCCCCACATGCGCCAGCCATCTTCGCGGATGATTGTTGTTACTGCGTTTTGGTTTAGCAAATTTGCCCGCGAAGTGGCATCACCCATCTTAAAATCAATGGGGCGGGTGGTACCTAAAATACCGTGAATATTTTGGTTACTCATGCTCCACCAGAAGCCCTTTTCGGTATCAATCTTCGCCCGCAAACCGGCGGCAATGGCTGAGCCTGGACGGGTAACGGTCGAGGCTGAAAGCACGTCGAACGCGCTTACCCATGGGTCAATCACCATTGCCCGCTTACTGCCGAAACTGCCAACATACGCCTGTGCGGCAGCATCGTTCGTATTCGGGCCATCGAGGTAAGCAAAACCACGCAGCTTATCCGCCAGGGCAATCATTTCAGTGGCGACTGCAGCTTCATTGGAGAACCCCGGCGCAATTAAAATGCGCGGCGCAAAACCGATCGCCGATTTAGCCCCCAGCCAGGCCTGCATACCGGTGTAAGCGCCTGTAGTCGCATCCACGCCACCAATAATATTAGCTGTTTGATTAGCAGCAACCACATCATCTGCCACACGAATCACCACCACTACCGCACCGCCCTGGTCTAAAATAGAATCCAACGCCTGCGGCAAGGTGCCTGTTGCACCCAGTAATGCCGCTTCTTTACGACTACCCGCAATTAACACCGGTGTGTCAAACGGAAAATCGGAAGCCAAAGCTGCCGGCGCAGTACCAACAATGCCGATTACGGCACTGGCGGCAGTGCGAATAGGTCGGGCACCGTTAGCCGACTCGACCACCGATACACCGTGAATATAAGTTGTAGGCATGTTATTTGCTCCTGTGTTATATAATTAAACTAAGCCTAATTTGGCTTTTTCTGTTTGACCCCAGGCAACTATCGCCTCAATTGCTGTTTGATAAAACGCAATCGACTCTAACTCTGCTGCTGATGGTGTATAGGTTTTTTGCAGCGCACCGATTGAAAGACGCGCCAGTTTTAACTCATCGTCCAAACTAAATTGTTCCCTGATTTTTGCCTGTACACGTTTACGTATTAATGCAACATGGGGTGATGTATTTTTAATCTCAGCAATTTGCGCTGCAGTGAGTAGTACCGTTTTAACAGACGATTTTATTTCGTCCGGCTGCATGGGCAGCGTTGCGGTTGACGGTATAGCGACATACGTTAACCCATCGCCAAGTGTTGCCAGCTCTATGCCTGTAAAATTATTATCCGCATCAACGGGCAATATTAGTGTGCGCGAGATTGATGGATCTATATATTTTTTGTAAGCTATTATTTTCATTGCATTCCTCTTTTGATATTAACCTCAACATAGGCTGAAGCGAGCTAGTGTTGCGTGCGTGACCGAGTATTGATACAGCACTTTCTATGTTTCCTTTTTTCAGTGATTTTCTGAATTTATACAGGCTGTGTTTTCTGATAAATCGGCGGCTTGCCCATGTTCGATAGCCGACGAAATTCACGCCACGCTTTACGTGCTCGATGGTGTAACGTGATAATTCAAGATTAAAATTGTCGCGCAGGAAGCGTTTAATTCTATTTTTCGCGTCAATACACTCCTTTTTTGTCAGTCCAAACAAAACGGAATCATCAACATAACGACAATACAGTCGCACGCCTAAAGTGCGCTTAACGAAATGATCCAGTGGATTGAGATATATCAGTGCATAAAGTTGCGACAAAAGATTACCGATAGGTATTCCAGCCGGTTCACCATGATCGGCAAATAACATCATAATATCGACAAGCTGCTTGTCTTTTATTTTACGCTCGATTAAACGCCGTAAAATTTTTCTATCTATACGATAGAAAAACTTACGCACATCAGTCTTAAGTGTGTAGCTATCGCACGGGCTGGAGCGTAAAGCTGCCTGAGCATAATCAGCGGCCTTATGAGTTCCTTTGCCAACCCGACATGCAAAGGATTGGTCTATAAAAGTCCTGTCGAATATTGTACTGACCGCTGTATAAATAGCATGTTGAACGACAAGATCACGAAAAGCAGGTGCATAAATCATACGTGCCTTTGGCTCGTATATCATGAAACTATAATATGGCATCGGATGATAATTGCCGTTATTTAATTCCCGATGCAGATCATCCAAATTAGCAGCCAGGTGTCTCTCGAAATTGAAGCATGCACGCTTCCGCCGTTTGTTTTTTGTTGCTGCATAGAAGGCAGCAAGCAGAGAAGAAGGCGTGAAGGCTTCGTTATAAATATTACCGTATCGCTTCATATCATCAAGCCTTCGAGTCTGCACGCAGACCTACCAGAGTGATGGAAGCGTGCAGATTTTGCCACGGAATCACCCGCGCGCCGGAAACCGTCTCCCTTGATTCCACTTTGGTCATATGACCCGTGAGGTGAAATCGAGTCCGAGCGAAACCCAACATTGTTGTTCGAGTTGCCCCGCACATTGTTGAGATTCAACGCCCACACGCCCGCAGTGCTGGCATTGTTCCAGTTGCCGCCTGCGATCGGGCACATATTAAGACGCTTCCCGTTGACGGGTAGCAACAATCCAGCCACCAATCATTTTGCCCAGGTCATCAACCAGCCGAGACAGAGCCAAATAACGATGCTCGCCCTGCTTTTTTGGTGACTGCTCAGCAATCTTCCCCGCTTTGAACTCAAAATACCCCAGGCTGTACGCCAGCCTGATTAGCATGCGCAACTGCTCATGCCTGATATCCAGATTCGTTAGCGTTGTTTTCTTGTAATACCGTTTTTGCGATTCCACGATGTAGCCATACATTTCATAGGCAGCATGTCGAATTTCCAGTGCTAAACCATACTTCTCATGCTTCGGAAAATGGTTTAGATAGGTATTCATCAGCTTTGCAAATTCGGTAAATTTGCAATCTAACTTTGCTTCACTATGTATGCTCATATCGCTATCGCTCAATCGCTCAGAGATAAAAGGCCGAGCGAAACCCAACATTGTAGTTCGAGGCGCCCCGCACAGTGGTGAGATTCAACGCCCACACGCCCGCAGTGCCGGCATCGTCCCAGCTGCCGCCCGCGATCGGGCACAATTCATTCGGTTTGTAATCCCAGAGGGCGTCATTGCCGAAAGCATTTGACCCACCAACACCGCCAACTAGCGGAATTCCGGCGCCAGATGCTGCCCATGCGTTCCCTGCCGTATCTGCCGAAAATGCCTGCGATGTCGGGCTACCAATCCCGACGGTTCGATTCGCTGCCGTTGCCCAGAGAGCACCATAAGACGCACCAATATTTGTATAATTTGCAGCCAGCCCATTGACCCCCCATGCATCGGTGGCCAGAGCGTTACCCCCTGTTAGATCCGCCATTTTTACGGATGTTTTTAGCAAATAATAATCGACACCGTCAGACGAAAAACCGGGGTTAATTTCCCACATATTTCCGTTCAGATCGGCCACACCGCAGTTTTGCCCATTGTGCGTCGTGCGGGCGAACAAATTAGCTGTCCCCGTCTTTCCAGCATTCAGATAGCCGGATGAGATATAACTGATTGCCGCATCATTGGCATCGCCAAACGCATTATTATTGTTACCTTTTGGGTAATTTGTAATACCGCTTGCATCATACCAGGCGCAATACAGCGCCGACGATGCCGATTGTCCGTGCGCTAGCGATAACATCGCTAGCGCACTAAAAATAAAACGGGAGCTACAGAAAAAATTGGCCCCGCGTGATTTTGCCGCTAGAATTGCACCACCGTAGTTGTTTACCGGTGCATTGACTAACCCAGAAATAGGGTTGTTGGCGGACGCTGTAGACAACGGATTCGCGTTTACATGGCTCGATGCAATACCGCCATTATTACTGCATTGATATTTATCGACAAATACCCCACTCTGTACTGCGCCAGCATCATAAAACGCACGATGCAGCGCATAACCAGCGGCATTAGCGAGCGCTATTGTACTGTACGCACCACCGCTGAATGGCTCAATCGCAATTTGGTTTAATGCCAGGCCGTTTGCGCCAGTGCCATATTTGTAATAAAACGCCGGTATCCACACCATTATTGAGCCGTCGGTGTACCTGTAATTGCCATAATTATCACTACTAACGTCACGTGTTCCCGGCAACTGCGACATTCCGGCAGGCAATGGACCAGGGCAAATACCCACACCAAAACCTTCTTGACCTGGCAGCGCAGGCTGGGGCAATACATCCTGACCAATCATCAGCCGAACTTCGTTTGTTAATGTGTTAGATGCTGTTACTAATTCAGCAATTGTGTCTTCTAGTGGCATTAGAGGCCTCCGTTGTGTAATCGATTATCAAACTGTATTTGTCTGTGCATCGTTGTTAAATGTGCAATCGCAAATTTGGCTAATTCGTCAGCATAATACAGGCTCAAATTTTGCCCTGTCCCCTGTACCGTAATGCTGCCCGCCGGAATGGCGGCGAGTGATAAATCAAACGCCAGCAGCAAATCAACCCCGGGAGATTTATACGCCAGCGCTTGCGTAGAGTCGCTCCAGACCGCAAACAACGTGCCATCGGCGAGATAAAAACCAACTTCCTTTATCCAAAACTCACTGACGCCTGAGGCTAATGCTGTTAAATGTATTTGCGTTGGCGTGACGCGGGTACCGTCAGCAACAGGCAGACTCATCTGTTGCTGCCCAAGTGCTGTGCGACTGGCTAACGGCGTATAACCTGAGTCGCCCAGTGCAATCGTTGTGATATTTGCCGCCACGCCGGTATTGCTGGCATTAAAAACGGCCTGCAAACCTGCATCAGTAATAACCGGGGTTAACGTTGTGCCTGCCATTTTTATGCCGCCATCATGTTAAATCGTGCTACCTCGGCCAGCGATGCGCTCGCTGCCGATAAAAGACCACTGGATACAGCCAACGGGGGCCGAGTAGTGGTTACCTGGGTGCGCGTTATTGCGTTGCCACCCATTGTTACGCCAGCCGCCAGGCCATTATTAAATGCAGCCCCAATAGTAAAGCTGTAATGCGCCCGTACCGGTTTTGCAAAATCTACCGCCGAGCGCACGTCAGCATACATTTTCGGTCCTAAAACACTGGCGGTGTTAGGGGTAATATTTGAATTTGCCCAGGCGACTAAATTAAAGGTATACGGCTGGCCTGCTGCATTAAACCATTCAGCCAAATCAACCGTTATATTCAGCCCAGCCAAAGTACTTTTAACCGCAGCCACCGTGCCCAGCACCCGGTAAGACTCAACCGATCTTTTAATCACATCACGCTTAATACTTTCAGGCCAACTGCTGCGCCAGTTGGCGACAGCCATGCCCCAGGCTAAATAATCCAGCAACTCCAGTGGGCAGGTTGCCGGGTTCCATAGCTCACCGATCACATCGGGCAGCGAGCGGCTCACCGACGTCTCTAGCGAAACTTCAAAATCCGTTCGGTTGCCAGGTAATAAACTAGACATTAGTGCCGCCGTCGGTCAGTGTAATTCCGGTATTAAACGCAGCCTGCACATCAGTGATGACAATATCGGTAAAGCCCGCTAGCGTAACTTTTTGTACCCCCTGCAAATGCAACGCTGCCAGCACGCCAGAGGTTGTAATGTCATAGCCTATTTTGTGTTTGTCCCTCACGTATGCTGCTATTGAAGCATTAACTTCAGCCATTACAATGGCACTGGATACGCCGGGGTAAAACAGCAAAGTAGCGGTAATCGTATAATTGATAATAGCAGCGCTTTGTACCACCACATTGTCAGTAATCGGTCTTACCGACTCTGCGCTTAACGCGGCGCTAACTGTATTAATTAAACCGGCAGATGCCGTGCCATCGCCTGCCGCGCTCAAAATCGTCACCAGTACATCGCCGGGGGTAGGGCTTTTAACCGCTACATCAGCAACAGCACTATCAGCGCTCAGCGCATGGTATTCATAACTGCCAGCCGCACCTGCTGTCGAAAGCTGATTATAGGCAAGTAATAAGCGCTTCCTGAACGCCGTGTCAGCTTCCATTACTGGCGGTGTCGGCGGGGTCGTCGTATTATCTGCCGGGGCAATCACCAGCCGTGGTGATTGCAGCCAGGGCAATGCCGACAGTGCATCTAAATTGCTGCCTTTGGCATACGCCAGCATAATCTGGCTCGCTTTTTCATTATGGCTCTGACGTATAACTAGCTCACGCAAGGCCGCCACTTCTAAAACTTTCGTAATCGGATCATGCGGCTCGCCCGAATAACTGGGCCAGCGGCTTAAAAAATCGGCCTGCATAGCCGCTAGAATCGTCGCGTAATCAAGCGGTTCAATCGCTGCCGGTACCGGCAGCAGGCTCAAATCAATCCCCATACTCATCGGCTCACCTCTATCCCTGTAAGCGTTTTAGTGATACCGTCAACGGCATAAATAATCATAAAATTCAGTGTGCCTGGCGTGACAACCGGAAGTACCTTAATTTGTTTAACAGCAAAATCGCTCAGCCCATTATGCACATCGCTCAATGCCTCAATCGCCGCTACCTGCAACTCGAACAGCGTGGTTTTATTCATTGGCCGGTCGATCAACGATGGTATCGCCGAGCCTTTGCGGCGAGCCATCGGATGAGTCCCGCGCCGCATACTCAGGCAGCTCTGCAGGCGGTCACGCAAATAAGCCTCATCGCGTATTACCTTACCGGTTTGTCTATCAATGCCAATCATATCGACGCGTCTTTGCCTTCGTCCGGTTCTTCAGATTTAATACAGTGATTTTTCTGAAACAGATTTAATGCCATACAAATCCAGTAACACAGTTTGCAGGTTTTTTCCCGTTTGCCCATACGGCTGCTTAAGGTCTCGTCGGGGTCACCGCCGAGCACCGTGTTAAAAAACTGATCCACTGCAATTAATAAATTCCAGCCATATTTTTTTGCTCTAAAAATCATTGCTTCTGTCCCGTTGGCAACACACTGCCGCCCTGCGGGTCGGTGTGTGTATGGCCGTTATAAATGCCTCTATCACCTGCCATCGAGCGGGTGGCATCGGTCACGTCGCCACTGGCAGTAATATTGCCCTCCACCAATAAATCACCGGTAAAATGGATACCGCCATCACTAACCAGTGCGGTGGTTGCGCTCGCAGGTAAAACCGCGTTTAACTGATGGCTCACCGCGTTATACTCAATCACAGCGCCATCATTAAAAATCTGCCGGGCAATCTGGTCATTGTCGGTCGTCGCAGGGTGAACAGCAGAATTTAACGCGCCTAAAATCAGCCCTTCTTCGGTGCCAAACAATAGAGCAACCTGTGTGCCAACGCTTAACGCATGGTTATACCGGTCAGCCCCGGCAACCGTTGTTAATGCTGCCAGCCAGGGGGACAATAAGCCGCTGGTTAATGTCACCCGGTACAATGCCAGTGGACCACTTAAATCCTGCTCGGTCACCGCACCGTAATACAACTTCATCTCAGCGCTCATGGCAACACTACCGGCGCATTCGGCGCAATGCCCGGGGTTGCTATAAATTCAACATGGGTTGCCAGTGGTTCCACCGGTGCAGGGCGTTCGAAAGGCAGATCGATGCTGAAATTAAGCGCATAAACCGCAACCCCCTGCTTATCAAGCTGCACAGTAAACAAATTGTCCACCCGCTGCGCCTGCAATGCACCAACACCCAATACAGGAGCCATGTGCAGTGCGTTTAATAACGTATTAATAATATCAACCGCGCCGATCTCGCGGCTATCGCCCTGGCGGCGGGCGGCATTGCCACTGGCGTGATCGGTTAAAACATAGGCCTCGAACACCCCCGACATTAACAACCGGTTATTGCCCGACTCGGTTTTTTGTCTGGCACCTAAAAAGGCCACATGCACCGCAGGCGTAACGGGTGCCAACGCTTGCAATACCGCCAGCGATAATGTGCCGCCAATCGAATCAACCGCCCGCAACTTGCCGGGCAACGCCAGCTCAATGGCCGCAATCATCGCATCTTCAACGGTAGCAATCGGGTTCACCTTAACGCCGCCTGAAGATGATCAAAAATAATCTCCTCAATAACCTGCTCGTCGTCGCCAGCCAGCCCTAAAAATGGGCGCGCGGGTAAAGTCGTGGCATGGTTGCGGCCGGTTTTACCGCCAAACTGCTGGATCGCGCCGTACACAACATCGGTGCCTATTTCAACACCTGTATCGCCTGGCAGCACATTAAACGTAATCGAGTCGCGCAGACGACCTGTATCAACCAGCGTTTTACCAAAGCGTTTAACGCCTTTTTTTGATAGCGTCGGTTTTGCACGTTCACTGGGCAACCATTGACTGCCATCAGGTGCCGTGCCCTGCTTAAACCGGTTAGTCGTTTCACTAACAAAATGCTGCCCAATCTCATCGAGAAGCGCGCTAAAACTAAATGAACGCAGGCGCTTAAACGATTCCAGCACCGCCGCATCATCTAAGTTATATGTTAACCGAACGCCGCTCATTAAAACCCGCTCCAGTCATATCGGCTTTTTCCGGGGCGAACCACTGGGCGACCCGCTGGCGAAGCCACGGCCGTATCCTGTTCGCCCAGGCTGGCTTTATTTGTAGCCACATCACGCAGCCACTTAATCGCCATCGCATACCGGTTATCAACTTCCTCGGTGGTGCGATTATCCATTAGCAAAAAACGTGTTATATCGGCGGTTTTGCGGGGTAACGCACTGCCATCAATCATCGTTTGCGCGAGTGGCAGCGTATAGCGAGGAGCCAAATAACTATCAACCTCGCGCCCGGCATCATCCTGTAACGCATTTAAACGCCCCAGTGCCAAGTCGGCAGCCGCGATGTCGGCAGCCGAGTAAGTCGAGCGGCTGCCACCAGAGGCGGTTAACCGCATTAACACACCATCAACGGCGGGCGAATTGGGTGCGGCCAGCTGCGCTATTTCCAGATCACCGAATAAATCGAGCAGTTGTAGCGCAGTGGTATACATTATTTAGCGTTGCCTTTAACTTTCGTTGATCGCTTACTCGCAGCCTTCTTTTCAGCTTCAGCCTTTTCAGCTTCAGCCAGCGCTACTTCATCCGGGGCAGCAGCAACCTCAGCACCATCAACCGCTGCACCACATTCAATTAATGCATCCGCCTGTTGGCGTGAGGCAACCTCAAACTCTTCCTGGCAATAGCACTTGCCAGCTATCTTTACCGGGTGTTGTGCAAACAATGTAATTTTAGTGTCTGGCATAATCCTCTCCTGTTATTAACCGTCTGGCAGGTAGATAACCCCTGCCAGACGCCGTACTCTATTAGTGGATTGTTGCAGTCTTAAAGCACTGCGTTCTGAATTAAAAAGCCACTGGCAATGCCTGTTTTTACCGCCACACGCTCATTCGTCATGCCGTAGACCCAGCTGCGAGTAGCCTGCTCCCAGAACGGCACCTCAACCATCGGGTGGCCCTGGATCTGATAGGTATAACCGTAGCTAGGCTCTTCCATACTGGTGGCACTTTGGGGCACATACGCCAACACCACATCCTTACCCCAGATATCAATATCCACCCCGGCATCGTTAAAGGCAATAGCTTCACCCACAACCACTTTTTTAACCTTAAAGAGGCTGGCTAAAATATCTGCCGTCACGATGCCACGCTGGGTATATTTAATTTTATTTACAATAGCAGGGTGATCTTCCAGTGCCTCCATAACCGTTGCACTAATCAGCATCACATTGGGGTAAATGCCAGTGCTTTTACGAATCGCCGCCCGCGCATCCTTAACATCCTGCAGCGGGGAGGAATTGGCGTAATCATTCCATTGTGATGTGCCTGCCAGTGCCACTTTATGATTAACGTCGTAATTTGCCGCATTACGGGCAATACCCGCCTGCTGGTTCTCGAGAATTAAACTGCCGGATTTTAAAACCAGATTAACTGCACGGGCACCTAAATCTACCTTAGGCACCACCGAAGCATCACGCAGCCACTCCCGTGGTACCACCGCATCCAGCGCATGGTTTTCGACAGCGTAAGGCTTACCCTGGTAACCAAAGCGAGCGCGTTTAGCGACCGCACCGGGTGCGCGGCTCGTGTTGTATAAAAGAAACGACTCCTTACCAAACTCCAGTACCTGGCCACCCGTCGAAGCCACCGGCACAATGGGAAATAGATTACTGCCTACATGATCCGGGTGTTTATAGCCCAGTGCAATGCGGGATAGGATAGGGTCGATGACCTGATTTTGTAACGCTGTAGGCATGTTTAATGCTCCTGAATAATTATTTTAATCATGATTTATACGGCTTTAACTGGCGATTAACTCGGCAGCAATAACACCTCAAATTTGTCACCCGCTGCTGCCGCAGCCTGTAACGCCCGCCCTACCGACACACCAGCCACCTGAGTCACTAACTTGCCCGCGCTCACCTCAACCTGAGCACCTTTAGCAATTGTCCCACCCGCAATAGCAATACCCGTGCCGAGCACGGTTACCGCCAACACATCACCAACACCGGCATCCGTACGCGCCACCCCGGCCATCGCAGCAGCATCCGCCGCAATCGCACCGGTATAACCCACCGGCTCGCCTTCGGTAATGGCTGCTGTAGTCGTTACACTCAGGGCTAAAATCTCAAAATTAGTTGCAGGCATGTTGCCTCCTTAAAAATAGGTTATATATAATGTATAAAATCGTTACGGATCGTGGTTACGCGCCCAACGCACTCACCGCCGTTGCATAATCACAATCGTGTTTCTGCATATAATCACTGGCCTTTGCATCCAGCGCCAGGCGATCAGCATCTACCACGCCGCCATAAGGCGAGCTAAAGTTACTGCCCGGCAGCGCGGCGGTCTCGTCATCCACAGCACCCAGTGACACGGTCTTACCCAGGCCATCAATAAAATCTTTAAACCAGGCAACACCCGTTGTTTTCTCCTGTTTGGCGGTCGCGCCATCGCCCTGGCTAAATTCAAACTCAGCGATATCGTCCAGTTGCAGCATAAAATCCGCCACCCCGGCTGCCAGCGCAGGGGTTAACTTACCCGCATCAATCGCCGCCGCGACAAAGGCCTGGTGATCACTGCTTAAGCGGGCTTTACGTTCCGCCTTCAGTTCATTTTTAAGCGTATCGCTACTGGCCGCAAAATCGGTCTGTTGCTGTTGAATCGCCGCATCAAATTCGGCTTGCGTGTAAGTTTTGGGCACAGTGGCACCTCCAGGGGCAGGGTTGTTAGGGTTTATGGGTGTTAAAACAGGGAGTATCGGCTGGTTAAATAGTGCCGGTTCGGCCTTATCTTCTAGTTGGTCGCGCAGCGCATCTTCGGCTAACACGTCCAGAGCGTAAGCCGGCATCACCTTGTCAGCGTCTTCCACGCTAAACTTCTCAATTAAAAATTCACGCAGCCGGCGCATCATTTTTGCCAGCACCGTATCGGCATAACCGCTGAACTCGAAGTCAAGGCCGTTCGCGTCTTGCGCAAAATCCAGAGATTTAAGGCCGGGAATAGCCGGAGCAGCCGCGCCCAAAAAGCCAACGTGCGCCACCTTAAAGCCGTCATCAGTCAGGCGCAGGCGCAAACTGCGGTTAGGAAACCGCTTTTTTTCCACCATGTCGGCAAACTGTGATTCAACATCAGCAAACTTGCCATACAGCGAATCGCCTTTACGCACCAGCTTGCTGCTCCAGCCATAGGCCGGTGCATTCACTTTAGGGTGGCCGATAACAATCGGGAACGGCTCATGGTTATCAACCATGTCATCCAGATCATCAGTGGTGAAGTTGCGGGTGTGGCCCAGGCTATCGGTTTGCTCACCGGCTTTAAACAGCTCGACCAGATCGTCGAAGCCCTTAAAGTCGAGAGCGGTTTGAATGGCAGTAGTGCGGTTGCGTGTTGTCATGTGTGCATATTGAATTATGCAGCACAAAAAAAAGAGACGGGAATAACTTCCCGCCTCTTTTATAAAGCAACTAGATAATAGGCTACATCATGTTATTGAAAAGCTCAATAGCGAATTATGCCTGCCCACGCAGCATAACCTATAAACGGGCGGTACCGTTACCGTAAAACCCGCCCCCATACCCCATTTAAAAACCATTTAAAAACCCGCGTATCAAACGATTATAATTTTTCGGTAGCGATACTACGACCAGAGCGAACAACGGCTTAAACGTGCGTTTATTTAGCCGGTGGGGTGGCGGGTTTTTTGCGGCAGTGATAGCGGGCGATGCCATTATCAATTTCATAATTCAATAACGCATCAATTTCTTTGCGAATACGCTTACGCCCCCCATCAGACAATGCATCATAGGTATCAACCAGATCAACTTTTTCAGGCGATAGCATAATAGGTTGATCTTCATCCTGAGTTCTTCCTGCCAAGATGTAATACACATCAAATCCATATGGCATTAATGCTGCCAGTGCAGAAGCGGGTATCTTCGCGCCTTTTCCCCATGACACTGCCGTATTTTTGCTGACATTGCAGTGCTCAGCAACCTTAGAAAAAGTTAAGCCATTTTTTTTGATTTCCCTTTTAAATCTTTCGGACAAGTTTTCTTTCATAAAATGATTGACAGGACAAGTTTACTTGTCCATAATCCTCTTAAGCACTAAATATCTAGCGCGGTTAAACCAAAAAACAGCGACTTTACAGAGTCGCTTATACAGGAGTCCACTATTATGCATTGGGCAGACATAAACGCAGCACTAATCAAATCCGGCTGGCCACCAAGCAAAGTGGCAAGGCATTTAAATGTATCAACAGCGTCGGTTACCACTGTAACACACGGCAAAATATCATCTTACAATATTGCCTCGTTCATTTCCTCTGTTACCAATATTCCATTAAACACGCTTTGGCCCTGCGGCCGCTACAGCAAACCCCGCGTTCGGCGCAAGGGGGTGGCAGCGTGAAAAAATCAGCCTATCAATGCCATATTGAACCAGCAAACTTCTTTGTAAAACTGGGTAATAAAACGCTACTAGCTTACTGGGATTGCCTTATTAACGTA
>VAOX01066768.1_pt1 | contig 18030 bp, 21 predicted proteins | sample 3393891 | NCBI WGS metagenome assembly VAOX01 (sample SAMN08290429, study PRJNA428436) | hydrothermal vent metagenome | isolation source: Deep-sea hydrothermal vent chimney | place: Indian Ocean: Southwest Indian Ridge | depth 2822 m m | reverse complement strand
TAGGAGTCATAGATTATAGAAAATATGACGACGATAGCACTGATAAGGCATATTTAAAACAAAACCGTATATTTAAAACAAGAGAGCAGACGGAGTGGTTTGTTAACTACGAACAAAAACAAGCTAAGAAACTTGATGTGCTTTATGAGTTTGAAATGTGGGTTAAGGAATTCAATGAGGGTTGGGTGGCGAATTGGGATGACGCGGGTCAAGTTAAGTATAATCTTTGTTTTCATTCTGTTGATAAGAAAATAAGTCTTTCCGGTGATAGGGTTGTTAGACGCTCAAACGGCTCAGTTTTAAAATCTAACGGTATCGAAAGGCTACGCACCCACTTTGGTGATAGATTAAACGTTTTATTTGAGAATTAATCAATAAAATCAGGAGTTAGAAATGAAAACAACACAAGACTGTTATGAAGCTTTGATTAATGGGGAAGTATTAAGGCTTAATGGTGGAGCAGCAAGAGTAAAGCTAAAAAACAGAAAGTTAGTTTATGTAGAGAACGATTTAGAAACAATATACGCTTTTAGTCATCCAGAAGAGTGGGAGATAGAAGACAAATACGAGTCGCTAAATGGCAAAAGGACGCTTTGTTGGGTTAGCAACATAAAGAACCAGTGGCTTCCAGTGAAAGAAATAACTCGATATTCTAAAGAAGAAGAATATAGATTCTATGCGGATAGTGGTGCTCCATACAAATACATCAAACCCCTAACAAAAGAAGAAATAACAGAATATCTAAACAACGTACCGGAATGGGCTGAATGATACCCAAAAACAAACGCTACCTTAACCCAGCTTACTTAAAGTGGGTAAAGACCTTGCCTTGCTCATACTGTGGCGCACAGGCTGATGACGCACATCACGCTATCGGTCTTGGATTATCAGGCATGGGAATGAAAGCTGATGATTTAGCGACTATGCCCATTTGTAGAGAGCATCACACTGATATTCACGCGGGGCATATCTCAAAGGAGAGTCAGTGGGAATTTATCGCTAAAACATTAATCAAAGCAATAAAAGAGGGCGTGTTATGAGTAAACTAATATCAATATATATGCTAATATAGGAAAACAAATGGCTAATAAAAAAGAAAAAAAAGCATCAACAGAGCAACCTGACCAACATTTAGTTGATGTCATGCTAATGATAATTGAGCTAAGAGATAGACTCGATAAACTCAGCTTGAATTCAGGTAAGCGAGTAGAGCGATATAAACTATCAAATGAAGAAGCTTTAAATTTAGTAAAGTAACGGAGAAACAATGTCAACTGCAATGCAGCGCAAAGCAAAGAGAATAAAGACTGAAACAAACGCTAATAGATTCGATAAGTTATTCAATGAGGCTATCGTACTATTAGAAAATGCTAATATATCTTTATACGTTAAAGCAATAAAAGAACTCGCTGCAATGTATAAAATAGCCGGTCAATCCCCTCAAACCTTTACTGAATTATGTACTACCATCGAAGATACCGCATTTAAGCGTATTAATAACCCAATAGAAGCAATGAAAATCAAGCTCGCAGTTCGTGAAGAGTGTCAAAATGGCCGCTAGAAGAAACTCCAATCTAGGATCTAAGCTCACACCAAAACAGTTGCTATTCGTTAATGAATACTTAATTGATTTGAATGCCACACAAGCAGCTATTAGAGCGGGATACAGTAAAAAAACAGCTAGTGCAATTGGTGATGAAAACCTAAGAAAACCTGGAATTAAGCAAGTCATTGACTTACTTAAAGAAAAAAGGATAGCAAAGGTTCAAGTTGATGCGCAATGGGTGCTTGAGAAGTCAATTAACTTGCATAATCGTTGCGCTCAAGAAGAAGAAGTAACAGATAAAGACGGAAATCGCACAGGTGAGTATAAATTTGAACACTCTGGGGTTGCCAAAGCATTAGAATTAATCGGGAAGCATGTGTCAGTACAGTCATTCAAAGAGCAAATTGAGTTAACACGTAAGAAGGTTATTATAAAAGATATGGCTGGCGGTAAATTTGCAGACGATTGAGTATCACGTTCATCCACCGGGCAAGGTATTAAGGGATTATTACAATGATATTAGTCGTGTCACGCTAATAATGGGGCCGCTAGGCTCAGCTAAAACAGTCACAACCTGCCAAAAAGTCTTTAAATTCATGTGCAATCAGCTACCTAACGCCGAAAACGTTAGGCCATCTAGGTTCTACGCAGTAAGAAACACTTATCCAGACCTAGAAACAACAACAATAAAGGACTGGCTTGAGCTATACGAGCCGCTTGGTCGCATGACTTACGGCCATCCACCTATTCACAAGCTTGATTTTGACTTGGATGATGGAACAAGGGTGCAATCAGAGCTTATATTCCTTGCACTTGATAGACCTGACGCGGTTAAAAAGCTGCGCGGGTCACAAGTAACTGGTTTTTGGTTGAATGAAACGAAAGAATTAAGGCGCTCAGTTATTGACATGGCTGATTTACGTCATGGTAGATACCCATCTTTAGCTGGTGCCGGTGTAAAACCAACATGGCACGGTATGGTAGGTGACTACAATGCACCTGATGAAGACCATTATCTTTATACATTAGCTGAGGAAACTCGACCAAAGAACTGGAAATTCTATAGACAGCCCGGTGGATTACTGCCCGATGGTGACAGTTGGAAGTTAAACCCACTAGCTGAAAACCTGACTAATTTACCTGATAATTACTACACGCAAGGAATGGAAGGCAAGAAAGTTGACTGGATTAAAGTTAATTTAGCGAATGAATATGGGTTCGTCGTTGATGGTAAACCCATCTATCCCGAGTTTATCGACTCAGTACATGTAGCTAAAGAGCCGATTAAAGCTATTCAAGGTAGAATAATCTACATAGGGATTGATTTTGGCCGCACACCTGCCGCTGTATTCGGGCAAGTTGACGCTCTTGGGCGGTGGTCTTGGATACATGAAGTTGTTACTGAAGACATGGGGGCAGGTCGATTCGGTGAGTTACTCTCTAAAGAATGCAAAAGAATGTACCCGGGCTATGAATTCTCAATATGGGGTGACCCAGCAGGTGACGATAAACCGCAAACGGGCGAAGAAACGGCATTTAAGATATTGAGGACTAAAGGCATTATGGCTAGACCTGCGATTGCATCGGTATCACATCATAATGACCCTGTTATACGCAGAGAATCAGTGTCACAACCACTAACAAAACTAATCGATGGAAAGCCGGGCTTAATGATTAGCCCAACAATGACCGTCACACGTAAAGGCTTGGCGGGTGGATTCTGTTATAAACGAATACAAGTCGCAGGTGACGACCGTTTCCACGATAAACCAGACAAAAACAAATTCAGTCACGTCTGTGAGGCCGGTGAATACTTAATGATAGGTGCAGGTGAAGGGCGTGCAGTGGTAAGAGTGCGTAATATGAACACTAAACCCGTTGTTGCTGACACTGACTGGGATATATTTTGATTAAGGTTACGCCATACACCCTGCTAGGGCTTGATAACTTAGCCTTCACCGATTGGTATGTAATATTCCAAAACTCTGATAGGTGGTGGGCTAAATTCCTTAAAGATGGATTCTCACACGTCTATGCTATTCGATGGCTGGGTGATTCATGGGTTAAATTCGAAATGATGGCAGGCTATACAGACATTCAAGTATTCCCATGCTATGACCGAAATATACGGAGTATTGTAGAAGAAGACTGTAGTGCTATACTGCATGTTAAGAATTGGCGAGAAATGCAGCGGTATAGCCCGATTGTTGGCCCTATGTCCTGTGTTGAACAAATCAAAACCCTGCTAGGGATTCATAGCTTTTCAATAACCCCTTGGCAACTCTATAAGGAATTATGCAATGACTAAAAGTGCTAAAACACCGCAAAAATCAGCATCACAAGTAGCAATTGAAAAAAGACAGGCTGATGACTTAGCATTACTCGATAAGAAAGCAAAATCTGGTAAAGATGCAATGCAGCGTAAAAGGCGTGGACGCGCATCGTTAATATCAGGTGGAGAACAAGGCGTTGTGAAGGTTTTAGGATGAAAGACCCAACCGGCTTTAATACTGTAAGTGAGCTTGTTAAGCGATTTACTGTCGCTAAAGCCAGAAAGCTACCGTGGGAAACTCACATGCGCGAGGCTTATGAGTATGCGCTGCCTCAGCGTGAAACATTCTATAAGCATAGTCCAGGGCAGAAAAAGAATGTAACGGTCTACGATGACACCGCGATTATCGCCACACCCAAATTTGCATCAAGACTACAAGCCGTTCTTGTCCCGCCGTGGCGCAACTTCACCATTCTAGCGCCCGGCTCTAGTATTCCCAAAGACCAAAGAGATGAGGTGCAAAAGCAATTAGATGAAGTCACTGATGTATTATACGACCACATCAACCATTCTAACTTCGCATCACAATCAAACGAATGCTTCTTAGACTTAGCAATAGGAACCGGCGCAATACTATGTAATGAGGGCGAAGGTGATGATTTACTAATGTTTACCGCTGTACCTCTCTCACAGCTCTACCTTGAAGAAGGCGCTAACAACGCAATCGAAACAGTTTGGCGCGAGCATGAAGTTCAAGCTAATAACATCGAACAGCAATGGCCGGGCGCTGAATTAACCGATAAGCTCAAAAAAGCTAAAGAAGATGACCCGCATAAAAAGGTTAACTTTATTGAGGGTGTTATCGAGTTTAACGGCGAATATATACATAAAGTCATTGAACTCAACACAAAGACTACTATTTTTACTCAGATATACGAAGTATCACCGTGGATTGTTCCACGATGGATGACGGTACCCGGTGAGATATATGGACGTGGCCCAGTGATGGCGGTACTTCCTACGATTAAAACAATCAACAAGGTTAAAGAGTTTGTTCTTCGTAATGCTCATTTAGCTATTGCAGGAGCATATACTGGCACAGATGATGGTATTTTAAACCCGTACACAATGAGAGTGACTCCCGGCGTTGTTATTCCTGTTAGTTCAAATGACAATACCAACCCAACACTAAGAGCTTTACCTCGTTCGGGTGACTTTAATGTAGGCGAATTCATTTTAAATGACTTAGCCGAGACGATTAAGAAAGCTTTATTTAATAATATGCGTACCGCCGAGGGTCCAATTAAATCGGCCACTGAAATAGCTTTAGATAATAAAGAGTTAGTTGAAGATATTGGCTCATCATTCGGTAGACTGCAAACTGAATTCGTTGAGAAGGTTATAAAATGGGTTGTTTACGTCCTCAAAAAGAACGGGAAGATACCCGAAATCAAAGTTGACGGAAAAGAAATAACCTTAAAGCACACATCACCACTTGCGCGCGCACAAGATAATGAGGACTTACTCGTACTTCAACAGTTTTTGGAGGTTACTATGCCGCTTGGGCCTGAAATATTAATGGGTACGACAAAGGTTGAGGACATTCCCGCATTCGTCGCTAAAACATTAGGACTTAAACAAGAGTTAATGCGCGATGATGACGAGAAAGAAAAAATTAAACAAGCAGTTGCAGCTACAGCCCAACAGCAACAGGAGCAACCGCAATGATAGGAGAGATAGTAGGGCTTAATGGTTGGTCTTCACTGGATTTTGACGATGATGACATAAAGAAAACGCAAGATAATCAGCAAGAGCTATGCCTTGCCATTGCGTCAAAATACCATCAAGTCTTTAAACAGAACAGTATAGGCCGAGAAATACTCAATGAAATGATTAAAGTGACGATTATGCGCGCAACCGTACATCCAAACGACTCACAGTTTGCCGTAGGAATACGAGAAGGCCGTGCCGATATGGTTAGACAGATTTTACAACAAATAGAGATAGCGGAGAGAAATTGAAATGTTTAAATTCAAAGAAAAACTATGTGAAACAGCTGCAGATGATGTTACGCCGGCTAGTGGCGGTGATAGCTTGCTTGCTGGTGGTGACGTTGAGCCTGTGCCTACTAATAATACAGATTGGTATTTATCTGAGGGGGTCAAAGGGGAAGGTGAGCAACCAGAATACTTTAACAGTTCGAAATATAAAACCTTATCAGACCAAGCCAAAGCATACCCAGAGCTTGCAAAAAAGCTAGGCGCATACACTGGCTCACCAGAAGAATACAAGCTTGAAGTTCCGGAAGATTTGGCAGATAGCATCTCTATCGATACTGATAGCGAGCCAACTAAAGAATTTTTAAGCTACGCAAAAGAAAACGGAATCACCCAAGAGTTCATGGACAAGATGATGAATTACCATACCGGCGCATTAAATGAAGCTCTAGGCGACCTTATCCCGAATCGTGAAGATGAAATGGCCTTGCTTGGTAGTGAAGCAGCGGGACGTATAAAGAATGTAAGCGATTGGGGAATGGCTAATTTATCTCAAGACCAGTTTGATGCTATGCGAAATGTAGCCACAAGCGCTCAAGGTGTTGAGTTAATTGAAGCATTGATAGGTAAAACAAAAAATGCCGCTATGCCTACAAATTCAACGCCACCACCAGGCATGACACCGAGCGCACTTAAAGAGATGCGATTTGCGGTGAACGACAAAGGGCAACGGAAAACCGAGACTGACCCTGATTATAAGAAGGAAGTTGATAAAGCATACAAAGCTTACTATGGTGATGGCCCTGCGCAAACCGAAGTAATTTGACAAACCCTAATATAAGAATATAATTAAATTATTCCATCTCCGTGGAACGGCAGCTAAGCCGAAAGTTAGTAAGCCTCATGAGAGTTGAGCAACACACTTAACAGATACCTGTCCTCAGCCTGTGTAATAAGTGGTCAATGGCCCGTTATACGGATACCCAAAGTAAATATCTTTTAATTACTTGGAGGACATTAAAATGTCTAAGACCCTCAGCGCTGTAGCACAGCAACAGTTTGACGAGGATGTGAAGCACGCCTTTCAAGGCGGCACAATCCTTAAGGACACCGTAACGATTCGCTCTAACGTTGTCGCAGATGTATATAAATTCCGTCGTTTAGGTAAGGGCCTAGCTAATCAAAAGCCTTCACAAGCCGACGTAACCCCAATGGATGTATCTCACGCACTAATTCCCTGCACATTAGAGAATTGGCTTGCACCTGAATACACCGATATTTTCGATCAAGCCGAAGTGAATTTCGACGAGCAAAAAGAATTAGCAGAAGCAATAGCAATGGCTTTAGGCCGACGCTGCGACCAGCTAGTTATTGATGCAATGATGGCCGAAACCCCTTCAACTATTATTCCTGCGAATGCTTCTGGCTTAACAATTGACAAGATTATCCAAGTCAATACAGGCTTTAAAAAGAAAGGCGTTCCTAATGGTGACCGACATATCGTTGTTGAAGCCGAAGCTCTTGAAGATGTATTAAGTGAGCAAAAAATCACAAGTGTTGATTACAACTCAGTTAAAGCTCTTATGACGGGCGACTTAAACACCTTTATGGGTCTTGAGTGGCACTTCATGGAAGACCGTACCGAAGGTGGCGTTGACCTTAATGGTGGCACTTATACTGGCTTTGCTTGGCATCGTTCAGCCGTTGGTCTTGCTATCGGCATCGACATTAAAACAGAAGTTAACTATATCGCACAGAAAACATCGTGGTTATGTAATGGCTTATTTAAAGCTGGCGCAGTATCGCGTGACCCTGACGGTATCGTTGAAATCCAATATACATAGGAGAATAACATGGCTTTTTCATTAGATGGCTTATATCAAGTCGGACCAGGCGGTGTAGCTCCGCGCATGTGGATGTACTCTACTGTGGATGCAATAGCGGCCGTTAATACAGCAGGTTATTTTAATAAAGCATCTGATTTATTAACTATTCGGGACGTTATTTTCGTACTCGACACAGCTACACCAACAACTACTATAGTTAGCGTTCTTTCAAATGCTGCTGGCGTTGTTGATGTGTCTGACGGTACGGCAATATCAGAAACCGATTCGGATTAATTATCATGCCTTGAGGTGAGAGGGGAGTTACTCCCCCTTTCTTTAAATATGTCAACTGATATACAAATATGCTCTAATGCCCTTCTCCTTATTGGGCATACGCCTATTGATTCATTCAATGATGGAACGCTTGGCGCACAAGTTGCCTCTAATTTCTATCCAACAACTGTAAAATCAATGCTTACATCACATCGGTGGCGATTTGCGGTTAAGAAGGCCGTTCTTAGTAAATTACCGGCTAAACCATTAAATCAATGGGCTTACATCTATCAATTACCTGCAAATTACTTGTCTGCCATTAGAGTAGACCCAGAAAGTAATTATGAGATATTCGAGGATAAGCTGTACTCCCAACTAAGCGCTATCCAATTAGATTATATATTTAGGCCAACAGAAGCCCTATTCCCTGTTTATTTTGAGGAGGCGCTAGAATATAAGCTCGCTGCTAAGTTTGCGTTCCCTGTTACATCTAATCGAGCCTTATCTGAAACATATCAAGCCGCCTATCTCCAGCAATTAAGGGTCGCTAAATTTACTGATTCACAAGCTCGACCACAGGCACCATTACAGGACTCACCCTTTATTGATGTGAGAGGATAATGACAAGAGTTACTCTTTTACAAAGTAGCTTTTCGGCTGGGGTTCTTGACCCAAGGTTAAATTCACGTACTGATATTAAGCAATACTTTCAAGGACTTAGCTTAGGAGATAATATTAAATGCCTCCCTCAAGGCGGCGTTAAGCGACGTGATGGCATGAAGTATATTGATGATATTGGAGAAAGCGCGCGATTAGTCAGCTTCTCATTTAATACAATCCAAACGTATTTAATCGTCTTTACTGACAGCCTTATTTCTATTTACAAAGACGATATTAAACAAGCTGAAATAATAACCACATTCACATTCGCCCAAATAAAAGAGCTTAATTATACGCAGTCAGCTGATACATTAATTATCGTGCATGAAAGCCATAACCCGCATTTATTAGTGCGGCAAGGCTCAGATACATCATGGACGCTATCACATGCAAACGTGACAAATATCCCGCAATACAACTTTCAGGATTCATTAAGTCCCGGCATTGTACAAGAAGTGCAAGATATAACATTTAACGGCAGCTGGATTAATGGGAATAATTACACGCTAACAGTAGAGGGCCAGAAAACTACCGATTTAATCTATACGACATCACAAGCAGTAACGATGCAAAATGCACTTAACGCACTTAACAATGTTTCAGGAGTAGTTGTCGCTGACCAAGGCAGCCAGGTTTACCGTGTGACCTTCCCGAGTGATGGCCGAAACTGGAATCTTATTATTGCCACTATTGGTTTTGCTGTAACAGGAAAGTTTGACGTTACAGGGATAACTGATGGTTCATCCGCTTTAGAAGACTCAATGAGTGATACTAGAGGGTGGCCGAGAACAGTTACATTCTTCGAGTCTAGGCTTATTCTAGGGGGTACGACCTATAAACCTCAATCAATTTGGGCATCAAAAACAAATGACTTCTTTAATCTGGATTTAGGGACTTCACTATCAGACGAAGGAATATTCATTACATTAGATACTGACCAAGTAAACGCAATTAATGGGCTTTATGCGGGTAGACATCTGCAGGTATTAACAACAGGGGGTGAATTCTATTCACCAACAACCCCAATAACGCCAAGTGATTTTGTTATTAAAAGGCAAACTCAGTATGGTTCGAGTGGGTTACGCCCTGTTTCCATCGATGGAGCAACTCTATTTATCGATAGATACGGGACATCATTAAGAGAGCTTTTATATACTTATATTGAAGAAGCATATAATGCCGATTCAATTAGTGTTATGGCTCCACACTTGCTTATTAGTCCAGTTGATATAGCAGCACAACGAGGAACGGAGCTAGACGAATCTAATTATATTTACATCGTAAATTCTGACGGGACACTGGCAGTTTTAAACTCTTTGCGCTCACAAGAAGTAACAGCATGGACTCGATGGACAACAAACGGATTAATAGAAAACATTGCCGTCGTCCAAAGTGATGTATACCTAATGGTTAGGCGCACCATCAATAATGGCGCAAGATGGTTCCTTGAGCGCGTCGATGTTGATACTTTCACTGATTCAAACGTAAAGCAGATTCAAGCATCTTCTGCGACAGTAACAGGCTTAGACCACCTTAATGGTGAGTTATGCCGCGTTAAAGCCGATGGCGCGGTAATGACTGATAATACGCCGTCAGCAGGAGCGATTACTTTAGTTAGGCCTGCAATTGATGTAGAGGTAGGTCTGGACTTTAACCCCTTATTCAGAACAATGCCGATAACTTCAAACTTTCAAGATGGCTCAACTTTCACGCGAGATAAAAGAATATCTCAAGTACATGTTGATGTATTTGAAACGCTAGGTCTTTACATAGATGGTAGACTTGTTCCAACTCGTCAATTTGGTTCGGGATTGCTCGACCAAACGCCCGAGCCATTTTCAGGGCTACGCAATTTATATTTTAACGGGTGGACTGAAAAGGCGTGGGTAACGCTCACCCAAAAAGACCCGCTTCCTATGACAGTACTAGGAATATCAATAAAGGTAGATATGTAATGGGAATGATTAACGACAACAAAGGCTTGATTGCTGGCACCATTGCATCAGTTTATACGTGGAACCCATCCTATGCCGCTGCTGGCTATGCTTACGACCAATCTGAGGCTCAAGTTAAACAGCAAGAAGTTGATTTAACTATCCAGCAGCGTGAGGAAGAAGTACAAGCTAAAGACCAAGAAATCGGCAGGCGCAAGCGAATACTTGAAATACTGTCTTATCAAAATGTTGGTAACGCGGCAAGCGGTACAGGCACTACTGGCTCAAATAGAAACTTAATGATGCAATCAGAAAACGTTTTCCAAGGTGACCAGATAAGAGCTACCGCTATGAATCGCTCAAGAAGGTCAGGGCAGAATTCACGCGCATCAAATCAACGTTATGCAACTAGAATAAATCAAGCATCCCTAATCGGGCAAACTATTTATCAGGATAGAAAAACAGGATGAGCCATCCAGAATACACTCAAACAGTAGGCTACCAACCATCCTATTTAGGCTCTGGCTCGGAAACTTCCTACAATGCACTCGCTAAAACGTTAAGTAAGTGGAGTGGAGTCGTTCAAAAAGAACGCGAAATCACTGCAAAAGAAGAAGGGTTTGCAGCAGGAAAGGTTGCGGGTAACAAAAAGAACGATGTCCTTCTCCCTGATGGCGGCTCAATTCGTGAAGATTCTTTTATTGCTGGTGCAAATGCTGCCCACCTTGCTGCAGTTAAAGTTGATATTAACCAGAACTTATCCCGTATTAAGAGCGAAGCTAATGGCAGCCCAGAGCTATACGAATCAAAGGTTGCTGGATATAAGAAAGGCTTGCTTGAGGGAACTACCGCCGATGTCAGCCCTTTAGCCGCTCAAGAAATAGATTATGAGTCAACAAAGATTTATTCCTCATTAGTTTCCAAAAAAATGGAGCAGGCGCGGAAAAACCAAGCTGCTCAAGTAGAGTTAGGGCTAGAGGTCATACAGACCGAGGGATTAAATGCCGCGAATGAAAGTGATGAAAAAGGATTACTTAAAAGCTTAAGTGAGTATTCTACCTTATTACAGCAAGCAGAAGACTCAAACCTAATACCAGCCGGCTCAAGAGTTAAAAGATTAGGCGAATACACTAAAACATTAAGAGCGGGTGTTTATATTGGTGAGTTTGGTCGCGCTTTAGATAGTGGCAAGGCTGTTCCTTATATTATAGATTTTGATAAATCGAAAAATAAAGAGTTTACCCCTAAAGAGCGAGAAGAAATCGTAGCGACAATGATAGGTAAAATGAATCAAACCCAATCATTAGCTAAAAAAGAAATCACCCTTGACAATGATGCGCGTAAAGTCAGATATGCTGAAACTGCAACCGAGGCAACAATACTTGCTTTGGAAGGTAACTTAGACCCTGGCTACTTGGTGGATAAGCTTAAATCAGACTCAATTAACCCTACTCTTGCGAGAACATTAGAAAAGACCGCTAAAGCTAAAGGCGTTAAAATTGATGATGCCGCTCAGGTTTTAGAATATGCACTCGATTTACTTGATTACTCAGAACAAGATATAGCAATAGATAACACGCTAACACGAGAAACTCGCTTAAAGCTCATTAAAGACAGACGCTCACTAGTTGAAGATAAGGGTAACTGGCGCAATTCACAATCAGGCCGCGAAGCAGTGCGGAGAATTAAGGCTGAATTTGGGATGGTTAATGGACTTATTGCGCAACTCAACCCAGAAGTCGCAAAAAAGGCTGGGAGGGTATTAACAAGTTTATTTGAAACTATTGAGGCACTTCCGCTAGAACAAAGAATCTCAGAAGCCGTCAAGATTGCTGATGTCTTAATCGAGGAAATTAAAAAAGAAGATATTGAAATAAAGATTAAAGATAAAGAAAAAATATTGTTAAATCTGCCATATCCAACCATTGAGTTATTAGATGCGGCTGGCTTAGGTAAGTTTGAGGATGGCGTTAACCGAAGTAAATTATTAAGAATAATGGGCGACATAGAAAGGCTAAAAAGTGAACGATGATTTAACAGGAAGCTACCTACGCTATCGCAATATTGATAACGAGGCCGTGCAGTATGAAAGCGACATTGCATCCGCGCGCGCAAAAGATGTTCCTTTTGATGAAGGTGGGCCAGATACGCCACCTAAAGAAGGGAATGCGATCAACGAAGGGATTAACGACCTAGGTAAACGAGTCATAGCCCCACTCAAAGCTAACCCTGCTATTGATGCCTTCACTAAAATACCATTATATGTTTCACGTGGAACACTAAATGCCGCTATGAATATACAAGATACGCTTATAGGTGCGGATAATGTACAAAAAATAGGCGAATTTCTAAATAAGAAAGTGCCAGGCTACAAAGAATTAAACGATGCAGCTAATAGCTTTTATCAGTCTATCGGGCCAGAAACAGAAGTTGATAAAGTAGCTACTGAAGTCGCTCAGTTTGCCATACCATTTATGGGGAGCTTGAAGTTAATGGGCGGAATAGAGAAAGGCGTTAGTAAGTTAAAGACCATTGGTGCCGGCTTCTCTTCTGACTTTGTTGCATCTTTTGCTGCAATGAACCCAGATATGGAGAGATTCGCTGGACTTGCCCAAGAGCTTGGCTTTGAGAATGAGTGGGTAAACTATTTAACTAGCAGAGGTGATTCAGAATATGAGGAGCGACTTAAGAATGCTATCGACTCAAGTGCGGCAGGCGTAGTGCTTGGCCCTGTCCTATATTTTGGTGGAAAGATGATTAAAAAGCTTTATCAATCAGCTAATAAGGCAAAGAAAAATGCAAGATAACATTGTATCTGAAAGTGAAGCAGGTGACCCTTTTGTACTCCCTGAGTCAAGCGCAGAGGTTGCAGGCGTATCAACGAGTATCCTTAGAGGCATCTTTAAAAGCGTTAAGGAGCCCGTTAAAAAGGTAGGTAAAAAGAAATTAGTCGAAGCTGCCAAGCCACCAGAAAAACCTCCAATAGAAACAAAATCCCCTGACGTTAATACTGGTATGGAGCAAGCTAATAAAGATGCTCCCATAGAGGCTGAGCGGATTGATAAGCTTGAGTTTTCAGACTTCAACACTAATGAAGATTATCAAATTAACTTTGATATGATTGAAACAACCGATGAAGTAAAAAAGGTCATTGCTGATGTAGGTCAAAGAAATAAGATTGAAATAACTGAGGCTCGCCGTGGCGTTATTACAAATAACGAATTAGAAGGGCTTGCTAATGACTTAGATTTAAGTGTTGATGTTATTAGACCAGTTCTGGAGGCCGGCTCTGGAGGTACGCTTAACGCAGAAACAATACTCGGAGCCAGAAAAGTATTAAATGCCTCTGCTAAAAGATTAGTCGAACTGGGTAAAAAAATACATAAAGGTGATGCTACCGACAGAGAGCGGCTTTCTTTTATGCGTCAACGTCAATTTCATAACGAATATCAAACTCAATTTATGGGAATTCGTGCTGAGGCTGGGCGCGCATTAAATGCTTTTAGTATTCCTGTAGGTGATGACCCAGTTGCGCTGAATAAAATCAAAGAACTTGTTGAGACAACACAGGGTTCAAATGTAAATCAAATTGCTGAGGCAATAGCGAATTCCGACACCGTCTCAGAAGTTGGGAAGCTTGCTAAACTTAACTGGAAAGAAAAAACAGCAGCCGTTATATATGAGAATTTCATTAACTCAATTCTATCAGGGATTAAAACCCATATTGTTAACACGTCAGGTAATGCGTTATTCCAAGGCATGAATATAGTGGAAACATCTGTTGCCGCTCAGATTGGCCGATTTTCTTCTAATGAAGATAAAGTTTATATCGGCGAGGCTAAGGCTAAGTTATTTGGCACTATCTCTGCTTTTAGTGATGCACTACGGGTAGGATGGAAGGGCTTAAAATCAGGCGAAGGTGCTGAGTCCTCAAAGGTAGAAGTAAAGTATAAGAAGGCTATTAGTGCTGAGACATTAGAGGTTAGCGGTAATGCTGGCCGTGCTATTGATTTAATCGGTAGCATTATTCGCATCCCAACTGAAAGACTTTTAACGGCCGGTGATGAATTCTTTAAAACATTAGGCCGCCGTGGCGTTTTAGCGCAACAAGCATACAAAGAAGCATCCAGACAAGCTGAGGCAAACAATCTTGGCAATGATGAGATGGCTAAGATAATTAAAGAATTCATGGATAACCCGCCTGACGCCACTTTTCAAAAAATGGATGAAGAGGCTTTATATGCAACCTTCCAAACGCCATTAGGTGAAAAAGGAAAGGCAGCGCAGAAATTCGTGCAAACTATCCCCGGCCTTCGTTATCTTGCGCCTTTTATGCGCACACCTATAAATTTATTTAAGAACGGCTTATTAGAGAGGTCACCCGTTGCGATATTTTCAAGGCAGTTTAGGGAAGACGTTAGTGCTGGCGGTGCTACTCGTGACATGGCTCTCGCCCGTGTCTCTATGGGTACCCTTACTGTGGCTGGCACTGCTTTGGCCGTGGATTCCGGAATGATAACAGGAGGTGGCCCATCAAATTATCAAGCAAGGCAAACACTTATGGCGGCAGGGTGGAAACCTTATTCTATTGTTTACGATGACCCTATTACAGGTAAGCGACAATACCAAAGCTACCAACGTGCCGAGCCGCTATCTTATGTAATTGGTGCCACTGCCGATATGGTTGAAATATCTAAATTCATGGATTATGACGATGAAACTTTAGAGGCTGATGAAAAGGTAAACCGGTTAGCTTCTAGTATTATTGCAGGCATTGCACAAAATACCATGTCAAAAACATTCCTTTCAGGGATAGCTGACTTTAATCAAATGACAACCGACCCAGCACGATACGCTAAAAACTATTTCCAACGGTTTGGCTCTGCAATGATTCCTTTTTCAGGTACGCGGCGCGACCTATCAAAAATACAAGACCCATACGTTAGGGATGCATGGACATTCTCAGATAAGCTGCGTAAATCATCAGGCATACCGGGATGGTCAGAAGAAAGCCCTAATAAGCTAGACCTATATGGGGACGTTATCTACCACATGAATGGCGATATATTAGGCGTATTAAGCCCATTTCCCAACTCACCATCAACAACTGACCCTGTTAAATTAGAAATTGCTAATATAATGACAGAGTCTCGCCGTGTTGCTATTACTATTCCCGCTAAGCGTGTTGAAGGCATGAAATTAACAGCAGAAGAATATTACGACCTACAAACCTTCTCACGAAAAGAATTAAAAATAGGTAAATACACTTTCTATGATGCGCTAAGAAAGACCATTAATAGCAATCTTTACCAAGCTGCAACCGTAGATACAAAAGTAACTCTGTTGCGTGATGTTCAAATTGGCTTCGATAAGGCCGCGAAGGCTAAGCTTTACCAGTCCAACCCAGATTTTGCTGATAGATTAAATAGGCATCGAGCAATAAAAGCTAAGCGTGTTGTCGGTGAGGAAAATTTACCATCAAATATACAAAACCTACTAGATTAGGATATACTAAGGCTACCTCAAGGTAGTCAAGGAAATATTATGGCTACAGTTAACATCGTTGAAGATATTCCCCCTCGCGCTCAATACGTGGCAAATCAGGGAGATAACAGCTTCACCTATGCATTTTCTATTTTTGCTGACACCGACTTACAAGTTTATAAAACCATAGCGGGTAATATCGCTGATGATTTGGTTGATATTCTTGTTTTATCAGTTGATTACACGGTAACTGGTGGTGATGGCGGCGGAACAGTTGACCTTGTTAATCCCGCTAATGCAGGGGATACAATAACGATAACCCGAGCTGTACCTGCTAAACGCACATCAGACTATCAAACGGCCGGCGACTTCCTCGCTTCAACTGTAAATAATGACTTTGATAAAATTGTCATGATGGTGCAACAGGTAAAGGAATTTATTTCAACGCGGATATTAGGCTTTAATCAATCCACCAACTTAATAGGTGTTAGCACAGTTGTTCCCTCGCCCGAGCCATTAAAAGCATTTAGATGGAATGCAACCGCAACCGCGCTTGAAGCAACCGACGACCCTGCATTATCAGCTGGTAAAGCACTCGCATCAGAGGTCAATGCAAAAGCAAGTGAAGATGCTGCGCTTATTTCAGAAAATAATGCCGCCAATACATTCGATGAGTTTGATGATAGGTATTTGGGTTCGAAAGCGTCTGACCCATTAACTGATAATGATGGCGACCCTCTTATAACTGGCGCGCTTTACTGGAATAATTCACCCGGTTCAATGCGGGTATATAGCGGCTCTGGATGGGTGCAAGCTTACAATGCTTCTTTAGGGATAGCGGATACCGCAACATCAGCACAGCTAGAAATAACAAATTTAGGCGTTGATATTACTGGTGAAGTTACAGACAACCTTTTAATGTCCGTAAATAAAGGTCTTGATTTATCCAATAACCCAGGCACAGTTGCCCCCGGCACAGTAACAACATCAAGGATACTTAATTTCTATGAAGAAGGTACATGGTCACCTGTAGTTGAAGATGAATCGGGTAATTCAGCAACTTTACTTAATAACAATGGGTGGTTTACTAGGGTAGGAAACAAGGTTGATTTTAGTTGCTATATAAGGCTAAACGGCAAGGGAAGCATGGTTGAAGGTGATTTTGTACGCATTTCTGGATTACCTTATAATATAGGTAATTATGCCTTTTATACGCCCACCTTTGTAGCATCTAGGTGGTTTAGCCTAACAACCGCTGTTGTTATGATGGGCGGAATTGGCCAATTAGCAACAAATTATTTTGTTATTTCCCGCATTAATTCATCGCAAACTAATACAGCTACTATGACAGTCAGTTATTTATCTGGTACATCACAGCTTATGTTTACCGGGACTTACTTTGTTTAAGGCTTTAATATAAAAAACTACAAGATTAATTTAATTGGTATAGGAATAAGATTTTAATGAATAAGTTAGGAGAAGAATATGAGTAAAGCATTAATTGAAGAAAGTTTAACGGCGGATGGATTCACATCTTCTGTTGCTCTTATAAATGAGTTTAACGTATCAGTATCAGGAACTTGGACTGGTACGCTAACATTGCAGCGTAGTTTTGATAACGGGGCTACGTGGTTTGATGTTAAACAATATCTAGTTAATGAAGAACAGAAAGGGCTTGAGACAGAGTTATCCGTTCTTTACCGCGCAGGATTTAAGCCCACTGATTTCACATCAGGGAAAGCGGATATTAGAATAAGCAGATAATGATAAAAGCATACACTAATATTGGCGCACCATCACAAACTCCTAAAACGGTGATAATCCACGCGATGGGTGAGTATATCGCAGGGGATGGGTGGGATAATCATGCAGTACAATATCTTAAGCGCATTGGTCTATCTGCCCACTCACTTATAGCGCCAGACGGTATTAATTACCGATGCCGAAAAGACGAACAAGGCGCATATCACGCCAAAGGCCACAACACAGATTCCCTCGGAATGGAGATACTAGTAAAGGGTAATCACGATTACACATC
>VAOX01020051.1_pt1 | contig 18091 bp, 19 predicted proteins | sample 3393891 | NCBI WGS metagenome assembly VAOX01 (sample SAMN08290429, study PRJNA428436) | hydrothermal vent metagenome | isolation source: Deep-sea hydrothermal vent chimney | place: Indian Ocean: Southwest Indian Ridge | depth 2822 m m | reverse complement strand
TGCTTATAGAGCCATTAAGGTTAAAATGGATTTATCACCATCAGTGTCTTTAATGATGATCTGTTTTAAGCGTCCTTGTTCGCCTTTTACTTCCAGAAATTCAATTTTTTCTTCAAGATCTATATCGGTAGGTGTCAGGATTAAAGTCCAGTTTTCGGGTGATCCTTTAAGTTCAATAGCAAAAAATTCCTGTAGAACAGTGATCTCGCCAGCAAACAAGGCGCGTATACTATTCGCTAATGCTAATACTTCGGGATAGTGACTTAACAGTACCTTGCGTTCTTTTTTTCCAGCTTTCTTGATAAATAATTTATTACCAATAATACGGTAACTCGCCTTCTTGTTAAGACTTAGAATATTTTTCTCGAGCGTATTAGGTTGCTTATACCTAAGCACTCCATGAATTTCGGTGGGTTTTTTTAAAAAACTGTAAAACTTCTTTTCAATAAACCGGTAATTTTTTATGTTATTTTTCGCCAGAAGCAACATAACCGAATTTGCGGTCCATTTTTCTGTAGTGACAGAATTTTTGCTGTCTGCAAACACATAATTAACAGGATTTGCCAATAAGATTGAAATACCGAGCACTGCCTTACGTAATAGTCGACGTTTAAAGCAAGCTCGAATAGCTATTGAATAGTTCATTATCATTTTGAAAAACATAGATATTTTATACCAAATCTATAGACAGCAGTCCATAGAAACAAATCTTTCGACGCACATAGGAGGCAATCCAGAGATTCCGGCAGAGAAATCTTGATTATTGCTAAAATAGTGATGAAAGCCTCCCTATCCCAGACTACTATTATGAACAGTATCATCAAAATATATACAAGTATCCGTATTACTTTGAAGCGAATGGTTTTATAATAAGCATCTAACTGAATTTAAGGTGATTTCTTCGTTAAACTGCTTATTTTTCCATCATACCTGCGTGAAAGGCTGTTTTTACATAATGATCAAAAGAAAAGTTAAGTTTCACTCTCTGTTATACGTAACATTACTCGCCAGTATTTTTTCTCCATCAACTTTTGCCGCCGAAGCAAGTACATCACTAAGCAGCGCGCATTTAGCCATTGATACTGTCTGGATAGTCGTTGCCGGGGCTCTCGTTTTCTTTATGCAAGCAGGTTTTGCATTACTCGAAGGCGGTATGGTTCGCTCGAAAAATACAGTTAATGTAGTCATGAAAAACTATACCGATATGTGTTTTGGTGCAATCGCCTTCTGGTTAATTGGTTACGGTTTCTTATTTGGCACAAACACTACCGGCTTTCTGGGCACTGATCACTTTTTAGTAGGAAACGGCAAAGACGATATCGACTATAGTCGAATGTTTTTTCATATTATGATCGCCGCCACCGCAGCGACTATTGTGAGTGGCGCCATGGCAGAACGTGCGCGCTTTAAAGCATACCTGGTCGCAGTTGTCGTAATCACCGCATTCATTTACCCGGTATTCGGAAGCTGGGTGTGGGGCAGTTTATATAAAGGTGAAGGCTGGTTACGTAGTCTTGGGTTTATTGATTTTGCCGGGGCCACCGTTGTGCATTCTCTTGGTGGCTGGGCCGCTTTAGCAGGTGTGATAGTTCTTGGTCCACGCCTGGGGAAATATGACCCTGAAGGCAAACCACGCTATATAGCCGGTCACAACCTACCTATGGTTGCATTAGGTGGCTTTGTCTTATGGATGGGCTGGTTTGGCTTTAACGGTGGCATGACGGCCGCTCTGGAAAGTAACACCAGCAACACTAATTTAATCGGTCTAATAGTACTCAATACCCACCTGGCCGCCTCTGCCGGGGCGGTGGGTGCAGTACTGGGTATGGGCTTTAAAAAGCGCCCGATATTAATGACTAATACTATTTACGGTAGCCTCGGGGGGCTGGTAGGCGTGACCGCCGGCGCTCATTTAATGTCACCTGGATTAGCCATAATCACGGGCTTGATAGCGGGAACGATTGTTATTTATGGAATGGACCTGATGGACTCACGCGGTTGGGACGACCCAGTCGGCGCAGTGTCTGTACACGGTCTATGTGGTGCATGGGGAACACTTGCTGCCGGAATGTTTATTAAAGGCAATATGTTTGACATGACACAGGTATTTATCCAGTTACTCGGCATTGTGGCCTGCTTTCTATGGAGTTTTGGTATCGCCTTCGTTGTTTTCAAATTAATCGACCGCTTTATGGGTTTACGTGCAAGTACTATTGCCCAGCAACGCGGGCTGGATTTTGCGGAACACTTTGAAGTAGGATACCCTGAGTTCCAGAAAGATGCTCTACACCAAGGTAAAAATAGCAAGCTATAAGCTATTATTTATAATGATAAGACTAAAAATAGTGAACTTGAATCATGAATAATAATGCAATCTATGATCCAATTAAACGCCGCTGTGTAGTGCACGAAGTTTTAAAAGACTTTCTCCCCACAGACGAGCATATGCAAGCCTTATGGATATTAGAAAAAGAATATGCCAAATCACATAGCCTGAATATTCTCGAGTATGTCGATCAGGTCGAAAGAATTGCACCACTAGGTGAGCGTAAAAAACAGTTACGCGAACGCCTTACCAAAGAATTATATTTTAGCGAAGATGCCGGCGAAGATCCATGGGAAGCGATGGTGCGCTATAAGCGTATTGCAGAAATTCAGTACATAAAACGTCAACCTGTTAAAAAGCCACCGGTTGAACCAAAAATCAATCCCGCGATTGATATAACTGAAACCATTGATGTTCCAACATTAACTGAAATGGTTCCTATTGAAATTTTGATTTTTTCAGAAATGATGAAAAAATTAAACCATTTGTATAGCACTGCATCAAAAGGTTACATTCAAAAATTTTACAGCTTTTTAATTAATGAAATGGCAAGTATGGAGCTCAGTCCTGAAGGGGAAGCAGCATTAACTGCCTGGTGCCATCAAGATGGGGAGCTTGACTTTATTGATCCTATTTCTGAACAGGAAATGTCTAACATACTCCATATAGGTTATTTATGGGGATGCGAGTTTTTAGGCCCAGAACATACCGATAAGATCTATGCTCGCTGCGTTCATGAAGTAGAACAACTCCCGGAAGCTGACGAGTTCCCGCCCAGTCAATTATTATAAATATTTTTCTTGCTCAAGTAACTAATAAAAACTATTAATAAAACATACTAAAGTGGTCTCAATACAATATACAAAGGCCATTTTTTGGGGTAATTAATATACCCATCTTCATACTTTTCTTTGGACAACCAAATCATATTAGCCCTTGGCAGATTTTTCAATATCGCCCTGCCCTGTACATCTGTAAGACTTTTCTCAGTCATTGCTGAAAAGCTTTGCACAATAATTTCCACGCCTGAAATCGGTTGCTTATTAACATCCTGTACATAAACTACCGTTTTCTTAAAACAAAAAATAAAGAGGTAAGTGATAAAACCATACAATCCTGAAAAAAATATTTTCATTCGCAGCCTCTTCCTACCCTAATTAACACCGTGCTCGCGCGTCGCCAAAAACTTAATATCTGGAAAACGCTCAATCGCCAATTCAAGATTCACTCTGGTTGGAGCAACATAAGATAAAGCACCCCCATGATCCAGTGCCAGATTGTCGGAAGCCTTAATCTTGAATTCGTCCAGAGCTTTAGGATCATCAGAAACAACCCAACGTGCAGTATTGACATTAACATGCTCAAACGAACACTCTACATTGTATTCATCTTTAAGCCGAAATGCGACGACATCAAACTGCAACACCCCGACTGCTCCGATAATCAAATCATTATTACGTAACGGTTTAAACAATTGAGTGGCACCTTCTTCACATAACTGCTCTAAACCCTTTTGCAAGGCCTTCATCTTCAGAGGATCACGCAATACTACACGCTTAAATAAATCTGGTGCGAAATTAGGAATCCCGGTGAACTGCAGATCTTTGCCTTCTGTAAAGGTATCGCCGATCTGAATAGTCCCATGGTTATGTAAACCTATAATATCGCCCGCCCAAGCCTCATCTACTTGCGCTCGTTCAGAGGCCATAAAGGTTATTGCATTTGCAATTTTCACATCCTTGCCAATGCGAACATGTTTCATTTTCATATTCTTAAAATATTTTCCTGAACATATGCGCATAAAGGCGATTCTATCTCTGTGCTGAGGATCCATATTCGCCTGAATCTTAAACACAAAGCCACTAAATCCGTCATCTTTCGCCGTCACTTCTCCGTCAAGAGTAGGACGTGGCATAGGCGGCGGCGCATACACGTTAAAGGCATCGAGAAGCTCTTTAATACCGAAATTATTGATCGCTGAACCAAAAAATACTGGCGTCAATTTTCCTTGCCGATACAACTCCATATCAAACTCATGACTCGCGCCTTGTACCAACTCAATTTCCTCACGTAACTCTTGTGCTACTGTTCCTAATATTTCATCCAATCTTGGATTATTCAGGCCTTCAATCACTTCACCTTCATTAATTTTTCCGCCATGGGTCGCACTGAACAAATGAACACTTTGCGTGACTAAATTAAAAACACCTTTAAATGCTTTACCCATGCCAATCGGCCAGGTCACTGGAGCGCATTGAATATCAAGCACAGTTTCGACTTCATCGAGCAACTCAATAGGGTCTTTGCCTTCACGATCAAGTTTGTTAATAAAAGTAATAATCGGTGTTGTGCGTAAGCGGCAAACTTCCATTAACTTGATAGTTCTTGGCTCTACCCCTTTTGCCACATCAATCACCATTAGCGCGGAATCAACAGCGGTTAATGTACGATAAGTATCTTCAGAAAAATCTTCATGACCAGGAGTGTCGAGCAAATTAACGATGCATCCGTCGTAAACAAATTGCATCACCGATGATGTGACTGAGATCCCTCGCTGCTTCTCAAGCTCCATCCAATCAGAAGTCGCGTGCCGATCAGACTTACGCGACTTCACTGTACCTGAGACAAGAATCGCCTTACTAAACAGAAGCAACTTCTCTGTTAAAGTAGTTTTTCCGGCATCCGGGTGTGAAATAATCGCGAAAGTACGACGTTTCCTAATTTCTTCGATGTCTGACATCTAGTGGCCTTATACTTATTTTTATTCATTTAAATAAGTCGTTATTTTATATTAGCCAGCACTAAATGCAATCGTTTTACTGCTTACTCTCACGAAACTGAGGCGACGAAATTTATACTTTAAAGTGATCCACTAACTTTGAAAGATGCTTACCTAACTCACTTAGCTGATGATCAGTACTTTCATACGAATAGAAATGAAAAAAAAGACCGCTCAAGCGAAAAAGGCCTTGAGCGGTCTAACCTGGACTATCCCTATCCAGGAAACGGAGAGCCTGTTTGCTGCTTCACAAACAGACTTACTGGCGACTCACTTATTTCTTTATATAATTCTGGCGATACAGACTCTTCTTCTTGCCACTACCACTGTAGGTATCAAATCGAACATCAGATTTACTTTCGACTATATCCTGATTTAAACCCTTTTTTAGGTTCTTGGTACGTGCCTTTCCTTTATCTGCACTACTCATCCATTGCTGTATAGCCTCCGGCTTAGGAGCGGTATATCTTAATTTGACGTTGTATTCTGCTACAGCCTCGGTCGACGCTGCATCAATAATTTTTGGCCACAACTTTCGAAATAAATCGGTATTCGCATAGATGTCTGCAGTATTTAAGTTACCGTTGACTGAAAAAGCATAACCAATCACTTTCTTTTTCGAACGTAGTAGAGGTAGTAATTTCGCTTTATATATCGACACTTTAGCAGCGAGTTTCTTATTTTCCAGTGTTAGCTGCAAACTAGTCGTAGATTTTTCAGACTTTACACTATGCCCTACACTCAACGATAATTTTCGTTGCGCTTCTGACACCTTGGCCCAGACTTCAGATTGCTTCCCTTTTAAACGTGCCGCTAATCGTAAGCTTTTGCTCGAAAGATTCTTGGTAGAGCTATGAAACAGCTTCGAAGATTCTTTACCTCTCTTATTCCAACGGCTCCGTTCAACACAAAATGAGGCGATATTAATCTTGCCAGAGCCTGGTTCTAACACCATATCGGTTGAAAAAACTCTGTCTTGTTTTCCACCTTTAACAATATCCCCTGCCTGAATATAAATATTATCTGTCTTACTCAAGTTTTCAATACTTAACTGATTAACATTGCTAGTTTCATATACTTTAACTTTATTTGTACGCATCGCCTCACCAAGAGTTAGAAACTTTTGATTTTTAATTCTATCTTCACCATGTATTAAGAATACTGATAAGTTATTTTGAGTATAAGGACCACTGATCCGATACTTCCCTGCCATCACGTTATTAAAGAACAATAGCGATATTAAAACTAAAATCCATTGCACCTTGCGATAAGACCTCAAATCCACCATAACGTCACTCCATTGTTAGTTGTTATAAAATATGGACAGAGACTACTTGATAAAAACTAAAGTTGTTAGAGTGATTTACATTTTTTTACCTAATCGTTACATTTGATTTACATTTTCGTTTTTGACACATTTAACAAGGTCAGACTCGATTGCTATTCAATACAATCGAATCCATCCCCATCGATGCTAAAATGATATTTCGCATTTATCAGGCGTATCATATGACTCAAGAGTCGTTTGCAAGTACTTGTCATTTCGACTGATTGATTTCGGCGCAAAGACATTTCTGTACTTTGATATGACTTTATAGGCATTACGCACTAATGGCAGAAATGCTGGCTGTGCCAATTTAAATGACCACTCATAATATTCTGCCAATGCATACAAACACATCACAAAAGCTTTCTCTTTATAATAAATATTACCACTGTCAGTAATTACGACTAATTCATCAAGATGGCCAGCGGGTAGTTTCGGGAACCTTTCCTTTAATAAATCCGAATTAATCGGTATAAACTGGATGGGCAAGCGGTGTATTTGTGAAAGAATCCAGATTCTGCTGCGGCAGCAAAAAGCACAATCCGAATCATATAATACTGTCATACTTTTAATATTTAACATTTACACTCTCCTGTTATTTTATCAGGACTTAAGAGATTGCATTAATCGTTTAACACAATCCCTTGCCACCCTACTCAGAAAGCAGCGAGCTGCTCATCAGGCTCTAAAGGAGGAGGTGCGGACTGCATTAACGCCCGTCGTCGCATTCGTGAAATAACATAAATATTAAAAAAGTGCATAGCCCCTAGTACTAGCAGTACCAAACCAACTTTGGTACTTAAAAACTCTATCGACTCCTGTATTGAAGTAGGTTTATCGCCGTAGCGCAGAGCAAGGGTCACATAGCCAATATTAATCAAGTAGAAACCCACTACTAACAAGTGATTAACAGAAGCAGCCAGCGCTTCATTACCTCCAAGACTATCAATCAAAAATATATGCCCATTTTTATGTAAAGTGCGTGCCACCCAAATAGTCATCGCAATACTGATGATTAGATAGGCCACATAGGTAATTATAATCATATAGCTCGTTTCATTCATGCCACTTCTCCTGTTTATAGCGTAAGCAACGTAGAGTAAATAACGTTATCTTACTTTTTAGATTATTGACCTCTTGCCTTAACAAAACTAAATTTATAAATCTGGTTATTGTAAGTGCCTAATAAAACAGCGTTATAAATTGTCGCTAGCGTTATGGTGGGTACTGAAGAAGATATTAGCGGCTGGAATATGATTAAACTTCTGTATTGATCATTTATGAATAGATAATAATATTAGCTCTAATTATTAAAGACTTAGTGAGTTCCTTTTTTATAAATCGAGAATCAACTAGTAGTTCAAGAAAAGAAAACCCTATCTTCACGATGATTTTCGATAATCACCTGGCGATTGTTTGGTCAAACTTTTAAAGGCTGCATAGAAATTAGACTGCGATTTAAAACCTGTTTCCATACTAATTGATAAAATCGAAGAATCAGGTTCTGCTACTAGAAGCTTTTTGGCTTGGTGAATTCTTTGCTGACGGATATAACTGGAGAAACTCATTCCATAGTGAACATTAATTAGTTCAGACAGTTGATGACTGCTTAAATCTACCTCACTCGCCACTATTGCTAAATTGATATTCTCATCCTGAAATATTTTATCTATTTGCATCAATTTTTCTAGTTTTTGCGAACTCGCCTCAATGTCGATCCCTTTCAAGGTAGTAGAGGCATAGCTTAAAGTTGCCACTGCATCAATCTCAACTAATAAATCAGGATTACTTAGTAAAGCCAACAACACAAGCATATAGGCAAACGCAATACTATTGCTGTAAAATAAATAAAAATAGGAATGATCGATATAGGGAATAGAAGCACCGAGAATCAAGACGAATACTGCCATTACCGAGAAAAAACCAAAGAAAAACATCTCTACTTTAAATCGTTTACGTTGTGCCCTTAAGTGATAAATCAAATTTGCAAACCAGAAGCTGTACCCTGTCCCTATGATAAAAATTAATGTTATGGCGACCTCATATCTCCCAACAAAATTTAACAACAGGGGCGTAAAATGTAAGAATTGCAAAGGGCTCGTGTGACGTGCCGGCAAAAGAATTGCGCGACTAAAGAAATAAAATGCTGAAGGCACTAAAAACAAAAAGAAACGATACTCAGGCTTAGGCATCAAATCAACACTATTCAATAAGTACTCAAGATGCCAAAACTGAAGTCCTGACATGCCAAATAATAGCAACGCGCAAGAACTAATCGCGACCCAGGATTTATTAATACCCTTAAAAAAAAGCAAGTAAACTAACAACAAAATAAACGCACTTACTATTGAAAAACCGACATTTAAAATACTAAGCGTATGCATAATTAAGCACTGACCAACCCTAAAGTTGAAGAGCAAAGATTAAGGCATCTTCCTTACCCTTTGTAGAGGGGTAATAGTCTGGTCGAACTCCTATTTGATTAAACCCCATGGAATGATACATCTGAGTCGCTGCTTTATTGGATTCACGAACTTCAAGAAAGACAATATTAGCATTAAGCCGACCCGCAGTTTTAACTGAGTGCGCTAACATTTCTCGTCCAAAACCTTCACCTTGCCAATCTTTATGAATACAAATATTCAATAAATGGGATTCCCCTGCAGCAATACTCAAAGCGCTATAACCTATAATACCGTCTTCATTTTCAATTTCCATTACCTGGCAATAATACCCAACACGCATGCAGTCTTTAAAAATATTTTCACTCCAGGGGAATTGGTAAACCGTGTTTTCTATTGCTAGAACAGAAGGTAAATCCTCTTCTGTCATCACACGAAAACCGAACAAGCCTGAATCAAGAATCGCGTTCATAATATGCTGCTACTCTTCCTGCTTCAATAACTGCATTACTTGTTTCAAATCTTGCCAGGATTTTCCCTTACTCAGGGGTGCCTTCAGTAAATAAGAGGGGTGGTAACTCACAAACACAGGAACGTCAGAGCCGCTTAAGCTGTGTAGTTTGCCACGCAGTTTAGCAATATTCTCTGTTGTCCCCAACAGGGTGTGAGCGGCAACCAAACCTGCCGCTAAAATAATTTTTGGCTGAATTAAACTAATTTGTCGCAATAGAAATGGCTGGCAACAAGCCCGCTCCACCTGCGAAGGTTCACGATCAGCCAACGGGCGACATTTTAGAACATTGGTAATAAACACCTGGTCTCGAGTAAAACCAATTGCCGATAACATTTCAGTTAATAATTGTCCCGCTTTTCCCATGAACGGTTGGCCCTGCCTGTCTTCATCATCGCCTGGCGCTGCCCCCACAATCATTAACCGCGCTTGCGGATGACCTGCACCAAAGACTGTTCGTGTCCGCGCTTCACTTAAATCACAGACAGTACAATTTTGAATAGCAGTTTGTAATTGAGGCCAGTCTAAGTTGCTCGCATTCTGGTTAGGGTTTGTCGTTCGCTTAACGGGGATTTCTTGTTTAGGCTCACTATATTGATCATGCGATACACTATTTTGTGACGCACAATCAAGATCTTTATCCAGTAGAGGCACGTCACGCAACACCCACTGCTTGATACCCATTAAATGAAGGTATTGCTGCTGCAACTGTTTTGTATGTGCCTCTTTATCAGTCATCACTTCTCAATATCACTTTTTTTGCGGATGTTCTCGATTAATCGAGTCGAAAATCTTGTTTAAAGCATTCACATACGCCTTTGCTGATGCTAAAACAATATCGGTATCAGCCCCTTGTCCATTAACAATTTCACCATTTCGTTTTAAACGAACAGTCACCTCCCCTTGCGAGTCAGTGCCACTAGTAATATTGTTGACCGAATAGAGCTCCAATTCAGTATGACTGTCAATTATCGACTCAATGGCTTTAAAAGAAGCGTCAACGGTTCCGCCGCCTTTAGCTGATGCTTTTTTCTCATCGCCATTGACCTTAAGCGTAATCTCCGCCTGAGGTATTTCACCTGTTTCAGAACATACCTTAAGTGAAATCAACTTGATGTTTTCATTAGTCGCCGCGAGGTTTGTTTGGGTTACCAATGCTTGTAAATCTTCATCAAAAATCTCATGCTTTTTATCGGCTAGATCTTTAAATCGCGCAAAAGTTTCGTTGAGGTCATCTTCTGATTCAAACTCAACACCAAGCTCCGCCAATTTCGTTTTAAATGCGTTGCGGCCAGAGTGTTTTCCCATCACCATACGATTTTCAGACCACCCTACATCTTGAGCACGCATGATTTCGTAGGTCTCACGACTCTTAAGCACTCCATCCTGGTGTATACCAGACTCATGCGCAAAAGCGTTTATGCCGACAATGGCTTTATTGGGTTGTACAGGAAAACCCGTGATGTTAGATACAATTTTTGAACAAGAGACTATTTGAGTGGTATCAATATCAGTCGTACAATCAAATACGTCATGTCGTGTACGTATGGCCATAACCACTTCTTCAAGCGCCGCATTACCGGCCCTTTCACCAAGACCGTTAATCGTACACTCTACCTGGCGCGCACCGTTCATTACAGCTGAAAGTGAATTGGCGACAGCAAGCCCCAAGTCATTATGGCAATGAACAGAGAACACTGCTTTATCAGAGTTTGGCACTCGCTCAAACAACATTTTAATAAGCTCGCCGAACTGATGAGGAATATTATAGCCAACAGTATCCGGAATATTGATCGTTCTAGCCCCTGCCTTAATCGTTGCTTCAACTACTCGACACAAAAAATCAGGTTCTGAACGTCCTGCATCTTCTGGGGAAAACTCGACATTATCAGTATGCTGGCGTGCTCTTTTTACTGCCCTAACCGCTTGCTCGACAACCTGATCCGGCTCCATGCGTAACTTCATTTTCATGTGAATAGGCGAAGTCGCAATAAAGGTATGTATACGAGACGAGTTTGCGGGTTTAAGTGCTTCACCTGCTGCGTCAATATCTTTGTCCAATGCACGTGCAAGACCGCAAACGGTACTCTCTTTTATTTGACTGGCAACCGCTTTAACGGATTCGAAATCACCGGGACTGGCGACAGGAAATCCTGCTTCAATAACATCCACGTTAAGTTTTTCAAGAGCCTTGCCTATACGAACCTTTTCCTCGCGCGTCATGGAAGCACCAGGGCTTTGTTCGCCGTCTCTCATGGTGGTATCAAATATTATTAATTTTTGTTTATCTGAAGTGCTCATACTATTTCTCCAATACTACACTTAACTATTGATTTTATTTGTTTATTTAAGATATATACGTGAAGAATCCTCGCCAGGATTTGCTGTAAATGCCTTACGGCAGCAGTAATAGGAGAGATAGCAGTGAAACTACGCTTTTACAACGCATCGACATATATTGGCATATTGTCTGTGTTTCGTTAAACATAAAGCAATTAACTGTCCGATTGTTAATGTGTTTCTAATAATATAGCTATTGTACGGCGTTACGCCAGAAAACTAAAGTAAATACACCATAACACAGTTCTTTTATGGGTAAAACACCCGTTCCTGGCAGGCCAGCTTTATGCTTTTTTCTTTCTTCGGAAAACCGCCATGACAGGACCCGAAACAGCATAAAGAAAAAATACTACAAACAATACTTTTGGTGGATTAAGATAAATCAATATTAAAATAAGGACTACTAGTGCTGTACCGCGAAAAGGAATCTTCCCTTCCTTATTACTGCCTTTAAAACTATTAAAAAGTATCGGGCTAATCATTAAAGCACCAGCAAAGAGGGTCACTGCAAGACTGTATACCCACATATCGCTCCCTTTAAACGGGGTTGCCCATGTTTCGCACACCCATATAAACGATATAACAAGCCCTGCCGCCGCTGGACTGGGCAATCCACGAAAATATCCTTTTTCGACATTATCAGTTTGCACGTTAAATCTCGCTAAACGCAATGCCGCCATAGCCGCATAAAAGAACGCCGCTAACCAACCAATTTTTGCCATTTCTGGCCCTAGCGCAGACATACTTTTTAATGACCATTCAAACATAACCAAGGCGGGAGCTATCCCGAATGAAACCATATCTGCCAAACTATCATATTCTGCGCCAAAGTCGGTCTGAGTATTAGTCATACGCGCAATACGACCATCAAGCCCATCCAATATCATTGCAACAATAATCGCAATAGCCGCATTTTCGTAGTTATTGGTGGTTGCTTGAATGATGGCATAGAAACCTGCAAACAGGCCAAAAGTGGTAAACAAGTTAGGGATAAGGTAAACGCCACGACGGCGCTTTTTTTGCTTCGCCGGCAATTCATCTGCATCCTGAACTGCTAACTGCTGATTATCCTTTTGCACTGGCTTCATCATAATAATACCGTTATTTAAAGGGAGCAGAGCCCTTTTTGAGTAAAATATAGCTTAGTAAAATCTGAATCTCAAGACAATATTCGCGCGCTTAAAGGGTGTTGCCCCTTTTAAATATGCCCTCTAGTACAAGAGCTATTTGTAGTAAAACCTTAATCTCAAGTCATCTGTCGTGTATTTAAAGGGCTCTACCCCCTTTAAATACAAACTTAACTGACCATGACATTACACGCAATCAATATATGACAATATCACTATTTATGAACCAAAGTGGCTATTATGTCTGAGCCAGCTTGCACTTTATCCCCGGCTTTGACTTCTACTTTACTGTTGTCAGGAACGTAAACCTCTAGATCGCTTCCAAAACAAATAAGCCCGCAACGCTGCCCTTGACCAATACGCTCGCCTGATTGCACATAACAGCGTGGCATATTCAATACCGAGCGGTGAGTCATCGCCAACACTACGTCATCTTTCTCGTCAGTTTGAACCCATAGACCCTGAGCTGTTAGCAGTGTTCCAGCGACTTCAGCAGGTCCTCGAAACCAACGCTCTAAAACCTTGCCTTCTGTTGGACTGCGAGTGATATATGTCCCCCAAAAGCTCATTCGTACTTTAATGCAAATAGCAGAACGCTTGATATAGGGGTCTTCAGTTTCTTCAACTGAGATAATAACGCCATCAGCAGGGCTCACTATCGCGAGTGGTAATGAAGGGATTTCTCGATGGGGATCACGAAATAGATACAAACAAAATAAAGCTAAAAACAAAAAGGGTACTGCATACAATGGAAGGGAAAACATACCTAGTATGGCGGCAAAAGCTAATACAACAAATGCATAAACCCAACCTAGTCTCGACACAAAAGTGTAATTACCTTTCTCTAACATAATCGCTGGTCTAGCATAATTTATGGCCTTTCTTAACTCTTTCCCTGAAGGGGAAGCCTTTGACTAAAGCTCAAAAACTTCCCTTAGTCTATCCGAATTTTAACGTCTAGTTTTTGGTTTTATCGACGATCTTGTTGTCTTTAATCCATGGCATCATATCACGTAATTTTGCGCCAACGGTTTCAATGGCATGCTCACGGCCAATACGACGTTTTGCTTGCAATGTTGCAGCGCCCGCCTGATTTTCAAGAATAAACTCACGTGCAAATTCACCATTTTGAATTTCGGTTAAAATGCGCTTCATTTCAGCTTTTGTTTCTGAAGTCACGATACGTGGGCCACGCGTCAGGTCTCCATACTCCGCTGTATTGGAAATTGAATAACGCATATTGGCGATACCGCCTTCATACATTAAATCAACAATTAACTTTAATTCATGCAAGCATTCAAAATAAGCCATCTCTGGTGCATAACCCGCCTCAACCAATGTTTCAAATCCAGCTTGCACCAATGCAGTTGTACCGCCACAAAGCACTGCTTGCTCGCCAAATAAATCAGTTTCAGTTTCTTCACGGAAGTTAGTTTCAATCACTCCAGCACGACCACCGCCGTTCGCGGAAGCATACGATAAAGCGATTTCTTTTGCCTTACCTGAAGCATCCTGATGTACAGCAATTAATGAAGGTACACCGCCACCCTGTGTATAAGTTGAACGCACCAAATGACCTGGCCCTTTAGGCGCAATCATAATAATATCAAGATCTTCACGTGGATCAATTTGGCCATAATGAATATTAAAGCCATGTGCAAACGCTAGTGCAGCACCTTTCTTGATATTCGGAGCAACCTGGTCACGATACAAACGAGCTTGATGCTCGTCTGGCGCAAGTATCATTACGACATCAGCAGAGGCAACTGCCTCTTCTATTGACGTAACGGCTAATCCAGCCTGCGTCGCCTTTACCTCTGACGCCGAGCCCTTACGAAGACCCACAGTAACATCAACACCTGAATCTTTTAAGTTATTCGCATGCGCGTGCCCTTGCGAACCATAACCAATAATGGAAACTTTTTTGCCTTTGATAATTGAGATATCTGCATCTTTATCATAGTAAACGTTCATAGCCATAATCTTTAATCCTGAATTTTAAAAGTGTGTAATCTTTATTATGTAAATTATTCGCCGGCGGTTAATGAGAACTGCCCTCTTGAAATACCAATGGTACCCGAACGCACGACTTCCAGTATTTCAATTCCACCTACCGACTTCACAAACGCATCCAACTTATCACTCGTACCTGTAAGCTCGATGGTATACATATTCTCTGTCACATCAATAATTCGCCCGCGAAAAATATCAGACAAGCGCTTTATTTCTTCACGTTGTTCGCCCACAACCTGTATTTTTACCAGCATCAGCTCGCGCTCCAGATGCTCACCTTCAGTCATGTCTGACAAACGTACTACATCGATTAGCTTATTAAGTTGCTTAATAATTTGTTCGATGATTTCTTCAGTACCACTGGTGACAATTGTCATACGTGATAACGATGGATCATCGGTGGGCGCCACCGTTAACGACTCAATATTGTAACCACGGGCTGAAAACAACCCAGCCACTCGCGACAAAGCACCCGCTTCGTTCTCTAGTAATATAGAAATTATATGTCTCATCATTTAAACCAGAATCATTTCGTTCTGGCCACCCCCGGCCGGAATCATTGGATAGACATTTTCTTCCCGGTCTGTTAAAAAGTCCAAAAATATCGCACGATCATTAGTTTTCATGGCCTCTTCCAGCGCTCCTCGAACATCTTCTTTTTTAGTAATCTGAATTCCAGCATGACCATAACTCTCTGCTAATTTAACAAAATCAGGCAACGCTTCCATATAAGACATTGCATATCGCCCCTGATAGAAAAATTCCTGCCATTGGCGTACCATTCCTAAATAGCGATTATTCAGGTTAATAATTTTAATCGGCAATCCGTACTGTTTTATCGTCGCCAGCTCCTGGATACACATTTGGATACTGCCTTCGCCGGTCACACAACATACGGTTTCGTCAGGAAATGCAAGTTGCACCCCTAACGCAGCAGGCAAACCAAAGCCCATTGTGCCCAGGCCACCAGAATTAATCCAACGTCGCGGCTTATCAAAATGGTAAAACTGCGATGCCCACATTTGATGTTGCCCAACATCAGAAGTGACATAGGCGTCACCATTAGTGACTTCAAACAATTGCTCTAGTACATATTGTGGCTTAATAATATCGGCGCTGCGATCATACTTAAGACAATCCATACTGCGCCATTCGTTAATTTGCTTCCACCACTCACTCAAAGCATCCGGCTCTGGTCTACGCTCATCTGCACGTAAAATTTGTAACATTTCACGCAGCACTAAACTTACCCGCCCTACCAAGGCTACATCCACACGAACATTTTTAGAGATTGACGATGGATCCACGTCAATATGAATAACCTTTGCATTGGGGCAAAACTTTTCAATATTTCCAGTCACGCGGTCATCAAACCGTGCGCCTACCGCAAACAAAACATCGCAATTATGCATTCCTAAATTAGCTTCATAGGTGCCATGCATGCCCAGCATTCCTAAAAACTGATCGTCCGATGCAGGAAAACCCCCTAAACCCATCAACGTATTGGTAATTGGGAAGCCTAATAATCGAGTAACTTCAATCAATTCTTCAGACGCATTATCAATGACTACACCACCACCGGTATAAATCATTCCGCGTTTGGCCTTTAAAAGAAGCTCTACCGCATCTTTCACCAACTCACTTTCACATCGCTCGACTGGAATATAGGAGCGCATGGAAATTGTTTCCGGATAATCGAACTCAGCCTTAGCCATAGTCACGTCTTTAGGGACATCGACCACCACCGGACCAGGTCGACCAGTGGTCGCAACGTAAAACGCTTTCTTTAAGGTCAACGCCAAGTCTTTCACGTCTTTAACGAGAAAATTATGCTTGCAACAAGGTCGTGTAATACCAATAGAATCCACTTCCTGAAACGCATCATTACCAATCATATTGGTAGGGACTTGCCCGGTAATCACCACCATTGGAATAGAGTCCATATAAGCGGTAGCGATTCCCGTAATGGCATTAGTCGCACCAGGGCCAGAGGTAACCAAAACAACCCCTGGCTTTCCAGAAGCACGGGCGTAACCGTCCGCGGCATGCGTTGCGGCCTGCTCATGACGCACCATAATATGGTTTACATCGTCTTGCTGGTACAAAGCATCATACAAATACAATACAGCGCCACCGGGATAACCGAATAACTCTGTGACACCTTCTTTTTTCAGTGCCTCGACCAATATTTCAGCCCCGGTCATTTCCACGATTCAACACCTCTGGGTCAGTTTTGCCTCAGCAAAACTATTAATAAAAGCATAAATTAATTAAATAGACTGACGATGGATTTGAGCTAATCTCAAATCCATCGTCAGTAGCAACCGCAATTTTACACGATTTTTAATTAAAGTAGAGACCCTTAACCAAGATAGTTGCAAGTTTTACTAGATCATTTGGGATAGATTGGATAATTGACTTAACATCTAACATTGAATTGATGATCTTACTATAAGCGATTCATTCTAATCAAAACATTAATCCCCAAGGCTCAACAAAACACCATATCATCTTTTTTCATCATGACCCTATAAAATATCTGGATAACACAGCAGTAATATCACTCAAGAAAGTAGCTTAAATGCCGCCAAAACAACTATGAGATAGGAATGACGGAGTATCTCTACGAATAATACCAAGGAAGTACCGGTCAACCATTCTTACAGAATATGACCGGATATTCGAGTTTAGCTCAGAAACAGGAACAAACATGGACTTAAACGCTAAGACAATTCTCAAATCAAATATAATATTCATATTATCTCTATTGGTTATTGTATTTTCCATGTCTCCAGCCAACGCAAAAATGTACAAATGGGTCGATAAAGAGGGTGTGACCCACTACACTCAGCACCCCCCGACGAAAGAAGACTCAACGGTAATAGCGGAGCCTTCCAAACTGGCAACAAACCCAAAGCAAAACGAACATTCACCCACAGTCAAAAAGAGCGATAAAAAGACCAAACGTGATGCCAAAAAAGCCAAACAATGCTCTTATGTGAAAAGAAACCTGGAAATGCTAGAGAGATCTCTCAATATTGTCCGCAAGCGCGTCAAAGGCAAACTAATCGCCATGAGTGAAACTGAACGAAAACAATTGATAGGTCAATACCGGGCGACTATTAGCCAGCATTGTCAATAAAAGAAAGAGCTAGGGAGCCTCTGATTAATTCTGGTTAATGAGATTGCTGTTCAGAAATATCAGTGGCAAGGCGAAGATTGCAGCTAATAGCACGGCTATTGGCAAGATTTTCAACGTAGTCATT
>VAOX01005778.1_pt1 | contig 18111 bp, 15 predicted proteins | sample 3393891 | NCBI WGS metagenome assembly VAOX01 (sample SAMN08290429, study PRJNA428436) | hydrothermal vent metagenome | isolation source: Deep-sea hydrothermal vent chimney | place: Indian Ocean: Southwest Indian Ridge | depth 2822 m m | reverse complement strand
GCTTGAATACTAAGTGGAGTAATCACTTGTGTAACTTGTGTTTTAATATTTTCAAAAAAGTAGTTTCCTCTTAGTGCATAAGATGTAACTGGAATAATAAGTATCACCAATAGTAAAAGTATTACACTTACGTTACGTACTATGTGTGACTTTCTGCTTACTACTGAAGTAAGAACTGAAGATACATGAATATCCGACTCTTCACTCAACCCTAATGTTGCCCCATGTATGAGATTTGCTGGATATACTTTTTCTTTAGAAATTGTAGGAACTTTTGATTGCTGTGGTGAAGAGTAAGATAAATGTTTAAAATATTCTGATTGACGTTTCCTAGACAGTTCTCGCATTTTAAGATCTTTGTCTGTTTGCTTTTGTTGAATGAATCTCTCAAGAGAAGATTTATCAACGTACCATATAGAACCAACTTTTTTCCCAGTAACTTTCCCGAACCTACATAATTTTGATATATAGTCACTTGTAAATCCTATTTGCTGTGCAGCATCTTTTGATGAAATTAGACCATTAGTTATGTAATCTGTATTATTTTTCATTTAGTCCATCAGGCGAATTAACTATATAATAACACCAGATATTCGTTCGTCCGTATGTAAACTATATGTAGTGTGGATAAGATATAAATGCAAAGTAGATCTAATAAACACATACATTCAAGAGCCCTTAATGCTAAGAACAGAATGTTATGTATCGTAGAGAAATACACAGAATACGTTACTTAAAATATTATTTAAGTAACGTATTCTATTATCTTATAGAGATCTGTACAACAAACTATACAATAAGATATATTTTTATCTATCTTATTCACTTAAATCATTTATTCTTTGCTTATTCTTAAGATATACTTATATTCAAATACATCTCGTCTTAACGTGCTCGTTTAAACGCGTTTATATTTCAGTGTAAATAGTGACATTTCCACCGTAAACAGAGAGTACAGAATTCTCATAAGTAAAAACTTTGTCTTTACTTAAAGTTCTAATAACAATTGGCTCATTTTGAATCATAGTTATGAAATTTGCATGTTCAGGTAGAATATCAAAAGATCCGGCACTATTCTTTGAGGAGACACTACTGGCAACTCCCTCCCAAATCAACTTGTTTGGACTGTTTATGATTACCTTGAGCTTTTCCTTTGTAGAATCCATATAATCTTCTATTGTGCTACTGTAGTATATTTGTTTGGTATCAGGTGTGTAGCATTCCCAATATAGAGGAACTTATCAGCAGGAACAGTGTCGAATCGTCCTTCTACAATTGATTTTACGTCGGCTAATGTATCCTCACGTTTTACAAAGATACCAGGACGTCCCGTCTGTGACTCCAGTGTGAAAAAAGGTTGTGTCATGTAATTTCGTAAACGTAACCCTCGCCCATATACAACTTTATCTTGTAAAGATAACTCACTCTCTCCGATGATGGTAACTACACGTGCGAGTCGGTCATATTGGTCAAGTAATTCTATTGCGGAAGTTGCAACTTCTAAATGTCGATCTTCTATAAGCCCCTTACCCAGCACTGATGATTTTGAGTTCAAAATATCTATTGCTGGATATTTTCCATCCTTACTCATATCTCTGGAAAGTATTACGACTGCCTCAAAATAAGGAAGTGGTGCAGCAACAGCTGGATCATTTAGCTCGTCAGCTGGAACATATACTGTCTGTACGGAGCTTATAGAAACATTATCACTACTCATAAGACGGTTTTCAAAACGAGCTATCTCTGTTTCAAGTGTAGATTGATACCCAAACTCAGATGGAATCTCTTCAAGCAATGTAGAAAGTTCATTCCCCGCCTGCACAAATCTAAATATGTTATCTGCAAAAAATAATACATTAGTCTTCTCTTCATCACGGAAATATTCAGCTAGAGTTGCTGCTGCTTGGGCAACTCTGAAACGAACTGCAGCGTTTTCATTAATATGTGCGACTATCATTGCTGTCTTTGATAACATCTTCGTTTCTTTAAGAGATTCCCATAGCTCATGTCCTTCTCGTATACGCTCTCCTATACCAGCAAAAAGTGTTACACCATCGTGTGTTGAGTTTAGATTTCTAATTACCTCAGTCATTAAAGCTGTCTTACCTACTCCAGCACCACCGACAAGACCAAGCCTACCGCCTTCGAGAAGTGGAGTAAAAAAATCTATTATCTTAATACCTGTCTCCAGTAGGTTTGGTTTCTTATTCTCTGACGTAAATGAGGGCTGTTTAGCTACTGCATTAATAGGGCGAGTATATTCATGATTAAGTTCACCTTTCCCATCAACGGGGTGTCCATAAAAATCCATGGCTCTTCCAAGTATATTTTTACCTACTGGTATTGATAAAGAGGAACTCTCAGTTACTATTTTCATATTTCTATATATATCTTCTTTTGAAGACAAAAGTAAACAATACAATACATCTTTGTCTTGGTATGAATGGACTTCCAATCTAACAATATTTTCATCTTTCTTATATTCAGCAGAGAGTATTTCACCCAATGACGGACGATACTCACTCTCGCAGTGTACGATAACTATCTGTCCACGTACTCCATATACACGTCCTACAAATTGTTTTTTTATTTTTTCCATTTTGATATAGATGAAAATGCTTCAAGTAGACGAGCATCATTAAAAGTGGCAACGTCATGTTTTAGTATACTCCTTAGTGTAGACAATGCTTTATCCGCGCGATCTTGCGCTTTATTCATAGCAAGAAGACGCGCCGACGTTCGTGCTAGTTCAGATTCAAGCATTATTCTTTGGAATAAAAGGTATCGTACTCTAGTTTCAAAAAATGCGAGTATCTTTGGAAGCTCCGGCTCAAATATATAATCTGTTTCTTCTTTTGTGTGCTCAGACACATCTATAATTGGTGAATGTGCTATATCCAAAACAGATACTTCTTGAGTAAAAATATTTACAAAAGTTGAATAAGAAACGTACACTTGCTCGTACGCAGAAACTTTTTTTAGAAATGCGTGTATTTCGTCCATTGTTGGATCATCGCCTTCAAATGACAAAAAAGATACTCGTTTACTTAGATCTGGGAAGTTTCTCATAAAAAATTCACCCATCCTACCAACGACCATATAATTACTTCCATCATTATTTATATTCTTAACAAATAAATTCATTACATCTATATTTACAGATCCATAAAATCGAGAGTTTGAGGTAAAGGCAATGAAAATTTTTCGTGATACAGTATTAGATTTCTTTGGGAGTTGTCCTCTCACTAAAGCCGTTTGTTTAACATATTTATATAAGTTTCCTATTTCCTTATAGAAAATAGCATTATTCTTAAAAGATGAACGCAGTCGATCAACTTTCTCAGCACTAACCTCAAACAATGCAGATGTGACAAAACGAATTGTCTCCAAATCATTTAGTTCTTTTTTTCTTGATCCTATTAAAGTTGCCATACAGATTCAAAATAAGGTAACGCACTTTCTAGCTTCTTCAGAAACTCATCTAATGTACTTGTACCATCTCGTGCATCAGTAACCAAATATGCTATTGATTTATTTGTACTTATTGTTTCAACAAGCAATGTTCTGTTATGTTTTGCAAATACAGTTTCTTTCTTATCAAAAAAAGTAGTAAATACGAGTGATAAAAGTATAATCTGTACGTCAAGTGATAAAGAAACTAATGGCTCCTGTTCAAGAAATTCATACATAATTTTCCCTTGTGAGAGAATGCTACGAGTTTCCTTTGACAATTGAGCACCAAATTGACCATAACGACGTTGTCGTTCATATTCAGCGAGTAAGGAGCGTGCACGAATTGATAACTGCGTCGCAAGTAGGCTTTGTGTCTGACGCCCAACTCTCGTGACTGATTGATCAGATATAATTGCTGGAAAATATCCCTCAGAACGAAGAAGTGGAGAGAAAAAGAGGTGTCCATCAGTCGCAGAGATTAAATTTGTTGATACTAAATTTGAGATATCTTCAATACTTGTTTCAAGTACTGCCAAGATAGTTATACTCCCACCTCCTACGGACTTGTTAAAGTAACCACCACGCTCAAGAAGACGTGCTTGTTGAAAAAACATATCTCCTGGGTATGATTCTCTTCCAGGTACTCTTCCAGACAAAAGTGCAATCTCACGAAGATACTTCGCGTGGCTTCCGAGATCGTCAAGAATCAGAAGAACATCTCGTCCCTGACGCTCAAAAAACTCTGCTAGTTCAACTGCAATTGATGGAACTAAATATATCATTGGTGCTGGCTCGTCTGAGAATGCTGTCAATATTATTGTTTCTTTATTTCCATCTTCACTTAAGATGCGACTGGTTACTTCCTTGATATAAGAAGTTGGTCTACCTATAAATCCATAAATACATACAACTCCTGTTTTCTTTTGATGTGCCAATACACTTTCAAGAAACATTTTTTTACCGCTTGATAGTGGACCTATAATCATTTGGCGTTGTCCTTTTGCCAGTGGAATAAGAATATCAGTAGCAATCATACCGGTTGTAAATTGCTCTTTCATTAATTTGCGTGCACTCATACCTGGTGCAACACTCTCAAGATGAAGTGTACTATTTGGTGATGGTATATTCCCAAGTCCGTCGAGGGGTTCACCAAGAGCATTGATTACACGCCCAAATAATTCTTCCCCAAAAAAGAACCTTATACCGCGAGTACGAATAGTAAAATGGTCACCTAATTCAGTATTTCCTCTATCAAGGAGAATTGCCTCAACGCCACTCTCCTTTAAAGCAGTGACCAATGCTTTTTGACCTTTTGAATTTATTATAACGTCATTTATGTGTACAGACGGGAGTCCTTCAAGCTCAAGAAGATATCCTTTCGCTCCTGTTATAAATCCAGTTTCTCCTTCCGTTACTTCGTGTTGGTGTGTGTGTGTATCTTCCATATTATTATACTTACGACTTTTGTGGTACAGATAAAATAAGTTGAGTACTCAAGTCATCTTCATGCAACTTAAGATAGTGTTCTATAGAAAAATCATGCATTATATTTTTCCAAACAAACCGGCATCCCACTGACACTGTCGAATTAACAGAAACATCAAGTATAATATTTGAAGCTATTTTTTCCCTAACCCATTCCCCTATTGCGTTCGTATGTTCCAAAGAAAATGCTACAGGTACTGTAATGGAAAGAACTGGAAGGCGCTGTAATTCATCTGACATATCTTGCAATACTTTCCGAAAAGAATTATGTGTAAACCTTTCCATGAATTCCTGTGATAGAGATTTCAGAAAATCAATATCTTTTTGTGGCTCTTTTCTCTTATTGGCAAAATATTCAATTATCTCTTTATTCGCGACAGAATCGTGATCCGTAAAAAATACGAAATCAAAAAACTCATTTAATAAGCTAATCTTATATACGAAATCAGAACGAATGTACGTATATTGCATTATTGACGCAAGCGGTGAGTTATTCATATTTATTTATCAAAGATACCATCCTTTTTCGCCTCCTCAAGCGCCACAATAACTTGATCGCGATGATCTCTTAGTGACAACGTTTTATTAAGAGCTATTCGCGCAGTTTCTTCAACAAGCCCAACTATCTCATGGTCAAGTAACACAAAACGTTCTTTTTTATACGCTATGATAGCATCATGAGCAGTTGAGATCTCCTTGGCAATTTCCTCAGATACATGTTTTTTTGTTTCTTCAATAAGAATATTCTGTTCTTTTTTAGCTTTCTCACTCATCTCGGCAAAAGTACGTTTTAATTGGTCGGACTCCTCCGATAGTGTTTCTGAAATTAAACCAGATCCTTTTTGCATAAGTACCTCAGATGCTAGAGCATGTTTCTTAAACTCATCTAGTATATTTTGAGACAGCTTGATCTCTTCTACAGATTGGTTAGATAATGTTTCTTTTCCATTAGATACAATTTCTTCAAAAGATTTAGTATACTCTTCACGAAATTTCTCATTTTCTTCTTTCCTATCATGAAGAATCTTCTCTGCAGATTCTCGTGCGGTAGAAATAAGTGATCTACTCTGTATCTGTGCATCATCAATTATTTTACTTGCCTTACCTTGTGCTTCCTTAACAATCTGATCGTAAACGGGGTAAGTAATATAACGTAACTGAGCACTCATTCTTATGATTACTGCCACAAGTACAAAAAAACCAATCACTAAAAATATAAAGACTGCTATTAGCACAATTGTAAAAGGTGATGAAAAGATTGTCATAAGTGAGTTAGTATTATTCATAACAAAACATGATTACTAATTAAAAGATATCATCTGAATGGTTAAGAATCCAGAAAGTTATGCAGGATTATTCGTACATTAAATTGCATAATATTACATTCCTTGAAAATCATATGGGTAAAAATACAAGTGCAAGTGCTGCTACCAGTCCAATCACACTTATTAATATAATGATAATCATGTTAAGAACTAACATTGAGTGTATAGATGACTTTGCCAACGGGTTACGCCCAATTGAAATTATCCCACTCCTCATACTCGATCCTGATGCTCTAAAAGCAATATAAACTGTCCCAACAGCAATAAGAGCTGCGAGTATATATTTAACTATATGAAATATTATATTTTTCCCTATGGCTACACTTTGCGGAATTTGTTGTACACCTGCCACGAGTGGATTTAGTGTATGACGAAGTGATACACGAACAGAACCATATTGTACTTTACTGGTACTTGATGTCGAACTTGAAGAAGCTACATGTAATGCGCTTATTGCCGTACCAATAATATATGGGTCCGAACTTATAGCTTTTACACCCTTACCTGGAATAGACGATGCAGAAATATAATCTCCAACTTTAATTAGTCCGTTTTTAGTTGTAACATTTACTGAAACTTCACCTGAAGTTATTATCGGAATACCTAAATCACCTTCTGACAAAAGCAATGCTGGACTCTTAACCGCTACACCAAAAACATCTTTATCGCCTGGTATATGCGCAAGGTGATATGTCTGAGTATTTTTATCAAAAGAAATTATATCTCCAGATTTCACATTTTTATTTGCAATAAATTGTCTGGTTGCTATCGCGCCACCGTAAGCTTGCGCATGTACACCAATCGGATTACTCACCAACCAAAAACCAACTAGGATTATAATAGAGATAATAATTACACGATAAATATACTGAATAGATGCGGTTATCATTTTGTTGTTTAGATACATGTACAATAATAATTATATCGTATTATAAGTATTAATTGTGATATTTATATTGTGTACAAAATTAAGTCCTCTTGAAGAGGGTTATTTATTATTTGCAAATAGATTACTTAATCCAGTATCTGCAAGTGAATTCACCGTAGCACCTTTTATTCCAAGATATGCCACACCATTCCCAACGGCATAAATACCTTTAATATATATTGCTGGAACAGCGACAGCAGTTGTACCAACCATTTTTTCAAGCGATCCACCAAGTACCATAGCAGTTTGTGTACCAGCACTCGCAACACTCGGCATTGCATTTACCCACATTTGTATCCCTGTAACATATCCACGCAATGATGCATTCGTAGCACCAACAACAACGTTACCAAATGTAAGATAAGTTGAGCTTATTAGATTTGTTTTCATATTAACTGGATGTTTTGTATTCGGCTGTACAATAGCAGATGCTGACAGTGATCCGCTACTTACACCAAAACTCGAAATGAGTACTACGGATGACAATATCATTACAAATAATATACTAAAGAGCATAAACCTATTTCTAAACGGTGTAGACATCATGGTTACTAGTATAATAAATCTAAAATACACAATAAGAAAGGGTACTTGTATGCTATTTATTGTGGATAAATAAACAAAGACAATCTAAAGAACTATATTAGACCATATAATTTAAAATCTTTGGCTACTACACAAACTCACCATATAGAAAATATATTGCATTATGAATTAAATATTCTCTACACAATTGTACATTATATGTCTAATTTATATCTACAAACACATCAGCAATATTATAATTATATATTTTGTGAGATTGCTGGGTATTGATATATCTATAAATTAGATATATCAATAATCCTAATACTCGTATGAACGAGGCGAGATATTCTTTTATTTAGCTGTATATACAGATGTTCCTGTTATGTAATGTAATTGATATATATCAGCATGTGTACTCAAAAATATATTTAATAGAGTAATGATGAAGAATGTTAAGGCAAGTAGCATTAAAGTTACATTTATTACATTTGCAATATGACTTCTTTTATAATAACTACGTCTTCTTCTAACTGTATCAGTGTGAGTATCTCTGTATATATATTCATTTGTATCTAATGGAGATAAAACTTTGTGTACTGAAACAGGTCGTACATCGTGCTCTAGAGAGCTATGTGTATCCGTGTCTATTTTTAGCTTTTCTTCTGGGATATACTCACTACTATTCTTCACTTTGCTAAGCTCTTCATTTTTGGAGTTATCTTTATCTAATATTGATAAGTCTTCTTTTATTTCGTGTGTAGTTGTAGTAAACCATTCCTGCCACGCACTTTGCATTGTAGAAAGTATATCTGATTTTTCTTTTTGTGAGTATTCTTTTTTATGAAAGTCCTGCGGGGTATTTATTTTACGCACTTCTGCAATTGTCTCCTTTTTTTTCAATAACGGAATTATATCTACATCATTGTGAACATAACGAACAGTGTCGTGCAGTGTGTGATGCTGAGTATCTTTTGACTTAGCAATATGTTTCGATATAGTTGATGTATGTGCCAACGATGAATCTTCCAATTCAAAGCGATGATTCCGAATTGATGATTCCGATATATACCAATTACGCCCAACAAGTTGAGCAATAATCTTACCTTCTCGACATAACTGCCCAACATAATCCTTTGTATAACCAGTTATTTTCGCAGCTCGTTTTGAAGAGATATACTTCTCGTTATTAAGAGTAAGCTCATCCATGTGTTCTAGTATACTACATCATCTCTCGTCTCAAATAGGTGTGTATATATTCATTAACAAAAAAATTCAATAGACTCGATTGAAGTCTGTTTAAACTGGGCATATTAAGAAGTCTAAGAGTGTAAAAGTGCTAGAAGAATTTCTTTAAAACGTGCTGGGTTACCTGAACCTTTCGCCTCTTTCATACTTTGACCAATTAGAAATTGTATTAGAGACTCCTTTCCATTTTTAAACTCCTCAACCTGTTGTGGATGTGATTTCAACACAGTATTTACGATATTAACGAGAGAATCTTCATCTTGTGTCTGTAAAAGTGATTTATTACGTGCTATATGTTGTGGATCGTTTCCTTCTTTTCTAAGTAATACATCTAAAATATCTTTTGCACCACGTGAAGATATCTCATTTCGATCAATCATTTGTATCAATTCTGCTATAGATTTTGGAGATATTGCAGTATATTCCTCATCATTCGTCTTCGCATACCAACCAGCCATATCGGATACCATATAATTAACCACAAGTTTCACCAGTACATTATCTTGTTTTAGTTCTTTTGCTACAGCTTCAAAGAAGATACTACGGTTACCAGTTGCCACTATGTAGGAAATATCAGACGACTTTAATTTGTATTTATCTTCATAGCGTTTACGTCTTTCCCATGGAAGTTCTGGCAGAGTTTTTTTAATGGTATCAAAAGAAAACTCTTTAAGCTCCTTAAGAACCATCTTGGGTATATCTGGTTCAGGGAAATAACGGTAGTCTGCACTTCCCTCTTTTGTGCGCTGATGAAATGTTTTTTGTGCACCCTCGTCCCATCCTCTGGTTGCTTGTATGATTTTTTCTCCAGCTTCATATGCTGTGATTTGTCTGTCAATCTCAAATTCTATCGCGCGCTCAACAGAACGAAATGAGTTAAGATTTTTTACCTCTACTTTTGTACCAAGTGTGTCATCTTTTGAAACGGATATGTTTGCCTCTACGCGCATTTCACCTTTATCTAAATTTGCTTTTGAAACACCGAGGGTACGTAGAAGCAACTGTAATTCTCTTGCAAACATCCCTGCGGTTTGTGCATCGTGTATGACTGGTTCTGTCACTAACTCCATCAAAGGTACACCAGCTCGATTGAAGTCAACTAAGCTCTCGTCCTTTGTGTGGATTGATCGTGCTGTGTCTTCTTCCAAATGAATACGCGTGATGGCAACACCAGCCAGCATCCCTCCTGACACAAATGGATATTCAAATTGAGTTATCTGATACCCTTTTGGTATATCCGGATAAAAATAGCTCTTCCTATCGAACTCACTAAACTCTTGTGCGAGATTAGCATCAAGTGCAACACCAACACGAAGTACGTGCTTAACTGCCATACGGTTTACAGTTGGTAGTGTTCCTGGGTGTGCAAGACATATTGGACACACATGTACGTTTGGTTCTGTCGCTTCAGGGTTATTTGCACATAAACAGAACATCTTCGTTTTGGTATCAAGCTCCGCATGTATCTCAAGACCTATGGTTGGTTTATAAGAATTAGAACTCATATAGAAAATTTATCATATATATACGCTCACTGCGAGCGCCTTAGTCACTCTTTTGGATATTATTCTTAAAAAGAATGGTTAACATATCAGAAAACTCCTTCACCGACTCTGGATTTTTGATTGATACACTATATATATCCGTTATATTAAGAGCAGTAGCAAGTTCTTTCCTACTCTTTGCAAGCACATCATCAGAAACAATATCCGTTTTTGAAAGTACAATGATTTCTTTCTTAGAAACTAACTCTTTTCCAAATGACGATAGTTCATCTCGTACCGTATTATATGCTTGCACAACATCTTCCTGTTCAAGTGAGATTAAATGTATGAGCATATTTGTCCTTTCAGTATGCTTAAGAAAACGAGAGCCAAGTCCTTTTCCAGTGGCTGCTCCCTCTATAAGTCCTGGTATATCAGCTAGAACATACCCCCAGAAAGCCCCGAGGTTAGGCTCTAACGTAGTAAAAGGGTACGCACCAACCTTTGCACGTGCATGCGTAAGTATATTAAGTAAAGATGATTTACCCGCATTTGGTAATCCTATAAGTCCACCATCAGCTATTATTTTTAATTCAAGTGCTATAGAACCCTTCTCAGGTGTGCACCCTAAAGTTGCTTCAAATGGATTTTGATTTGTAGAACTTTTGAAATAATTATTTCCAAATCCACCTTTTCCACCTTTAAAAAGTACTATGGTTTGTCCTTCTTCCATTATTTCTATCTTCTTTTCAGTTCCTAATATTTTTGCGGAGGTTCCAATTGGGACTGAAAGAACTACATCTGCACCGTCTGCACCATGACGATTACGTTCACTTCCTGGACGACCTTGTTCGGCATTAAATTTTTTCTCATATGCAAAATTTTGTAATGCACCAAGGTCACGAACCCCACGCAGTAATACATTGCCACCCTTCCCACCATCACCACCAGAAGGACCACCTTTTGGCCTTCCTTTTTCGCGCAACCAGCGTACCACACCATTTCCACCCCTGCCGGCAGACGCGCGTATAACTACATGATCAATAAATGCCATAATAAAAATCTACGAAATAAGTGTCCAACCCTCCTTAAGAAGGGTTTCTACTTTTTTAAATTTCACTTCTTGTGTTTCATTTCCTTTGCGAATAGTAACTTTTTCATTTCTTGATGGTACATCATCTTTCTTAAGTTCAGATTGTGATGTGTTGCCCTCTTCAGATGTGTCAGACACAGCTACAAGCGTACTGCGAGTGTGTTCTTCCTCTTCCCGAATACGCGCATCATCTGAAAGCATTAGATGTGGTATTGCCTCACGAACCGCCTGCTTTATACTTTCTTCCATAACATTGAAACGAATAAGTCCTTCACGACGATACTCAATAAGTGGGTCTCGTTGCCCATACGCTCGCAATGAGACACTTCTGCGTAGATACTCCATAGTTTCCAATTGTTCGAGCCAAAAGGTATCCGATACCTGTAAAACGAAGTTACGTAACATAAGTGTAAATACTTCATCACCAAATTCTTTTCGTTTTGCTTCAAATGCTTTTATGGCTTGCTCATCACTTGCTACAAATGATTGCACAAGTGCCAATACTTCCTCCCCAGTACCAAATAACGCCGCATTTCTGCGCGTGTATACAGCCAAACGCTGTGTGTTGAGTACATCATCATACGCCAATATTTGCTTACGTGAATCAAAGTTAAATCCTTCGATACGTTTCTGAGCATTTTCAAGGGAGCGTGTAATCATATTACTCTCAATAGGTTCATCTTCTGGTATTTTCAATGTACCCATAACACGTTTAATGGCGTCTGCGGCAAATACCCTCATCAATCTATCCTCCAAAGAAACATAAAATCGTGTTTCTCCAGGATCACCCTGTCTTCCAGAACGTCCACGCAACTGATCGTCAATACGACGCGCCTCATGACGCTCTGTTCCTATAACCAACAATCCACCAGCTTTAATAACTTCATCTCGTTGTTGTACATTTATAGGAGAGCCACCTAATTTAATATCTACACCACGCCCAGCCATATTTGTAGCAACCGTTATGCGTGCCTTACGTCCAGCCTGCGCGATAATCTCACCTTCACGTTCATGATTCTTCGCATTGAGTACCTCATGCGGAATACCTGCTTCGATAAGATAATTATGCATGACCTCATTGTCCTCAATTGAAACCGTACCAACCAACACTGGCTGTCCTTTTTCATAACATTCTCTTATTTGTTTCGTTACCGCCATATATTTTCCTTTTGCAGTTCGAAAAATACTATCATTAAAATCTCTGCGTTTAATAGGAAGATTAGTCGGAATAGCAATTACATCTAATTTATATACTGTATAAAATTCTTCATCGGAAGAAATTGCCGTACCTGTCATACCTGAGAGTTTTTCATACATACGAAAATAATTTTGAAATGTAACACTTGCGTATGTGCGAGTTTCTTGTTGTACGCGTGTTCCTTCTTTAGCCTCCATGGCTTGATGCAATCCTTCAGACCAGCGTCGCCCAGGCTGTAGCCGTCCAGTAAATTCGTCAACAATAACTACTTCATCATCTTTAACTACATATTCTTTATCCTTTGCAAAAAGTGCTTTGGCTCTAATTGCCGTCTCAAGATGATGTGCATACTTTGCTCCACCTTCAGTATATAAATTTTCTATACCAAGTGCCTTTTCAGCTTTTGCCATTCCCTCATCGGTAACTTGAATTGCTTTTAGTTTTTCATCAACTTTATAATCTTCCTCAGGAATAAATGAACTTACGATTGAAGCAAAATGTTTATATAATTCCTGTGCATCTTCTGCAGGTCCAGAAATGATAAGAGGCGTACGAGCTTCATCGATAAGAATGGAGTCTATTTCGTCAACGATTGCATAGTAATGACCACGTTGCGCAACTTGTTCACTATCGTACGCAGTATTGTCACGTAGATAATCAAAACCTAATTCGTTGTTTGTGGCGAACGTAACATCCGCTGCGTATGATTCTTTTTTTGGTGACGGACGAAGAAAATCATATAGCACTCTAAACGAACCAGTTTCATCACGTTCTTTATCTTCTTCTAATGTAATATGAGATGGATCGTACAAGTACGAACCTGAAGACGTAACGACGCCAACTGAAAGTCCTAGGTAATCATAAACTTGTCCCATCCACGCACTATCTCGGCGTGCCAAATAATCATTGACAGTTACAATATGCACACCCTTACCAGCCATTGCGTGCACTACAGCAGCCAATACAGCGGATAAAGTCTTTCCTTCTCCTGTACGCATTTCAGCGATACGCCCCTCGGTCAATACTAAACCGCCAATAAGCTGTACATCATAGTGTGGCTCTCCAAGAGTTCTTCGCGCTGCCTCTCGAACAATCGCAAAAACCTCAGCAATATCTGGCTTTTCTTCTGGTACACCACCAACACGCTCGCTTATGGCTTTAAGTCGTGCTATAAGCTCTTCACGTGAAAGTGACTTAAAATCAGGCTCAAGTTTCGATGCTGTGTCTATGACAGGCTTAGCTGCACGCAAGAAAGCGGCTGACTGGTTCTTTGAAAAAATACGGTCGAGTATACTCATTAACTCTACTATAACGCAAAAACCCCCGTTTGGGGAGGTTTTTGTATTTGCGTATAACCAAAAGTGTAGTTTAACGTATTTGAACCTATCTACGCTTTGTAGTTTTCTTGGCTGCCGGTTTGCGCTTCTTCGTTGTCTTACGTTTAGTTGTTACTTTGCGCTTTGTAGTTTTCTTGGCTGCCGGTTTGCGTTTTGTTGTCTTACGCTTTGTTGCAACTTTGCGCTTAGTTGTCGCTTTTCGCTTTGTAGTTTTCTTGGCTGCCGGTTTGCGTTTTGTTGTCTTACGCTTTGTTGCAACTTTACGTGTCGACTTCTTTTTTGTTGCCATGTTTATATACAGAAAGAAAAATAAATAATCATTCGACCCATTCGTATAAAAAAACTTACACGGATGTTCTTTATATATTATTGCGCGTAAAAAACTTTTTTGTGAAAATAAAAAATAAAAATGTGGATAACCTTTTCACGCTTGAAAATATAAAAAACTTTTTTGTTACAATATAAAAATATTTTTAGCAACACTAATATTTTTCATGCCTGCACAAGTCTACACAAACATACTTCCTTTTCTATATTAATACCAGTGGCAGTTTTTACACGTGCTGTGATATCGCATACAAAATTATCTACTTCTTTCATAGTTGATGGTTGGCATACGACAAGTACTAAAGGTTGATGTTCATGTAAATATATATTCCCTTTCCTAAATCCACGCATACATAAAACTTTATCTAGAATCCACGCGAGTGGTATTTTAATATTTTGACCAATTGGAAATCCTGGTAATTCTGGAAAGTTTTTTAGCAAATCATCATACCTTTCTTTTGAAATAACAGGATTCTTAAAAAATGAGCCCGCAGTACCTTCACCTTCCTGTATCGTGAATTTTTTGGAGCGTATATTTTTTAGAGCGTTTGCTATGCGAAGTGGAGTATCAAGTGCTATGCCATGTTCCCGTGCATCCTCCAAGTCGGCATATGTCTTACACATAGTTTGTACGCGAGAAAGACGTAAAGTAACTCCTGTAATTATCATGGAAGGATTTTTTTTAAAAATACTTTCACGGTAACCGAATTGCGCCTGATCTATATCTATACGTAATTGCTCCATTTTTGGAAATGTTACAACATCGGCACTAACAAACGTGTCGGAAAGTTCCATGCCATACGCTCCGATATTCTGCACAGGTGCGGCTCCAACAGTTCCAGGAATTCCAGCTAAGTTTTCTATTCCCCACAAACCACGCGAAGTCGTGTAACGTATTAGTGTATCCCACAAGACACCAGCACCAGCGTGCACAAGTACGTTGGTGCTGGTGTCTTCTTCACAAGAAGTTATTTCTTGTATATTCATGTGTAATATCAAACCATTCACTCCTTCATCTGGAACTAATGTATTTGAACCACTGCCCAACGCACATACTCCAACACCTTTTTTTATTGCCCAACGAAGTACCTCATATAAATGAGTTTTAGATTGTACCTCTGTGAAAAAGCGAGCTTTCCCACCTACACCAAAAGTTGTGTGTGGTGCAAGAGGGGTATTCTCCTCAATATGATCCATATTTTATATTTTCGGTAATTTCCCGGAATTAATTATTTTTATAAGAGCGTTACCTTCCGAGATAACAGATGGAGTGGAGTTGGCATTCATAGTCTTGTGTATCAGTACGATTGCTTCAGAGCTATTGCCCATAGTCGCATACACGTTTGCCAAACGAAAGGCATCGTTTACGCTTGGATGATTTCCTGCAAGACGCTTCTTTAGTATCGCGACAATTGATGCATATTGCTTTGTACGGATATATACATTCAGTAATATAGGATTATCCACTATAGCCGTCTTAAATGCTTTTTTTAATATTGCTTGTGAAGCTGGCATATCGCCAACAAGTACTTTACCTGCAGCACCGTAAATGGCTAACCCCGAGAACTGAGGAGCAAGATTATATGCGTCCTCAAACGCTTTCGCTGCATTTTTTGTATCACCATCTTGCAAGTAGAAAAATCCTTCTTCAAGAATAATCGTTTCTTTCTTCGGCGAAAGAGTACGCGCCACTTTAATTTGAGCAATTGCATCTTTTACGTCACCAAATGACGCAAACCCTACAGCCATTTCAAGACGGATACGAGCATCAAAAGGAACCTCTGCAGTTTCTTTTTGCATTTGCTTTAATGCCAGTATAGCAAGTGTCTTCTTCTGAGACGTAGACATATGTGTACTTCTCAGTGAGGACATTGCTGAAATTAAAAGTTGCTCTCGCACTTCTTGCGCGGCAAATGCTGGATGATTGGCAACATTTTTCCATGCTGATATACTTTGTGGATACCCAGTTTCATTAAGAGCTACAATAAGATTACGTGCGGTAGTAATTCCAGGAACATTAATAATATAAATAATTATAGCTATAGAAATAGTAGCAACTGGCCACGCCACGGTAGTGATAAATCGCTCAGGTAATTCAGGTATCTTTTCAAAAAATGCAACACGCCGACCAGCAATACCATCAACCATAGCAACCACAGCGAAGAATAATAGATATGAAATGATATTATCAAAAACAAAAAGATCGTGAAAGGCATAGCCGGCGAGCAATGCCGTTAATGCAATTTGTTCAGCTCGCGAAAACGGAGCACGCCATAATGTCCACACCACCGAACCAAACAATGCTATGTATAAAAGAAATGCCGGCAACCCACCCTGTGTGAGCCAGTCAAGAAATTCATTATGTGCCCTATCAAACCACTGCTCCTGCGTATATAAGGATGGATTATAATATGTATTGAAAACATAATTAAACCCTTCCTGCCCCCACCCAACAACAGGACGAGCAACAAAACCGTCAAAGGCAATGTGCCAAATTGAAAACCGCACATCACCTGCTGAAAGAGAAATAGAGGCAATGCGTGAGAGCACAGGATCATGACGAATCATTCCAGTGTCTTTCATTGCCCAAAACCCGCCACCAATGAGCAAAAGCAATACTACAGCGCCTACGGCAATACCACGAACATGCTTCCCCATCGTAAAGGCAGCTAATACCGCTGCAAGAAATATCCCCATGCCAAGGCCGAGAATTGTTCCTCGCGTTGCCGTTGAAAATAAAATAAACGCAAAAAATATCGCTGATACAAAAAGAATATACCGTAGCCATTTATTCTTAGTAGTAAACCCAAGCCATATAGCAATGAACGCATTAAAGAGCATATACACAGCAAGGTATGCAGCATTCCCAAGCGTTGCGTCAAGCCGGACACCACTCTGAGTAATTTGCGCGTGACCTGTTAGTTGCATAATTCCGTACAAACCAACAAATGTCGCTGCAATAAGAGATGCATACCACCACGCGCGCCATTTCTTTTCTATAGTGAGCACTGCACTTGCTACTATGAAAAATAGAAGAAGATGAATGAGAGTAATCCACCCCTCCATGCGCTCAAAGTTACTCCACAATGCTTTTTGAGGATTAACAGCAAATAGGTCGGCAATAAGCATCCACACAACGAATGCTACCAGCAATACTGAAATCCATGTCCATTTAGGACGATACTTTTTATCTACCGCAGCCAATATGAGCCATGCACCGAATGCTATTTCAACAACAATACGAAAAAAGAAAGCTTTGCCAGTTATAAAAGGAAAGAATAAACTATTGGAAACAAATAGAACTGTAAAAGGGAGAAGGAATAATGCTCCAATGACCGTCCATCGTGCCAGTGATTTTGCTGGATGTTCCAGTGCCTTCATAATAAAAGCACTATACCACGCACACCACCTAAACAAGAAATCTATACAATAGCTCACTTACATCCTCCATATATATACATACTGGCAACTCATTCATGCTTGAGAATGTTATAAATGATAGTATGGGAAATATCAGCTGTCTCATTCTATGAACCTTCCTATTCAAAATCGCCTATATAAACTCCTGCGCAGAAGTGAAAAGTACACCAAAACCGACATGGTCTATCTCGCCTCTGGAGGCTTTTGGTCTGTGCTTGCGCAAATAGTATCTACAATTACTGTACTTGCTTTTGCAGTAATTGTCGCACGCTACCTTCCAAAAGATGT
>VAOX01020705.1_pt1 | contig 18269 bp, 18 predicted proteins | sample 3393891 | NCBI WGS metagenome assembly VAOX01 (sample SAMN08290429, study PRJNA428436) | hydrothermal vent metagenome | isolation source: Deep-sea hydrothermal vent chimney | place: Indian Ocean: Southwest Indian Ridge | depth 2822 m m | reverse complement strand
GATTTATACAATTCAGAAGCGAGATTGAGAACTACATTTAATCTTAGTAAGAGTTTGTCTGTAAAATTGGGTGTTCAAACAACGAGACGAAAAGCACAAGTATCAGCTCAATATTATACGGTTACTTCGGTTCTCGCAGGAATCAATTATGAGTTTTAGAAAAGAAAGTTAGTAATACTTTACAATGAAATTTAATATATTTTGCTCTAATTAGTCAGTTATAAAACAATAATAATTATAAAAAGCAATATAGAAATTTAAAACGATTTATTAAGTTAATATTCGTCACTGCACAGGAGATTGCTGATGAAAAATTCAATTATTATAGCGTGTGTCTTAGCTCTATTTAGCGTGCCAACCTATGCAAAGGATTCGCCGGTTCGTGATGCTTTTAAACGCTCATTACAATATGAACAAAGCCAAAACTACAATGATGCTATTCGTGCTTTAGTTTCAATCAATGCTGGAAAACAACAAGCTTATAACATTAATCTAAGAATGGGCTGGTTGTATTATTTATCAGGCCACTATGCCAATAGTATCAAACATTATCAAATTGCAATTAAACTTGCGCCCAATGCTATTGAACCGTTAATTGGAAAACTATTACCATTATTGGCACAACAACATTACCAAGACGTAAATTTAATCGCTCATAAAATATTGCGTAAGGATTATAATAACTATTACGCCAATTTACGATTAATCATTGCATTACGTTTACAACGTAAATACGATCTTGCACAAAACACAGTTAAAAAAATGCGTGCGTTATATCCAGGTGACATCACCTTTATTGAACAAGATGCATTGGTCTCAGAACAAAGCCAACGACTGGAAAAGGCGAGTGAACTCTACGCAAAACTATTAATTCTTGATCCAGAAAACTTAGCTGCAAAACGGTTTTTTGGGTATATGAAATTGAGTGACAATCATTAAGTTATTTTAAAACATTTCCTGGTAGTAAAATGTATTTTTGTTACTACTGGGAAGATTCAATATTCATAATATTCTCATCTAACCTATCTAATCCTCTTAATTCAATCGTTTATCTTTCGATTTAAAACCATACTTATATAAAATGTTCATGTGGATACGTTGTAGAGCGAGAAGAGAAAATAAATCTTCGTGGCATGGTGAAATTATATTGCTTAGTTGCAGTTATAAAAAATAAGTGAATTTATTTTTTATAATAACTTAACCAATAATAGCCGTTATTCCGGTAGTTTTTTGAGCTGGAATCCAAAGTTTAAGCATCGAAATTTTGGCTTAGTACATTAATTTTTTTATATCTAACTCATGTAGTTTAATGTTTTGTATTATTCTGATGGAACTAAATCTTATTAATTGCACCATAAAACGAAGACACTAGACTTACCTTAGAAGGGATTACTACAAGCATTATATCACTTGGGTTTACTCAGTGCTTTCTGGTAAAGTTTCGCAATAACTCGCATGCGCACTCGGTTCTGGAGGGAGTTTTAGGTATTGTTGATTTTTGTTAACGGCTCGGTAACGTATCAACTGAGCTTCATCTTGGGTGGACCATGTCTGTTTATTTAAGGATTTATTAAGCTCGGCTAATTTTATAGCCTTATCATATTGCTTTAATTCGTAGTAACTACGCGAAAAATATTGACGTGTTCGTTTGTTTTGGTTGGGGTTGTTTTCCAGTTTTAAGGCTAACTGCCAGTTATTCATTGCAATGTGTTCTTTCACTAAAGACATAATACTATATTCAGTAGAGGTTGTTAGTTTAAGCTTCAGATAGATTTCATGAGCTTGTTTAATGTAGTTAATGGCATTTTTATGTTTTCCTTGTTCGGATACTGTCCAACCTAGTAATAAACTGGTATCAGCATACAACTGTGAATTATTAGTAAGCCTTGTGTCTTTGAGTAAATTAATGAACTGTTGTTCGGCAATATTAAGGTATTGTGTTTTGTCGGTATTCTCGGTTGGACGAATACCTTGATCCATCGCAGAGAATGCTAATAGGAAATGATTGAGTAATTCGGCATTAACAGCTCCGATGGTTTTTGCAATTTGGTAAGAACGTTGTATTAAAAAAAGAGCTTGTCCACCACGATGGTATTGTATGTACAAATACCCAGTGTAGGACAGGGTGTTCACTAACTGTATTTTGTTATTTAATTTGGTGTATAAGGTTTCAGCCTGTTTTAGAAACTGGATTCTTTGTTCAAACGTAAAAGTATAGTTTTCACCAAGTGATAATAATGTTTTGGCTTGACTGTTTACATCGTTGAGTTGTTTATAATAGTTTAGTGCTTTCTCTAAACGTTCACGATTTTTCTGCATGTCAATGTTAGTGTCAAACTCCAAACGGCTATTCGAGGGACTGCCTAAGTAATACAGATTATCCGCTTTAATTCGTAACTCATTAGAATTAATACTGAGAGCCATGGCTTGTTGTGCAAACTTATTTTGAGCGTGCCATTGCGACCGATATTCGGCTATCCTGCTTAAATCCCACAGTGCGATTACTTTATTATAACTATCATTGCTTAGTTCGCTGCGTGTCAGTACATCTTGTAATAATGTTTCAGCTTGAGTAAACAATGATTGTTCAATAAAAACCTTAGCTAAACTGAGCTGTACAAATGTCTTAAGGGCAAGATCGTGATTGATTTGGTCTGTTTGTAACATGATGTTAAATTGATTTTTAGCCATATTCCAATCACCTAGTTGACTCAATACCAATGCCAACTGTACCTTTGCCCACAAGAATTCAGGGTCACGTTTAATAGCGGCTTCAAAATGAGGTTTTGCTAGTTGTGCACCTTTGGTTTTAAGCACGTGTATGCCATTGGCGTAATCGAGATTGGCTTGATTATTTTTCGATAGTGTTAATAATTGATTATTCCCAGTTTTTACATTACTACTAAATTCATTGTTAAATTTTTGGACTATATCGGGAATAGCCGAGATGATATCGGAACTTGATAAGCTTTCTGATGTCAGTTCACCATTAAGGTTAAAAATTTGATAGTTAAATTGATAATTGTGTAAATTACTCTTAGTGATATTTGATTGTATTAAATAATCTGCGTTTAGAGTCGCTAGTAGTTCACTATTGCTGTTAGATGGCGCCTGTTGTGCTACAGCTTGTTGAACAATGTGCAGTGGAATTACTTTGAGTTGCGATGACTGTGCTAAAGCTGTCATCACCATATCCGTTAATCCCATTTGTACCCATTGTAACGTGGTATCACCGGTATGATTATTAAATGGCAGTATAACGAGCGTCGTTATATTGGCATCGGTTTGTTTCAGATTATTCGACTTTAGCAAATACGAAATACTGAGTACACTTGTCAGTAGTAAAAGACTGAGTAAAATGCCTCTAGACGATATCAGTTTTTCTTGAAGGTATTTGAACCCAATGAGTTTATTGTTTGACTTATTCGAGTTGTTTTTTAATCGATTAGGAAATTTTCTAACATCATCGAGTTGATCGACTTTTTTTGTGGAGGTGTCTAGTCCAATCCATTGGTAACCTTTAGTATGATAGGTTTTTATATAGCGTGGTGATTGAGCATTATCATTGAGTAATTGTCGCAGTTCTCTAACACATTGTAACAGCGAATTTTCACGCATTGCCCCTTCTCGCCAAATAGAATTTAACAGCTCTTCGCGGCCTACAATTCGATGACGGTTTTCAAGCAATATCTCTAAAACAGCAGCAACTTTGCGGCGTAAGGCCGATGATTTATTATCTTTAATAAGCTCGCGCGTATCGGGATTATAGTAAAAACCGTCGAACTGGTAGATAGTATTCATCACTGTTTCCTCTCTTTGGACAAAAGCTAATAACAAAGAGTAAGCAGTATCCTCAAGTGCTAAATTATCATATTAATCCCTAATTTAAGACCTAAAATAGGCAAATATCATAAAAATATAATAAATAAGTCAGCTAAATTAAATAATAATTAGTTTTGAATTCAGTAAGGTTTAATCTCATCAATTAAACAAGGAATTAACATGACAAAAAACAAGATTTTACTGGCTCTATTAATAAGCAGCTTATTGCACGGAACAGCATTGGCTGATGAAATGACCTTTGTTGATCTAACTCATGAGATCCCCACTTATGAAGCGAAAGCAAATCCAGCCGATCCGACTAAACCGCTAACGGATTTGTCAAAACCAATTGGTAGTAGTAAATTGGAGGCTGGTTTTTATCAACAAGCAATATTGTATCCTGGGGATAAATGGGCAACCAATCAAGGTTATTTTTATTCACGCTCCATTTTAATCGAAGAACACAATGGCACTCATTTTAACAGCACTAACCATTATGTTAATAATGCGGAGAGTCTCGAAGCGGGGTCAAATCCGAATTCACAACGTAAAGCCGCACACCAATTAACGACTGAGCAATTGACCGGAAAAATAGTGTTTATTGATGTCTCTGATAGAGTGAAACACGAGCTTGCCAAAAATGGTGGGATTCCGAACCCCGATATCGCGATAACCGATTTTTCTGATTCATCGCAAGCGACGGTACGAGCTGCTGATATTGAAAAGGTTGCTGATCAAATTGAAGAGGGCGTCTGGGTTATCGCTCGGGTTGGCTGGGAACAGTTCTATTTTTCGAGTAACACCGATGACTGGGATAAGTCGCTGTATGTTAATGGCTTAAACCATCCCGGTTTTACTGCCGAGGCTATCGATAAATTAATTGAAATAATGGATAGTAAATCGGTAAAAATTTCCGGTATTGCTGCTGATAGCTTTAGCACTGATTCTGGTCAGGGTGCAAAAGGTCTCGATAATAACTGGACTAATGCTTGGCCTTCACATGTTCGATTATATCAACGTGATATTTTGATTGTTGAAAGTCTTGCAAACTTGACAGAACTTGCTCATGTGAGAAAAGAGAGTGATGATTGTTATTTAATGGTTGGAGCATTAAAACATGTGGCAGGAACCGGTGGCCCAGCCAGAGTGATGGCAGCTTGTCAGTAAACTTGGTCAGTAATTTGGCCCGTAAAATGTGTTAGTAATTTGCTAATAAATTTTGCGTGTATAGGTGTATATAAGAACCGAGATAGGAGCGAACCATGCTCCTATTTTGAAACAGTATATTAAAACTTAAATAGTGTTTGATGTACTATAAATGGAGTAATGAATATGAAATACCTTATTTGGATAGCATTTGCATTTGGTTTTATTACTAGTGTAACGGCGAGCCCTGTTGATGCTGAAACAGCATCATTGCCAATAAAAACACTCGATGGCAATGTAGTAACACTTAGTCAGTTTAAAGGAAAAGAACCTGTCTACTTAAAATTTTGGGCAACGTGGTGTCAGCCGTGTCGCAAGCAAATGCCGCACTTTCAAAAAGTACAATTGATCTACGGTAAAAAAATAAAAGTAATCGCGATCAATTTAGGTGTTAATGACAGTATTAAATTGGTTAAAGAGACCCAAAAAGAATTCGGTCTCACAATGCCAATTGCTATTGATACATCAGGAGCATTAGCTCAGGCATTTGGTTTAATCGGTACGCCATATCATATTTTAATCGACAAACAAGGCACTATCATTCATAAGGGATTTGAAGTCTCTAGTAAATTAGATAATAAATTGGCATCGCTATCAAAAAATAAATTTATGAAACAGCTTGAGCTACCTACTAAAACAGCGGGTATAAATAAATTATCAACTATTTTAAACAACATCAAAGACGACAATACCATATTATTTTTTGTTGCAACGTGGTGTGATTGGTATCTAAAAGATTCACGTCCGGATAGCAGTAAACAATGTATTACCGCACAAAATACCGTTAATAAATTGTATAAACAATTTCCGGATTATAACTGGGTAGGTGTCGTATCACGTTTGTGGACAGGTGAAAAAGAATTAGTGAAATACACAAATAAATATAATATTTCTCACCCACTCGCTATTGATACCAGTAATGAAGTGTTTTATAAATATGATGTAAAACAATTTCCAACGTTAATAATATTAAAAAATGATAAGGTCGTATTACGGTTAACGGATTTTAATAATATTACGAAATTAACAGTGGAACTAAAATACTACGGTTCTGTCAAATAAAATAATTGTCACTCTATTAAGGACTAAGTGGTGTATAAGAATAGTGCGTTTTATTTCATTGGCTTACTTGTTATTGCGATTATCGGTTTTTGGCAATCGTATTTTTCAAAGTTTTTTGAGAGTGTTAAATTCAATTCGATTGACGGTTATGTCCATTTTCATGCTGCGACTATGGTGCTTTGGCTAGCAATGTTAATTACACAGGCATTATTAATTCGCTTTAAACATTATTCATGGCATCGATTTGTTGGGAAATTTTCGTTTGCTCTGGTTCCGTTAATAATTATTTCGTTAATTTTATTAGCGCACAGTCAAATTGTATTAGGTGATTATGGCGTTACGTATAACCGACTGTATATATTATTTTTACAACTGTCATTACTCGCTATTTTTGTAATAGCATATGGGCTTGCGATTATTAACCGAAAAACGCCAGCTCGACATGCACGTTATATGATAGCAACCTCATTAACTTTAATCGATCCCGCTGTTGCCCGGTTACCGATTGATCTACCCGAGATACCTTTTAGTTATCAGCTTTATACCTTTTCATTAATCGATTTAATTTTAATTATACTGATCATTGCCGAATACCGCCAAAAACAAGGTCGAGAAGTATTTCCCATTATGCTTGGTATTTTTATATTCTTCCAATGGCTCAATCTAACCTGGACTAGAAGTGAGTTATGGGATAGTTTTGCATTGTGGTTTGCGATGTTACCACTTACCTGAGGTGAAATATCAGGTTGATTGAAGAGTCGAAGACTAAATTATCATTTACTTTCATTGGAAACAAAATTCATTAGGGGTTGGATATCACCGGCATCCGCAGAACGAAGCGCTTGAATATAATGAGTTCTTCTAATATTCATATTTTGTAAGTCAAAATTACCAGACCAATCAATTGCAGATTGTTTATAGATTTTTATTAGTAGGGTATTAGCTATTATACGGGCATGACGACCATTGCCATTTGGAAATAAGTGAATATAAACCATTCTATGGTGTACTCGAACCGCATTTTCTAGTGGCGTGTATATTTTATTATCAATCCAAAAACGTGCGTCATCTAACAGATTGCGTAGTTCAACACTAATGTGTAATGGATCAACTCCGATATTTTTTTCTGTTTTTCTGAACTGACCAGCCCAGAGCCAAACATCTCCAAACAATTTGACGTGTAACAGTCGAATAAATTTTTCAGTTAAAATATCAGATCCTTTATGTCGCTTAAGCCATATTAAACCATCCTGTATATTGGCTTGTTCTAAATGATCTAACTGCTCACGAGTAGTAATGTGTTTAAATTTAAGTCCGTCCATTTCATCCGGATCAAGAGCAGTTGCACCTTCTGGATACTCAAAACTCATGATTCATCATTCCAAAAATCGAATGGTATTGATTTAATCATTTCTAATTTTAGTCGATTAACTTCAAATTTTATTTGCTGTTCCGATAATGTCTGTCCTTCAAGTGCCATCTGGTAACTTGTCAGTTGTACTATTTCAGTTGCTTTTTTTGTTGCATGTAATTCGATTATATCATCGATAGTTTTTTCCGGCACAATTGCATATACAAAACGACAGCCCATCGCGGCTGACATTTGTTTCATTGTTTTTAGAGTAACCCTGTCTGATAATTCATTTTTCTCTGCTTTAGATACTAAAGCACGTGAAACACCAAGACGTCGAGCCAATTGTGCTCCAGACATTGTCAGCGCTTTACGTGTGGTGCATAACCAACCCTCAGGTGGAACCGTCAAGTTTTGTAGCTGTTCAGCTGCTTGATTGATTATGCTGCGATACTGTAGTGTTACAATTTTTTTAATGCTCATCGTCAACCTATATATTGACAGTTAAATAAGGTATGTATACATATAGGTTAACCAATAAGATGCGTATGTCAACTTATATATTGACGTTAATCTGATTGTTAATCTAACTATCTGATATATAAGTTAATTTTTTTAAATTTAATTCTTTTTAATTGATAACGATATTTCTCCATTGACTGCCGTTGGGTATTCGACATTCCAGTTTATATCCATATTAAAATCGATTCCTTTAATTACTTTATGTGGTTTTTGTCCTGCAAACGCTAAAGGTTCTAGGCCATCAAAAGTGAAGTTACGTATGCTAACGTGTTTTAGCCATAGCACTTTTTTAGGATGCAGTTTTCCAGTTGTAACATTAATAATTGGTTGATAACCAACAAAGCCTCGTGAGAAATATTTAATGGCTTTTACTTGGCTCCAAATATCCAGTTTTGCTTCAAGCACCCATAAGAGCGCTGCATTGTCTGTATCCGAGGACCACCATTTTTCGGCTCCAAATGGACCCGTATTATAATGTTGTCCTACAAAATTATTTTTATCGGTTTGTAACCAGTAGTGTCCGGGAATATCTTGCTCACCATTAGGACCATCCGGTGCGCCAGTAATATTATATTGTTGATCATCAACCTTGAATGTAATTCCGTGAATAAATTCTTTTGTATCATTGTCACTTGCTATTACATTATTATTAGCAAATATAATAACGAATGTTATTAATAAATATAAATTATTTTTTAACATGTCATACTCTCCAATTCTATTTAATTATTTAGTTATTCTTTATTGGTCTGATTATCGAATAAAATTCTTATTAATCTTATGTCGTTAAAATGGTTTAGATGTCAACACAGAAAAAATAACTAAAGTTAACTTTTAGATTAGCAAAATAATGACATTTTGATAACTGATGGAAAATGCAAACGTAGTATGCAATAAAGCACCATTATCTATCTAGATTTTATGCTACCGATATTATATGAAGCGGGGTACTACGGTTAATTTAGACCAAAAATACCATGTCCTTCGACAAGGTATTTTTCATCAAATAAAAATAATTATAATAGTTACTATAACCATCGAGAAAACTATTTTCGTTATTTTTCGTATATCATTGCAGTCGACACAGCGATTCGATTCCAAGCATTAGCGGTAGCGATTTGCATTATTGTTTCGGCTAATCCATTTTCGCCCAACGCTTGTAATGCTTTGTCATAATTCTTCGTAGATAAACCATGATTCGCTAGCAAGGTCACTTCATCCGTTATTGCTAGTACGGCTCTTTCTCTGTCAGTAAATAGTGGTGATTCTTTCCAAGCGGCTAGAGCATAGAGTCGTTGTTCGGTCTCGCCTAGTTCTCTGGCTTGTTCGGTATGCATTTGAATGCAATACGCACAGCCATTAATTTGTGACGCGCGTATTTTTATTAGCTCTCGAGTTTGATGATCGATTGTGGAACTGCTTAGGTAACTTTCGAGACCTAGCATGGCTTTATAAGCATCGGGTTCCAAACTCATTATATTAATTCGATTTTCCATTAGTGATTTACCTCGTGTTTGTCTGTTAATATTCAATAGCTGCGAGCAGGGTAATTGATATGAATTTACTAGTATTGTATTCTTTCGACATTGAACTTGATTAATCAGATAAACATGACAATGAGTACGGATAATAATTTGACCCCACAATTACAATCGCTGAAGCAGACTCAGGGTTTAGCGCTGGCGTTACCTTCAGTGAAGTTACAGCCATACGTATTAAATTATTGGTTAATAAAGCGAAAAATCCTACTTGATACTATTCAGCATGAATACGTACATCCGAATGGGGGCATGGGGCTCATTTTTAACCTAGGAGATCCTTTGTATTTTGATAATAATTTAGTACGCGATAAGTACTTTATGGACGGTACTCATACCACCTCAAGTTTACTGGGCTTAACGGGTGATATCTTTGCAATAGGTATTCGTTTTTTACCTGGTGGTGCTTTTCCATTTTTCTCATCACCACTTAAGGATATTAATAATTTAACTATTAATATTGATGAACTGGAAACAAAAAATTCGGATTACATTTATGAGCAACTGCACTTAGCGCAATCAATGAATGAAGTTGTGGCTATTTTAGAAAAATGGTTGCTATCAAATTATGACTCAACTAATTTGATCTCATCCCATGTATTGAATACGGTAAAATCAATACAGTTATCTGAAGGTCGCACTACTCTAAAAGATATTGTATCTCATTTAGATATAGGTCAACGTCAACTAGAAAGATTGTTCAAAGATCAGATAGGCATGACGCCGAAAAAAATGACACGCATTATTCAAATTGAACGTGCCAGAAAAATTTTACGCAGCACAAATAATACGACAATAGAACAAAAAACCCATCTCGATGGATTTTATGATCAAGCTCATTTTATTAAAGAATTTCAGTCTATAATTGGAAAAACACCCGGTGCGTATTTGACTCGTAATGCCAGTCGGGCTTAAATTAAACCACCTGTGTGTTGGTTTAATTCCGAGCATGCTATTAAAATGCTATGATTTAAGTCGAATAATAGCTAAGTAAGGTGCTTTGCTTATAACAGCTTATATTGATCCTGATAGTAAGTTGCTGGTGAATATGTTAATAATAGTACCGAATTTTAGTTTAGCTGAAGCCATATTTAACGTAATGGCACTGTATTACCCTGGATAATGACATGAACGATCAATCACTTAATCTTGATTTTACACAGCAGCTGGTTATTAACCCTGATGATCTCGAGTGGCAAGCAGCGCCGAGTCCGGGTGTTTATCGAAAACAATTTGAACGCGAAAATGCCGAGTCAGGCCGCGTTACTGGCTTGGTACGGTTTGATGCCGGAGCCAGTTTTGCTGCGCATAAACATCCTATGGGTGAAGAAGTTATTGTATTAGAAGGTGTTTTTTCTGATGAAAATGGAGATTATCCGGCAGGTACGTATTTACGTCATCCACCGGGTTCGCATCATACGCCTTATAGTACCAACGGCTGTGTTATTTTTGTCAAACTCGAGCATTTTCATGCTGATGATAGTCAAACCATTATTGTACGTCCCGATATGCGACAGTGGCGTCCCGGAATAGGGGGTCTTACTGTTGTGCCGTTACACGATCATCTCGGCGAGCATAACGCTTTGGTTAATTGGCCTGTTGCTGAACATTTTCAGCCACACAGTCACATGGGTGGTGAAGAAATTTTAGTACTCGATGGGGTTTTTTCTGATGAACACGGTGATTATCCAAAAGGAACCTGGATACGTAGTCCACACATGAGTACGCATAATCCTTTTTCAAATGAAGGGTGTTTAATCTTTGTTAAGGTAGGACATTTACCACAGTAAGCTATATCAGGAAAAATGTGCTGAATCAAATATGAAAATTGTAATTAAAAACATGGTGTGTGACCGTTGTATACTGGTTATTCAAAATGTATTAACCGACTTAAATCTGGATGCTATCGCGGTGCACATGGGGGAGGTTGATTTTGGTGAGGCTATTATTGAAGCCGAGCAGTTAGAACAGTTTCGAGATAAAATCGAACCGTTGGGTTTTGAATTAATTAATGATAAAAAAACAAAATTAATAGAAAATATTAAAAAATACATTATTGAACTCATTCAACACGATAACATACTCGGTAGTATGTCTGAAAAATTGAAATTGTCAGACTATCTAGCCGATAAGCTGCACTATGATTACACGCATCTTAGCAATTTATTTTCCACTGTTGAAGGTGTGACAATTGAGCAATATTTCATCAATCAAAAAATCGAAAAAACCAAAGAGTTATTGGTATATGACGAATTTACCTTAACCGAAATTTCCTACCGCCTGGGCTACAGCAGTGTTGCGCACTTAAGCCGACAGTTTAAGAAGATAACCGGCATGACAACATCCGAATTTAAGCAATTACGCAGTGATAAGCACCGTCAAGCCCTTGATAAAGTGTAAATTCTGCAACATATTTCAATAATCGTATAACACCATTTAATCCATTTTTTTGTATAGTTTATGCAATATAAAGCAATAACTGCTTTTAGCTGCGGACTGTGGAGATGGTATGAATAGCCAAAATACCGAGAAGTTGGATGAATCAATTAGCGCATTACAAGATTGCAAAATTGCCTTAACTCAATTATCTAAAACGTGTTGTATGCCTGAGCGAAGCCCTTATATGGCTAGCGCACAACTTATCATCGATAAATTAATATTAACCGCAAATTCGGTTGAGATTGATATTCAAAATGCCCAAAAGTGTATCGAAGCAATTGGTGTTGTTGGTCGTGACATGGGGTATTTATATGCCACCTGTTGTACAGCAACACGCGAACCTTTATATCAACGTATTTTCAACAATTTAATGCTGGTGCATGTTAATAGTTTAGCTGCCTTAGGCCACTCACATTAAATACAGAGAATCTTATGACTAAAATATATCAATTATCAATACCCGAAATTAAATGTAATGGGTGTGTTGCTGCAATTAAATCAGCATTAGATAAAGCGCCGGGTATTCACAAGGCTGTAATCAATTTAGACACAAAAAGTGCCTTGGTTGAGGCTGATGTTACCCAGGCAAGATTACTTAAAGTCATAAAGAACGCCGGGTTTGAAGCAATAAAAATTTAATATAAATATATTAGGAGTTACTCTATGAACATGACGACACACTTATCAATTTCAGGAATGAGCTGTGCCGGTTGTGTTGCATCGGTAGAAAGCGCACTAAAAAGTGTTGCCGGTGTAACTCAATCGAGTGTTAATTTTGCGGAACACACAGCATTGATAAAAGGCAGTGCCACAATTGAGTCTTTAGTGACTGCGCTAAGTGCCGCTGGATATGATGCAGCAGAATTATCAGATAATGATGATCCAGCAGAGAAAGAAGCCGCTGAAATGGCGCATTATCGCAAGCTATTAAAAAAAGCAGGATTTGCCGCAATCGTCGGTGTGCCACTGTTCATTTTAAGCATGGCAGGTTTATTACCGGGTTTTGAAAATGGTAGTGGTCAACTATTTTGGTTTGTTATTGGTCTGATTACTGCTGTGGTCTTAGTGTATTCTGGCGGTCATTTCTTTACTGGTGCCTGGAAATCCACTAAAAATCACAATGCCAACATGGACACCTTAATCGCTCTGGGTACCGGTACCGCTTGGCTCTATTCTATGGTGATTACCGCTAGCCCGGATTTAGTACCCGCAATGGCACAACATGCTTATTTTGAAACAGCCGCAATCGTGATTGCATTAATTAATGTTGGTGGCGCACTAGAAATGCGCGCCCGAGGAAAAACCTCGGAAGCCATAAAACGGTTAATAGGATTACAAGCTAAAACAGCCCGCGTGATTCGTGATGGCGTTGAGCAAGATATAGCGATTGATAAAGTTGGCTTAGATGAAACGTTGCGGGTTCGACCCGGTGAGCGTATTGCTGTTGACGGTATCATCATTGATGGAGCATCAAGCATTGATGAATCGATGTTAACCGGTGAACCTATCCCAGTACAAAAGAAAGTTGGTGATGAAGTTGTGGCCGGTTCAATTAACAAGCTGGGTAGTTTTTTATTTCAAGCAAAACGAATTGGAAAAGATACGGCTTTATCCCATATAATTGAAATGGTTCGTGCGGCACAAGCGTCCAAACCTGCCATCGGCCGATTAGTGGACCGAGTCTCATCAGTATTTGTTCCAAGTGTATTAATATTTTCAGTATTTACTTTTTTGATGTGGATAAATTTTGGTACCGGTGACGAAGTTATTGCATTTGCCATTGTAACAACAATGACCGTATTAATAATCGCCTGTCCCTGTGCTTTGGGTTTAGCTACCCCCATTTCTATTATGGCTGGTGTCGGTAAAGCGGCTGAGACTGGCACGTTAATTAGAAACGGTGATGCGCTACAAACTGCCGGAAAGTTAAACACCATAATACTAGATAAAACCGGAACAGTCACAGAAGGAAAACCAACCGTGACCGAGATTAAATGCAGTGATAATTGGAATGAAGACTCACTATTACAGTGGGCCGCAAGCCTAGAACAAAGTTCCGAACATCCATTAGCCGAAGCCATTGTCATTCATGCAACGGATAAATCAATGACATTGTTAGACGTGACACAATTTTCTGCCATTGCCGGGCAAGGTGTTACGGGCGTTATAGAAAATAAAAAAATATTTTTTGGTAATAAAAAGCTAATGCAAAATCAAAACATCGATATTACCTCACTTGAAGCTGATGCATTTAAACTAACGCAACAAGCACAAACACCAATGTTTCTTGCTGTTGATAATAATATCGCAGGAATAATCAGTGTTGCCGATGCAATTAAGGTGGACTCTAAAGAAGCTATTCAACGCATGATTGATTTAGGATTGAAGGTAGTCTTATTAACCGGCGATAACAAAGTTACCGCACAAGCTGTAGCACAGCAAGTGGGCATCAGCGAGGTGATTGCCGAAGTGTTACCACAAGATAAATCCGATACAGTCGCAAAACTACAATTAAATGGTGAGCGCGTAGGCATGGTTGGTGATGGTATAAACGATGCACCGGCACTAGCGCGAGCCGATGTTGGTTTTGCCATAGGAACCGGTACCGACGTTGCGATTGAAAGCGCCGACATTACACTAATGCGTGGTTCATTACACGGTGTGGTTGACGCCATTGAAATTTCAAAAGCCACAGTACGCAATATTAAACAAAACTTGTTTGGAGCCTTCATCTATAATACTGTAGGCATTCCCGTAGCCGCAGGCATATTATTTCCATTGTTTGGTATATTGCTCAACCCAATGATAGCCGGAGCAGCAATGGCGATGTCATCAGTAACTGTTGTAACCAACGCCAATCGCTTGCGATTATTCAAACCTCGAGGACGATAATATGAATTTTTTGATTATAAATATAACGGGTCTGTTGTTAATGGCACTAATTGTATGGTGGTTTTGGATGTCTAAATCGTCATAATCAATTCACCTATCATGGGGTCAGACTCCATGATAATGGTGTATTTCTCTGGATTTTCCAAGTGAAATTGTTGCTATTTTTATATGAACCTTTATTGGAAGAATATCCTTGGATACACAGAAAAGCAAAGTAGTATCACCTATCATCCTACCTTGGTATAGCACCGCAGACCTTAAGTAAATTAAAAAATGAATCTAGGTGAATGCATTTTTCTACCTAGAATCGTTATTATCCGGTTCTTAATCTACGGGAATTAGAAACATGAAAAATGTTCAAAACTTTAAAAGATTACATCAGCAAAGAAAAATTCTAAAAATTGGCAACGTCTGGGATTTGCAAAGTGCGCTAGTCTTCGAAAAAATGGGATATCAAGCAATCGGTACATCCAGTGCTGCTATAGCTAATTCATTAGGATATCAAGACGGCGAGGAAATGAGTTTTGATGAACTGATGAATGTTGTAACACAAATAATGAAAAAAATATCTATCCCTTTAACGGTTGACATAGAATCGGGATACAGTCGAGAGGTTGAACAAATAGTAAATAATATCGAGCGTTTAACAACAGTTGGTGCTGTAGGGGTTAATTTAGAAGATTCTGTTGTTTATAACGGCGACAGAAAAATAGTAAATTCTTTAGAGTTCAGTAAAATAATAGAAGCTATAAAAAACAAATTGACACAAAAAGGCGTTAACATTTTCCTCAATGTTCGAACTGATTTTTATATATTAGGGTTAGATAATCCACTTGAAGAATCAATTGCACGTGCAAAATTGTATGAAAAATCGGGAGCCGACGGCATATTTATTCCCCGAGTCACCAGTAAAAATGATATTAAAAAACTAGTCGATAGTGTATCGATTCCGATTAATGTTATGGCAATGCCAGATTTACCCACATTATCTGAACTGGAATTACTTGGTGTGAAAAGAATTAGTACAGGTCCGTTTATTTACAACAAGGTTAATAACATGTTCAATAACCTTCTAAAGGACATTGATACAAGTGGCTCGTTTAAATCGTTGTTCTAACTGATGAGTGTTATCAATATTCAATACTGTAAAACCAAAATTGGTGAATTGATTCTAGGCTCTTGTGACAATAAATTATGTTTACTTGATTTTCGGTATAGGAAAATGCGATCAAGTATTGATAGAAGAATACAAAAAGGTCTGGGCGTAAATCAATACATCGAGGAAGATACTACTATTTTGTTGCAAGTACGAAAACAACTGGATGAATACCTCAACGAAAACAGAATGAATTTTGATATTCCTTTAATGATGGTAGGAAGTGACTTTCAAAAAAATGTATGGAATGAATTACTAAATGTTCCTTATGGCTCTACGTTAACCTACCTGCAACTGGCTAAAAATATAAATAATGAAATGGCTGTGAGAGCCGTTGCTAATGCAAATGGCGCAAATGCGATAAGCATTATTATTCCCTGTCATCGTATAATTGGCTCTAATGGCGAATTAGTGGGGTATGCTGGTGGCTTGCCCATTAAAAAGAAACTGTTAATGCTTGAGAAAAACTACAGTCTTTTTTAAACTTAAATATAGTAATTAACTTCAGGGAGAGTTTAACGCGTTATTAAGGATAATTTTGATACCCCTAATTTACACGTCGTGTACGTCCCGCAATTTTAAGTGCAGCCGTCTTGGTCGCTGTTGCTACTTCATCAGCGGCTTTGGTATTTTTCATCGCAAGTGTTACGTTTAAGCCACCTATTAACGTTGCCAAAACTGCCCATGCTTTGGTTCGTGCACTTTCATCCGAGCTAGTATTTAAACCACGCGCTAACAGATCAACAATAACAGACATTTTTTTTTCGTAAATAGTATGAACCTTGGCATCTGAGCGAATAACCTCTGGTGTTAATGTCGCCATCGCACACACATTTGATAATTTACTGCGGTGTGACCGACCTAAGTAATAATCGATAAATTCGACCATCCAATTGCTACCGTGTTTACTTTGAAAACCGTGTATGCCATCGATGACTTCATCAAGCCCATCAACTAGCGCAGCATCAAAAGCGGCTGCTTTGGAGCCAAAGTGGGCATAAAAAGCTCCCGAAGTAACATCGGCTGCTTTTGCTAAACCATCAACACCAACCCCTGAGAAACCAAATTCACGAAAATTACGGCTCGCTGCAGCAAGCATTTTTTTACGTGTTTCTTGTTTTTTATCGATTTTTTCGCTCATAAACTCATTCCTTAATAATAGTTAAATAACGATCACTATTTAATTATAGAATACTATTGACATTATAACGAACGTTATATACTGTAATGTAGTGGTCGTTATATTATCAATATCATGGGGTCAAATATCATGGGGTCAGACTCCATGATATGTTAATATTATTTTAATTTCACCTGAATTCCCTTATACTGCTATTCATGTTAATACACCAATAAGGAATACAGTTATGCGTTATTTCATTAGTATTGTTCTGGTTTTCTTATCCGCATGTGGTAACAGCGTTAATAATAGTGCTTTAGGTACTTTAGAGCGCGATAGAATTGCTCATGTAGCAACTAGCAATGAAGTTGTTGTTGCGTTACCTGTATCACAGGGTACGATGGTGAATAAAGGCACGGTATTGGTTAAATTGGATGATACACTGCAAAATGCCCGAGTGACTAAAGCGAAGGCTGAACTTAGTGAAGTTGAAGCAAGTTTTGAAAAATTGCAAAGCGGTGCACGAAAGGAAGAAATTGCAGATGCTCGTGCAATACTAGCGGGCAGTAAAGCAAAGCTGGTTGAAAGTGAAGCTAATTATACTCGAGCTAAGGATTTAGCGAAACGCGGTTTAGCCAGTAAGGCAACTTTGGATCAATCACTTGCGGCTCGTGACGCTGATATTGCGGTTGTAAAGAGTGCGCGTGAAAAGTTATTGGTTTTAACCAATGGCGCAAGAGAGGAAGATTTGCGTATTGCGGAAGCGCGTATTGCAGTAGCTAAAGCTGTTTTGGTAAGTGAATTAAAAAAATTAGCTGACTTAACTATTGTTGCAACTCGAGATGGCGTATTGGATTCTTTGCCATGGAACTTGGGCGAACGTGTGACAAATGGCAGTCCGGTTGCGGTGTTATTGGCAGGCAAGGCACCATTTGCACGCGTGTATGTTCCCGAACCATATCGAGTTAAGATGAAAGTGGGGGATACCTTATCGATCCACATTGATGGTTTGGAAACTGTATTTAAAGGTCGATTACGCTGGATTGCTACTGAACCAGCGTTTACACCCTACTATGCGCTTAATCAGGAAGAGCGATCACGCTTAATGTATTTAGCCGAAATTCAACTACCGGAAGATGCTGCACATTTACCAAACGGTGT
>VAOX01055437.1_pt1 | contig 18301 bp, 14 predicted proteins | sample 3393891 | NCBI WGS metagenome assembly VAOX01 (sample SAMN08290429, study PRJNA428436) | hydrothermal vent metagenome | isolation source: Deep-sea hydrothermal vent chimney | place: Indian Ocean: Southwest Indian Ridge | depth 2822 m m | reverse complement strand
GTGAAATCACCTCATTGGTGATGAATACTTTTTTCATATAGCTATACGAATCAAGAAGTTGTGCAGACTTTCGTGAGTCAACTGATTAATCTAGGATTATTTCAGGTTTATGCATATCATTGTATTCATTAAAGGTCTAACAATTTTAAACGGGTATCCTTTATTTCCATCCCAGTTAGTGTCCGACAACTTAAATTGAGTTAAATTCGGAAATTAATCTAACACTCACTTGCATTTTTTGCTTTTAAGCATTACACTACTATTTTAGTATCTAAAATACTGACAATGAAGGCCAGATCATTGATTTACAAACAATACAGTCGCGATATAATAATGACTAAATAAAAATAGCAAAACGAAAGGAAGACAGTCAAATCAAATACTTACTCACAGCATTAGCATTACTCTCTATTCTTTTCACCCAGTTTGTCTTTGCAGGTGACGAAGAAGATATGGCAGAAATGCAACGTAAACTCAATGCCGAAACAGCCGAGCTTCCCTTCCTGGCTGAGCAACCTGCCAAGGTTGAAGCTTACATAAAAAAATCACTTAAGAATAAAATTGTCCCTCCCCCTTATAGCGGGATTTATTGGCGTTCAGGCTATACCTGCCATAGTTTATTGAGATATTCCTGGAATGAATACAGAAACTGCCAATACTATCATCGATATTATGGCCGCTATTATTAAAACAGGCGCTATGCATTTAGACTCATATTCATAGAATAACAGCTAGAACTTTTTACATTAATCATTGCTAAAATTTGGGGAACCTATACATGCTTAGTCTACAAAAAATATCACGCCTGATAGTCATTAGTGCTTTCGCCGCAAGCGTTACACTACTTTCCAGCTGTGCTGCATTACATACTTCCATTGCAAAACGAAACCTGGAAGTACAAACCAAAGTCAGCACTGCAATATTCGTAGACGCGGTAAAGAAAGGAAAACGCACCATATATGTTGATATACGTAGCTCGGTAATGGAGTTTGATCGCCGTAAACTCAAAAAAGAAGTCATGGCCTCTTTATCCGACAATGATAATGGCTACACAGTAACTGACGACCCTGATGCAGCTCAATATCACTTAAGCATCTTCGTATTACAACTTGAGAAAACGACCCTCACCGCAGCCGAAGCTGCATTAAAACAGGGCTTTATTGGTGGCAGCCAGGGGCAGGCAATAGCATCAGGCGCAATCATTGGATCCCGAAGTGGAAACGTGGGAACCGGCGCTGTTTTAGGTGGCCTGGGCAGCACTATTGCAGACGCATTTGTGTCTGATGACACCTACATGCTAGTTGCCGATGTACAAATTAAAGAAAAAGCACGTAAAGGCGTATTTGTACGTAAAGACTCAAAAATCAGCACCTCTATTTCAGATGCTGGTGGCAGCACGCAACGTGTATCTGAAATGACTAACCGAAAAGAGTACCGCACGCGTATCGTCACAACAGCAAACCAGGCAAACCTGGATGTCGCAGAAGCTCAGCCTCTCATGTTTAAGAAAACAGCTTACGCAATGGCGGGTTTCTTCTAAACAGTAACGTATCGGCTTAAGGGCACCTCTATTAATTGCTTGTGTCCTCTGTCCGGCCTATGGCTATAAAGTGAACCCTGTTTAGAACCAGGGCCTGGTTAGAAAACGTAACGCAGCGTCTGAACAGGGTGTGAAGCCCCTCATTATTAACATGAGGTGCGTGCGACCTGAAGCACGCATTTGCGGCGTTACGAACCCTGGCAAGGGATAAACCATTGCACTGCGGCTCGCGTAGCCTTGCAGCTGTATACTTCAGGTCACACAGAGGGCTGCAAGCTATTTTTAGAGAAGCCCATAAGATTGATCAATACCTCTGTATGTCAGAATACCTTGCGTTGCCACATGGAACCGTGGCTTTAGCCACGGCTGGTTTAAGCGGGGCTGAAGAAGCCCCACCTCCATTTGTGTACGAGTCTTAACAATCCTGGCGGGGCAGCTGTGCCGAATGAGGGTATGCATCAAGCCGAAGAAAAGCCATGAAAAGCTTCTCTCTGGAACAGAATAAACGTGTTGTCACTTAACTTACTGGCATTGACCGCACCCTGTATCCACTGGCCCAACCTGCGCTTCGTTTGTTTATAAACCTTAGTAACTATTCCTGTAACCTTCAAGAAATCGATCCATTTTTTCCATTACACCATCCATGTCTTCACGACGAGACAGAAACACCAGCCTGAAATGATCTGTTTTGGGCCAGTTAAATGCCGTACCCTGCACCAGTAATATTTTTTCCTGTTGCAGTAGCTGTAAAATGAATTTTTCATCATCTTCAATTCTGTATATTTCAGGATCTAATTTAGCAAATAGATACAATGCACCTTTAGGCCGCACACAGGATACACCTTCTAGTTGATTAAGCATTTTCCAGCTGTAATCCATTTGCTCGTATAGCCGGCCACCTGGTTTTACCAGATCTTTTATACTTTGATATCCGCCCAACGAGGTCTGAATCGCATGTTGTCCGGGTACATTTGAACACAGGCGCATCGATGCAAGCAACTCCATGCCTTCAATGAAATCGGTCGCGTGATCTTTATGCCCGCTAACCACCATCCAGCCAGCACGAAAACCCGCCACACGATAAGCTTTTGACAAGCCATTAAAACTAATAACAAACAGGTCCTTCGCCAGCGAGGCCAGTGCAATATGCTCAACATCATCATAGGTTATTTTGTCGTAAATTTCATCTGCAAAAATAATGAGGTCATGCTTACGTGCCAGCTCAATCATCTGTAATAAAATTTGCTTACCATACACTGCGCCCGTTGGATTATTCGGATTAATAATCGCAATACCGCGGGTTGCTGGGGTAATTTTGCGTTCTATATCGGCGATATCCGGCTGCCAGTCATTCTCTTCATCGCACAGATAGTGCACGGGTTTGCCACCGGATAAACTCACCGCCGCTGTCCACAACGGGTAGTCAGGTGCCGGAATGAGCATTTCATCACCATTATTGAGCAGTGCCTGCATCGACATAACAATCAGTTCACTCACACCATTGCCAATAAAAATATCGTCGACATCTACATCAGGGAAGTCTTTTTCCTGGCAGTATTGCATCACCGCCTTGCGAGCATAATACACGCCTTTGGAATCTGAATACCCCTGACAATTAATCAGATTACGCATCACATCCTGAATAATTTCATCCGGTGCACACAACCCAAAGGGTGCCGGATTACCAATATTCAGCTTGGTTATACTGTGCCCCTCTTCTTCAAGGCGTTTAGCCTCGTGCAAAACGGGGCCACGAATGTCGTAGCAGACCTGGTCAAGCTTGTCGGATTTGAGAATATGACTCATGTTAACTTAGTTTATCCTGAAATAATCGGTTGGACACCTCAAAGTGTGCTCCTGCATCCGTGACATAAGTGCATCTCTGCACAAAACCGAACGGGTAACGTGCATAAATGCACTAATATCGCGGTTGCAAGGATGCAAGAGAGCGTGGAATGGTGGTATTGTATAATATTCAATACTCTCAGTCACTGACCTCATTATTGATTGCACGGCCTACTGATTAATTCCGGTTTATTTAAAGTATTACAAATGTGCCATAATACCGCCTGCTGGACGAGATTGGTAGTGAAGCCCATCCAGTGAAGTAGAAGAGCGCAGCTGGCGCACCGATGTTATTGTAAGCACCCGCACACCTGTTGGCGCACAGATTATAGATAACGCATGCAAACCAGGGCTAATTATTGCTGCTGGCGATAATACAGACCACATTGATCACGATGCGGTCAAAGCACGGGGCATCCGCATCATGAACGTCCCGGGCATCACCGGAGATAGTGCCGAAAATACGCAGATCATCTGTGATCAGGTCGTTCAACATATAAATACATGGATAGACAGCATTTAAGACGTATCGCTAACAGAAATACAACATCCAGAAAAATGCAGGCAAAATAGACCTCTCTGCACACCTTTCAGGGCGCTTATGCCTGCCATACTCCCCCCCCCTGATACATATACTGTTCTACAGTTTGCTAATACTGAAAGCAAGGAAGCCACTGCTCCAACCTGAGAAAAAACGCCCGTCTCTGAAAAATCACATTTAATCTTTGTTTTTTTTAAGATAAATGCGTAAAATGCAGGAACTGAGTCACAAAAACTACTCATCATATTTTGATTCATCTGTTTAAATGAGTAGAATCCCCACTCGGAAAATAAAACTATAAAGATGTAGAGTAAACTCAAGGAAATAAACATGAACGACCTGATTAACACACTACTTGATTGCCCCAATTTAAGCCTGAGACTACTGGACTCCAAAACCGGTCGCTCAATCAAAACCGTCGATAATGAGCAGTTACATCGGATATACACAACACTGCAAATGAGTGAAGGCAGCTGCCTGAAATATCAGAACAAAGCCCTTAAATTACAAAATATGGCTAAAATCATCAATTAAGTGCATTATCCTGAAAAATCAATTGTATACCGAAGTCATCTATCCGCCATTTCTAACATGAACTGCCTTTGCCAGTTCTCTTAGAAGGGTTTCAGTATTTTCCCAGCTGATACAGGCATCGGTCACACTCTTGCCATAAACCAGGTCATTGATATCAGTAACATCAGATATATTCTGACGCCCTTCCACCAGATGACTTTCCAGCATGACACCCATAATATTCTGGTTGCCGCCTTTTACCTGGGCCGCAACATTTCGACAGACTTCTAACTGCCGAGAATAGTCTTTCTGACTGTTTGCATGCGAGCAGTCAATCATAATATGGGGGTTCTGGTGGTTACTCTCCAGCTGCGCTATCGCCTGCCGAACGCTTGCTGCATCATAGTTAGGTGCTTTTCCACCCCGCAGAATGATATGGCAGTCTTCATTGCCCGTGGTACTGAAAATGGCGGAGTGCCCCTGTTTGGTAAGCGACATAAACACATGTGGATTTGATGCAGCCTGAATCGCATCTACAGCTACCTTTAAGCCGCCATCTGTACCATTTTTAAAACCCACCGGACAGGACAGGCCTGAGGCCAGTTCACGGTGCCCCTGACTTTCAGTGGTTCGTGCACCAATAGCGCCCCAGCTGACCAGATCAGAAATATACTGCGGGCTGATCAAATCCAGATACTCCGTACCCGCAGGTACCCCCATATCCGCAATATCCAGCAATAAACTTCGCGCCAGCCGCAAACCATGATTTATATTAAAGCTGTCATCAAGGTGAGGGTCATTAATTAAACCTTTCCAGCCAACCGTGGTACGTGGCTTTTCAAAGTAAATGCGCATCACAATGCAAAGATCAGCCGACAGCTCGTCAATTAAAGGCTTTAAACGTGCTGCATACTCACGGGCGGCTTTCGGATCATGTATCGAGCAGGGCCCTACAATTACCAGAAAACGGCGGCTTTTACTGTGCAATATTTCGTGTACCGACTGGCGCGTGCTACGTACCGTTGCGGATGCCGCGTCTGTAACTGGGTATTCTCGGTGTAATTCTTCCGGAGGGATCACGTCCTGTTTTCCGGATATACGCAGGTCGTCAGTTTTATACTTCATGAATCAGCTAATCTAGTTCTATTCGGGATTAAAAAGCGCATTATATAGCAAAACACATCATAGCGCCCTATGTCCAGATGAGTTTACAGGCCGGTGTGCAGAGCGCGGGGATCCGTGGAATATTCCAGTGCTGTATTTATTCGTGTTTACTGGCCATATTTGGCCCTGCTGGTGTTTTCTTTTCAGACAATCTGGCATCTAACCAGTCTTTTAACTGATACAGATCATCAAACTGTTGCGCCGGTCTGGCCTCTCGAACATCCCATTGCTGATTAAAGCGATTAATCCACACCGCATCCATGCCTGCATTTCGTGCTCCCCGAATATCATGCACCGGATGATCACCCACATGCAGAGCACTACCGGCAGATACACCGGTTTGCTCAAGTGCCTGAAAAAACATCGCCGGGTCAGGCTTGGCCGCATTAACATCCGCCGCAGAAATCTGAAAATCAAAATAGTCCAGCAGTCCGGTTTTACTGATATGCGCATTGCCGTTGGTTAATGCAACAAGCGTGTATTGCGATTTAAGAATAGATAACACTGGAATAACATCAGCAAATAATTTAACTTTCTGACGCGCCTGATAAAACACATCAAACGCCGTTTCTACCCAGTCATCCTGCATTTTAAACTCAGTTGCAAGCTGTTTCAGATGGACTCGTCGTGCTGCTGAAAGATCGTTTATCAGCTCAGGCTGGCCCGTTAAGAGCTGCTTGCGTTTTTCACGTAGCTGCTCAATGGAATACGCCTGAGTAATCTGCACTTTATGCTCCGCCAACCAGAGATAAAGCCTTTGCTCGGCATGCTCAATCGTCGGCATACACGGCCACAGGGTATCATCCAGATCAAAACAGATGAGTTTATATTCACGATTCCAGTGCTGCATCTGGTTTTTGAATGCGGCTGACTTATCTGTCTGATATAACGACATAAGCGGGTGATGAGAAATGTTTTTGAAACTCCCTTAATAAAACACGCGCCTGCTGCCTTTTCTCAAAACGCCCCACCCGAACATTATATTTAATGGCACCTGATGTTGATACAAAATTGCTCACATACGCTTTAAAGTCCTTCTCAGCCAGTTTATCAATAAAACTGCTCGCATTCACTTTACTGGCAAACATACCCGCCTGAATCGAATAATAACGCTGCCCTGGTTTCAAATTAACCGAACTTATCACCGACAACTGTGGTGTCTTCTCTGGCTGCTTTAAAGTAGCCGCCTTACTGGCTTTATCTTTTTGAGCTGATTTTTTGCGGGCTTCGGCTTTTTTTGCGGCTTCTTTACGGGTTTTCTCTTCTGCTTTCTTCTTCTCTACCTTTCTCTTCTCGGCTTTCTTCTTCTCGGCTTTCTTTCTCTCTATGGCCTGTTGCTCAGCTTTCTTTTTATTGTCATCTGTTTTATGACTGTCTGCTTTCTGACTAACAGCCGCATTAACTACTTTGTTTTTCTGTGTTGTTTCATTCTGCTCTGATTTCGCTTTTTCTGTATTATCCTTAATATTTGCTGGGCTATTCTCTAAAATACGAGTATCAACCTCTGTATCCACTGCGTTAGTAATATCAATATTTTTAGCGGACATAGAAGAGCCTTTCTGCCCCTGCCCTCCCAGATAATACCCCGCAAAAAATACCGCCAGCATTGCAATGACCAGGAGCACTACAAACTGTTTTATCTGCTCCTGACTTATAAGGTATGTTTTCATTTATTTACTGCTCTCTTTATCAATTGGTTTATCAAATCTAGTTTATCAAATCAGTCATTTTCAATGTAACATGGCAACATCTGGTGTGTATTTTCTATCTTATCTGTATTAGAAAACCAGATTTATATAACAAAACTGCGAGATTTTTATCGCATTATCTGAGTCCTGCCTGGTAACTGAAGCAATCACCAGAACAGTCACCAGAACGGATTTAAAAGGACATTTTTCTCATTTCTGTATTCACCGGTCTCTATTTTCGACATTGCATTGATGTCAGGTACTTCTGTAGCTGCACAAACAATACGTTGCTGACACTCGCCATTACTGAGCGAGGCTCAAGCGACAGTATAAATATATGATCCCCTCCAAAGGTTTTTGCTATTCCGCCCGCTTCACCTAAAATAAGCTGACCTGCGGCGTAATCCCACAGTTTCTGCCCTCCATGTATATAAACCTGACTACGCCCTGCCGCCAGCCAGCACCAGTCTAACGCACCTGAACCAAAATTGCGCTGCGATGCACAGGGGTGTTCACGTGAAAGACACACGCGCATTTCGGGTGTCAGGCGTTTAAAATCAATCTGTGCAATGCACTGATCAAGATGCTTACGCTCGCTAACGCTCACTAACGCCCTGTTATTTAAGCTGGCTCCCTTACCTTTAATCGCACTAAAAACTTCATCTCGAACAGGGTCGTATATCAGGCCCAGCACAACTTCGCTTTTAATTACCAGTGTAATAGAGACACAGAATACGGGAATACCACTGGCAAAGTTACTGGTACCATCAAGCGGATCGAGTATCCACAATCCTGCTGCGCCACAACCCAGTTGTGCCTGCTGGTCAGCTTCACTCATTTCTTCACCAAGAATCGCATAATCAGGCCAGTGTTTTTCCAGGCTGCTAATCATTGCCTGTTGCATCGCCGCATCGGCATCCGTTACCAGGCTACCGTCTTTTTTAAGCCGATATGATACGCGATTATAGCGCGTCATTATATGTTCTGCTGCGTGCTGTTTAACAATCACTTCAAGTTGTTTAAGAATATCTCGCATGCTTAGCCTCTGCTAAACAGTGCAATAGACTCAACATGTGCGGTATGGGGAAACATGTCCATCACACCCGCACCTTCAAGGGTGTAGCCATGTTCATGCACCAGCTCATGCGCATCCCTGGCAAGGGTGGCTGGATTACAGGAAACATAAACAATGCGCTTTGCAGACAGCTTACCAATATGCTTTAGCACTTCCATGGCACCTGATCTGGGCGGGTCTAATAAAATTTTGTCATATTGCTGCCCGATCCATGGCTCATTTTCAATATCAACAGATAAATCTGCCGCATAAAACGAGGCATTTTCAATTTGATTAATCTGCGCATTGTGTCTGGCTTTTATCACCATGCTTTGCGCACCTTCTACACCCGTTACCTGTGCGCACTGGCGGGCCATTGCAAGTGTAAAGTTACCCAGCCCACAAAATAAGTCCAGCACCCTGTCATCAGGGTTAAGCTCAAGCATCTGCAACGCATTACTGACCATGGCCTGATTAATCTCACTATTTACCTGAATAAAGTCATTGGGCTGAAACTCAATTTTAACCCCTTGCTCTTTTAGTACGTAACTAAGTGGTGGAGGGTTTTCTGGCCACAGGGCGCTCACCGTATCCGGCCCACCTGATTGCAGTAAAATCTGTAAATCATACTTCTGAGCAAACAGTTTAAGTGCGCTTTTATCGGCATCACTCAGCGCTTCCAGGTGTCGAAATACCAGTGCGGTTTGCGAATCGCTCACAGCTACTTCAATCTGCGGAATGCTTTCTCGCGCCTGCATGGACATGATCAGCTCAGATAGCGCCTCAAGGCGGTTACCAACAGATTCATGCAATACCGGGCAGCTACGCAGGTCGGCTAAAAAGGCATTACCTTTTTCACGGAACCCCACCAGCACCCTGGCTTTTTTAAACACATACTTCACGCCCAGCCGTGCTTTTTGCCGATAATGCTTTGTTGGCCCGGTCAGTGGAGGACGTATTTGTTGTGGCTGAATTTGCCCAAGGTGCTGAAATTGCTGCATCAGTGCATCCTGCTTGCTGCTAATTTGCGCCGCCAGGCTCTGGTGCTGCATACTGCAACCTCCACAAACGCCAAAGTGCGCACACACTGGCTCGACTCGATCATCTGAGGCTTTAATGATACTCACCGCACGCGCTTCATCAAATTTTTTACCCTGTCGAGTGTATTTAAACGCTACTGTTTCACCCGGCAATGCGAAATCAACAAATACGACTTTTCCCTCAACATGTGCGACCCCTCTTCCCTCGGGACTTAAGGATTCAATATTAGCTTCTACCCGTTCTTCGGGCAGGCGTTTTCTGCGTCTACGTTTTGACATAATACTTCTTTAAAAAGGGGTTATTAAAATGTAAGCTGAAGGGCTCAATGCAGGTAACATTCAGGCTGGAAACACGCCAGTTGATAAATAGCGGTCTCCTCGATCACAGATAATCGAGACAATTAGCGCGCCTTCAAGCTGCTCGCTGAGTTTAAGCGCAGCAGCCACCGCACCACCGGAAGAAATACCACAGAAAATGCCTTCTTCAGCGGCCAGCCGACGTGTCGTTTCCTCCGCTAGCTGCTGCCCAATATCAAGGGTCATATCCACACTCTTCTCATTAAATATACCGGGCAAATACGCTTCTGGCCAGCGCCGAATACCGGGAATGCGTGAGCCCTCTTCCGGCTGCACGCCAACGATCTGAATCGCTGAGTTCTGCTCTTTCAGATAACGCGACGTTCCCATAATCGTGCCGGTTGTGCCCATTGCGCTCACAAAATGCGTCACCTGGCCTTTTGTATCTCGCCATATTTCCGGCCCGGTGGTTTCATAATGGGCCAGTGGGTTGTCTGAATTGTTAAACTGATCCAGCACAATGCCTTTACCTTCAGCCTGCATTTGCAGTGCCAGGTCCCGCGCACCTTCCATGCTTTGCTGCTGACTAACACTGATCAGCTCAGCGCCATAGGCTTTCATACTGGCACGGCGCTCTTCACTCATATTATCAGGCATAACAAGCACCATCCTGTAACCTTTAATCGCCGCCGCCATAGCCAGTGCAATACCGGTATTGCCACTGGTTGCTTCAATTAATGTATCTCCTGGCTGTATATCACCCCGTGCTTCGGCATGTTGAATCATACTGATTGCGGGCCTGTCTTTAACCGAACCTGCGGGATTGTTCCCCTCCAGTTTAACCATAATAATGTTATTATTCCGAGTTCTCAGGCGCTGTAGCCTTACCAACGGTGTATTCCCGACAAAATCTTCCAGTGTAGGGAAATTTTCTGGATTCATATATTTCACCTGATAATCAATAGTTTTTATATCTAGAACTGTTAAAATCGAGCCTAAAACCGCTGGATTAAATCAGTCTGCTTAATTTTGCCTCAGAATATTGCCTCATCTCGGCTCAATCCGAGCTAGTAATGGCAATTATTTCAATGTGATCTGTGACATTATCCCACACTTAAAAAAAAACGGTGAGAGCGATCTAAATATCAAAATGAATTCAATCAAACTGGGGCTAAATATACTCTTGCTCTCCGGACTGCCGATACTCCCCTTCGGCCTTGCAGCAGCAGTCTCAGAGAATTCAATGGCAATGCCCGATGATGAAGATATTTATCTCGAAGAGCTGCCCATTATTATCTCTGCGACACGCCTGGCACAGCCTTTAAATGAAACGCCTGTGGCAACGACTACCATAGACCGACAGATGATTGACGCGTCAGGTGCCCAGACCGTTGCCGACCTTCTGAGGCTGGTGCCGGGTTTCACGGTGGGTAGTCTGAATGGTAACTTACAGGTCGCCACCTATCATGGCCAGAGTGATCGTTTTTCCAAACGTATTCAACTGCTGATTGATGGCCGCTCAATTTATCTGCCGACAATTTCTGGTGTTTCCTGGTCGGATCTGGTCATCACACTGGATGATATAGAACGTATTGAGGTCATACGAGGCCCAAACGCCTCTACCTATGGCAATAACGCCTTCCAGGCTGTCATTAGCATTATTACAAAACACGCATCTGAAGATCAGGGCAGCTTTGCCAAAGTCACTATGGGTAGCCACAACACGCTGGATGCCATTTACCGCTTTGGCGGCAGCAGTGAAAATCTGGATTATCGTGTTTCAGTTAATACCAGAAACAACAGTGGAACAGATTTGTTAGATGATGATACCGCCACAAATGCGTTTAACTACCGGCTGGATTTTCAACTTAATGACTCGACCACACTCTTTTACCAGGGAGGCATGCAGGACAGCGTATACGGTGATGTTCTGGACACTGTCAATGATTCGCCAAACGATGTCGATATCACCACCGCCTTCCAGCATCTTAAGCTGGAACACAGCTTTGAGAGTGGTAATAGTCTGTCTGTGCAATATTTTTACAACTTCACCAAAAGCTTCAGATCTGAATTTCTGGGTAATGTTTCACTCTCAGATTTCACTGCCGGCACGCCCGCTGGGCCACTCTTCGCAAATATTGACAATTTCGACGTAATTGAAACCCTCGACCTGAAATCTGAGCGCCACGATCTCGAAATCAGCTACTATTACAACCCACTGGATTCTCTACGACTGGTATCCGGTGGCAGCATCCGTGCCGATATCGTCAATGCCGATCTGGTATTTGAGCCGGGAACACCAAACACCCTGAGCCTGTATCGGTTTTTTACCCACGGCGAATACCGCTTAAGCACCGACTGGTTAATTAATGCTGGCTTTATGGTTGAAAACAACGACATTTCCGGCACCGATATCGCGCCTCGTCTGGCCGTTATCCATCACCTGAACGATACCCACTCTATCCGACTGAGCGCATCCCGAGGCACTCGAACACCCACTCTGTTTGATAACAGCGGTAATGCCGCATTCAGGCAACAGCTCACAGAAAATGGCGGGCAACCTTTAAACAATCCTGTACTTGAAGGCCTGCTTGGGGGCGATACACTGGTTAACTCACTTATTTTCACCAGTGGTAATGTGCAGTCCGAACAGATCACCTCATACGAGCTGGGCTGGATAGCGCAACTGCTCGATAAAAAACTCACACTGGACACCAGCGTTTTTTATAATGAAAGCAGAAAACTCATTGCAGATGTCGCTTTTGGAAGCCCCATTGCCGAAGAAAATATCGGCATCGTTAACCCGAATCGGGTCGGTGCAATAGATTTTGCAAATGCCGCAGACACTAACACCTATGGCATTGAAATTTCTGCTGATTATCAGATTTCTGATAGCTGGCGGCTCTACAGCTATTATGCTTATCTTGAAATTGAGGCCACTGAAACCAATGTAAACGCGAATGGCGATGCCGCCGCCAGGTTAAACGAATCGGTTCCCACCAACAGCTTCGGTGCAATGATTATCAAACAGTGGCAAAATAATCTGAACACCAGCCTGAACCTGTATTATGTGGACGATCTTAACTGGATTGATCGCACTCACCCCCGTACTACAGCTGCAAATGCCTTCCAGGATCGATCAGCAGATGCATACGCTCGGCTGGATTTTGTGCTACGCAAGTCAAGCATCATCGAAGGTGGACGTATTGATTATTCACTTATTTTACAGAACCTGTTAGGAGACTACTATGATTATACCAAAAGCAACTATACCGACGCCTCTCGCCAGACAGTGCTATTAGCGGGTAGCCGACAGGATCCGCGCGTTTATTTTGAACTGGCTTTCAGATTTTAACCAGAGACTTAAATGATATTAAATTACGCAAACCACGGGGAAAAGTTACATACTGCACCTTAAAACAGAGCAGAATGCAAACAGGGAAACCAATAAATGCACTGTACCGCCCGTATATCAAAGCTAAAGCCCAGGTGTTCATTCACCACAGGTAGTGCTTTATATCGTGCGCTTTTCTACATTTTTCTGCTCACTGGCTTCAGCCCTCAGGCAATCAGCTCTGCGCCAGGCAACCCTCTGGTAGTTGACGCACAGCCCGCTTTAGCTAAACAAAAGCTATTAATTACCTACCAGAAACCTCATAAATTCAGTCAGCAACTACTCGATAACTTACAAAAAAGCATCCGCAACGCAGGATTCAGTGTTCACTTTAGGATACTCAACCAACAAACGCTCAATACATTTAAGTCGAAAGAATTCTCATTGATTATTGCAATTGGCAGCAAAACCACACAGGCGTTATTGCATAAAACGATTGAAACACCTGTTTTTAGCGTTCTTATGCCTCGCCATCTGGCCGTTAAACTCCGCAGACGCTACCCGAACAAAAAAAACTGGAGCAGTCTGCTACTGGATCAGCCCATTCAAAGACAACTGGAACTCATTACCCGCATTGCTGGCAAGCAGCGCAAAATCGGTGCGTTACTTGGCCCTTATACCATGGAACTGAAAAAAACACTCGAACAAAGCGCTAAAACTTCAGAACACACACTGTTTACTGAAACTATTACAAATACAGACCAGTTAACCTCAGCGCTAAAAGCACTGAGCCGCAAGTCAGATATTTTGCTCACCCTGCCAGACCCTGTTATTTATAACAGAAAAACAATTCGTGGTATCCTGTTGCTCTCTTATCGAAAAAAGCTGCCTATTATTGGGTTTTCACAGGCCTATGTAAAAGCGGGTGCAATTGCAGCTATTTATTCTGAGCCGTCTCAAATTAGCAAACAGGTAACAGGCATTATTCTGAATTTTTTCAAACATCATAAATTTCATCAGCAAGAATACCTGCCAGATGATTTTTCAATAGCTCTAAACAAAAAAGTAGCTCGCTCTTTAGGCATCAATCTACCGGAAAAAAAAACGATTATAACTACGATTAAAAACATTGAAAAACGCAAAAAGGATGCGAAGAAAAAATGAGAAACTGGGGCATTAACAAACGTGTAATGTTTCTGGCACTGCTGCCAACATTAATCATTGCCATCACGCTTTCTTCCTATTTCAGTTTTAACCGTCACTCCGACATTGCCGCCTCGTTTCATGCAAAAGGTACATTTATTGCAAACAACCTGGCACCAGCTGCTGAATACGGCGTATTTTCTAATAACATTGAAATACTGGACAGTCTCGTTCTAAGAACACTCAAAGATCGCGATGTGGTAAATGTCACCATCAGCAATACAAAAGACAAAACACTCGTTAGTCACACACGTACTGTAGTAACCCCTGATACAATTCTCCCTATTTTTATAAGTCCACAGGAATACAGATATTCTGCCATTATAAATAGCGGCGATGTATCCGTACTAGATTATGATGAAGCGGAAAACACCGAAGAGGGCACAGAAGAAAACATCATCGGCTATGTCCACGTTACACTCAACAATTTATCAGCACAAACTCAGCAGCTGGACAGCCTCATAAAGGGGCTTCTAATCACCATTTCCGGATTATTCCTGACCGTTTTTCTTGCTGTTAGCATTGGCCGCAGCGTTGTACATCCCGTGCAACGTTTAACACGTGCAGTGAAAAAAATTGCTCAGGGTGAGTTAAATACACTCATCGAAACAGACACTGGCGGTGAAATAGGTTCTCTGGAAGAGAGTATTAATAAAATGGCCCGTGAGATGCAGATGATTCGCTCAGACCTGCAAAGTCAGGTAAATAATGCCACTGCAGACCTGAAAAAAACACTGGAAGAGCTCGAAATTCAGAATATCGAACTTGATCTGGCCAGTAACCAGGCTTTATCTGCGAGCAAAATAAAGTCTGAATTTCTTGCTAATATGAGTCACGAAATTCGTACCCCCATGAATGGTGTTATTGGTTTTACTGAACTTCTCAGTAAAACCTCACTCACCGAACAGCAGTACGACTACGTTAACACCATTCGCAGTTCTGGCAGCAATCTGCTGACCATTATCAATGACATTCTCGATTTCTCCAAGATCGAGTCAGGTAAATTCAATATTGAAAATATCAGCTTTAGCCTGGATGATGTCATGGATGAAATTATCACAATGTTTGCCCCTATGGCATACCAGAAAGACCTCGAACTTATTTACCATCCCTCGGTTAGAATGCCTGAAAAGATTATGGGCGATCCTTCACGTATTCGCCAGATACTGATCAACCTGATCAGCAATGCGGTAAAATTCACACAGAATGGCCATGTGATTATTCGCATTTTATTAGAAACCACCCGAGATCAACAGAACACGATTCGTTTTACCGTCACCGACACCGGTATGGGACTCAATGAACTCAACAAGAAACGTCTGTTCACAGCATTTACTCAGGCAGATACGTCAATCAGTCGGAATTTTGGGGGTACTGGCCTTGGCCTGGTAATATCTCGAAAACTGGCCGAGTTAATGAATGGAGAGATAGGCTTTGAAAGTGTATTAAACAAGGGTTCCAGCTTCTGGTTTGGTGTACCGCTGGTAACCCATGAAGATCTGGCAGCAACAGCCCAGACAGCTATAACCCAATCGACAACTTTAAATAGCCCGTTAAGCGGCGATGAACCAGATACTCAACAGTTGCGCGTTATTTTATATGAACCCAGTGATCAAAACAGATTTGCAAGCCGATCACTACTCAATAGTATTGGTATTGAAACAATAGAAACCAGCCAGATTGATGATCTTTATAAAATTACAGAGAAATACGCCAATAAAAATATTTCAGGCATCATCGCTGGCATTAACCGCAGCAACATTAACAACAATACGGTGCTGAAAAAACTTTCCTCAAGTCTTCAGGATACAGGTATGCCTTATATCACCCTCGCCAGTATTTTTGATATTAACGACTCACAGGCTTTAACAAGCGCTGGATTGCAGAACATTGTTTACCGATGTTCAAGAACCCACCTGCTTAAAAACCATATAATAACATCCTTTTCCCCTGGAAATAAAAATTCTATTATGCATGAGCAATCTGTAGATGTACCTGATAAAAGTTTCCCACTCTCCCATATAAAAGTATTACTCGTTGATGATAATGCGATTAACCTTAAGCTGGCTCGAACATTACTGGAAATACAACAAATCCAGGTTACCACCGCTGAAGATGGTGTGCAGGCTGTAGAGCTGGCATCGCAGAACTATTACAATCTGATTTTTATGGACTTACACATGCCAAAGCTCAATGGCTTTGCTGCTGCTCAGGCGATACGCGATACGGACAACCCCTGTAAACTATCCACTATTATTGCGCTAACTGCAAATGCAATGCCTGATGAACAGGTACAGGTATTTAGTTCTGGCATGAATGATATTTTACTCAAACCCATCACAGAACAACAGTTAATCGATATTTTTACACGCTGGGTGGTAAGTCCCGCGAATAGTGACGCTCATACACAGGTGCAGGATAAAGACAAACCCGATAACGATAGTCTGTCTGCTATTTTTGATCACTCCCAGGGCTTTGAACTAGCAGGTGGTAATGAAGAACTGGCCAATGAGCTTTTCTCAATGCTGGTTAGCGAGTTACCTGTACATCGTGAGAACCTGCTCAATGCAAAACAGCCCCGTGATACAGATGATTTAAAAAAGCACATCCATAAATTACATGGCGGCTGTAAATACTGTGGTGTACCCGCATTACGCAATGCGGCTGCAAACTTTGAAAATATAGTCGATCAAAAGCAGCAGAACAGGATAGATTCAGGTCTGGAAGCTGTCATTATACAAATTGATAAACTGGTTAAGTTTTATGAGGACAGTTACGACTAAAATAATACATCAGCCAGGTTAGTCTTAAACTCATCAACTGGCCGCGCAATAGCGTTGCAGGCATTTGAAAATATTGAACATTCTATGATCCCATCGGCTCTTCTCCAGCCTTGTGTATACACCCGTTCAGTTTTGTGCAGGGATGCACTTATGCCGTGGATGCAAGAGCATCATGACACTACACCACAAACTGCACACCTGACCAGGTACTAGATCCTCGCATCCAGCATCAGCTTTTTCATCTTGCTAACCGCAGGCTGCAACCCACAGAATAACGATTCAGCAATAATTGCATGGCCAATATTAAGCTCCTTAATTTGCGGGATTGAAGCAATCTTCTGAACATTATGATAGTGCAGGCCATGGCCTGCATTAACCTGCAGGCCAAGATCATATCCTATATCCACAGCTTCACGTACCTTCTTAAACTCTTTTAAACGCCCCGCATGATCCTGGGCATCGGCAAATTGCCCTGTATGAATCTCAATCACAGGTGCACCACACCGCTTGGCTGCTTCTATCTGACTCCTGTCTGCATCAATAAACAGCGAGACTCGAATATTAGCCTCTGCCAGTCGGTGACAGGCCTCACCAATACGGCTCTCCTGACTGAGCACATCGAGGCCACCTTCGGTGGTTAACTCTTCTCTGCGCTCAGGCACCAGACAGCAATCCTGCGGCTGAATTTTCTCCGCAAAAGCCAGCATTTCATCTGTCACCGCCATTTCAAGATTCATATGTGTTAGCAACATATCCTTCATTGCCAGCACATCACGCTCCTGGATATGCCTGCGATCTTCACGCAGATGCAGGGTAATTGAATCGGCCCCTGCCTGCTCTGCCTGTAATGCAGCAAAAACAGGGTCAGGATATCGAGTACCTCTGGCCTGACGTAACGTGGCCACATGATCAATATTAACACCTAATAAAATCGTGCTTGTTTGCGGCATTTTTCATTATCCTGTGCTTATTAACTTAAAGAGTATTTTAATAGAATTAGAGCAGGGTTTAAACCTGAATTAACCCACTGGGTGCCATAAGCCGAGATTAATCATGGATTAATTAATTGAGCACCAGAAAGTACACCGTCAGACACTCGGTTGCCCCTGCACTAACATAAATTTAATAGCCTGATTGAGAGTTCTGTGCCTTGCTAGCTGCACCCTGCTACTCCAGACAAACATCAGGGGCTCGCTTTAACCTAAATTAATCGGTTGGATGCCTTAAAGTGTGCTTCCGGGAGGGTGGCTGGCGTAATAAAAAAGCAAGTGAATGGCCCAGTCCTTCGCGCGTTTTTTT
>VAOX01026695.1_pt1 | contig 18364 bp, 15 predicted proteins | sample 3393891 | NCBI WGS metagenome assembly VAOX01 (sample SAMN08290429, study PRJNA428436) | hydrothermal vent metagenome | isolation source: Deep-sea hydrothermal vent chimney | place: Indian Ocean: Southwest Indian Ridge | depth 2822 m m | reverse complement strand
TTCCTCGTTCCCATGCTCTGCGTGGGAATGCAGACGCAAGCCAGAGGCAGACCCCGTCCTTGATGGCATAAACAATACACAGTGGACAGGCGGACTGTGTGACCAAACCGGCAAGCGAGGTATGGGTTCCCACGCGGGAGCGAGGAATCAGAATACTGAGGGATTACTATCCTTTTGTAATCTTAGGGGCCTGACGTAAAGCCTTTGGCAACTGAAAATGCACATTTTCGGTTGTTCTTCTATTGGTGATAATGGTGGTATCGAATAGTTTTTCCAGGCCGGCGATCACTGTTTGAACCAGTATTTCCGGTGCAGATGCGCCAGCGGTAACGCCGATGGCTTTTGCGTTTGTAAACCACGATTGCTGAATATCGTCGATGCCATCAATTAAAAAAGCCTTTACGTTATGTTTTTCCGCTAATTCACGTAAGCGGTTGGAATTAGAACTGTTGGCAGAACCGATAACAATAAATACATCGACTTTGTCGGCCAGTTCTCTGACGGCATCCTGCCGATTCTGGGTTGCATAACAGATATCGTCCTTGCGTGGCCCGGTGATGCCAGGAAATTTATTCTTTAATGTCTGAATAATATCTTTTGTGTCGTCAACTGATAATGTTGTCTGGGTTACATAGGCCAGTGCATGGGGGTTTTTAACCTGAAGTAAGTCAATATCATTTACTGTTTCAATCAGGTAAATACTACTGTCCGGGTTTTTCTTGTACTGCCCCAGTGTGCCTTCCACTTCAGGGTGACCGGCATGGCCGATTAAGATAACGTCCCTGCATTGTTGCTGATGTCGGGAAACTTCCAGGTGTACTTTTGTGACCAGAGGGCAGGTAGCGTCAAAGATGCGTAATGCTCTTTTTTCCGCTTCCATACGAACTGCCTGCGGTACACCGTGGGCGCTGAAAATAACGGTTGTGTTATCGGGAATTTCACTTAACTTCTCAACAAAAATGGCCCCTTTCTCTCTCAGATTATTGACCACATAACGGTTGTGTACGACTTCATGACGAACATAAATGGGGGCGGAAAAAAGCGCCAGTGCACGTTCAACAATTTCGATAGCACGGTCAACGCCAGCACAAAAACCACGAGGGTTGGCGAGATAAATATTCATGGCGCGGGAGAAACTTCTGCATGGGCATTGTTTATACCCAGAATCTCTACACTAAACACCAGTTCCTGACCGGCAAGAGGGTGATTAAAATCCACCTCTACGTTATCTTCTTTCACATTGAGTACAGTGCCGGGTATTTCGGTCCCTTCATGGGTTTCAAAAGAAAAAGTAAGGCCGGGTTCTGGTGGCAGATCGTCGGGAAAATCAGTCACTGGCATTTCACTGATATTGTCTTCATCCCTGAATCCATAGCACTGTTCGGGGGTGAGAGTGAGGGTCTGTTTGTCCCCTTCTTTTAAGCCATAAATAGCCAGTTCCATGCCTTCGGTTAAATCACCGTGCCCCATTGTTATCTCAATCGGGTCATTGTCGAAGCTGGTTTCAATTAAACTACCTTCGGACAGGCTGATGCTGTAGTGTAGTAACACCAGGCTGTGCATATTGATTGTATCGGTCATAATCTATTATCAGTGATGAGTATTATTTTTTCCGCTGTTCCAGAAGCATGTCTAAAATGAGTAAACCAGCCCCTGAGGTTATAGCAGAATCTGCGATATTAAACGCAGGAAAGTAATGAGAGGCATAATAAACCTGAATAAAATCGGTAACCTGACCGACCAGCGCACGGTCAATCAGGTTGCCAACCGCCCCACCCAGGATTAGTGCAATAGCGGCTTTTAATACAACATTGTTCTGTTGGCTAACTGATTTTAGCCAGAAAAGCAGAACGATACTGATAATGCTGGAAAGGGAGATAAAAAACCAGCGCTGCCAGCCATCTGCCTGGCTTAAAAAGCTGAATGCAGCGCCTTTGTTGTAGATGAGCGTTAGATTAAAACCGGGAAAGACAGGCAGCGGTTTATATAACAGGAGTTCGCCCTGTGCCCATTTTTTTGTAACCTGATCCAGTATTATTGTCAGTACCGACAGCCATAACCATTTCATTATTCGTAACCGGATGTTTTATTGTGAAGAGTCAGGCGAACTGACGCTGTTCACCGCTACCGGCAACATTTTCTACACAGCGACTGCATAATTCGGGATGTTCGCTATGGCTGCCTACCTCGGCACGATGATGCCAGCAACGTACGCATTTTTGTTGCATAGAAGCCTGTGCGGAAATTTTCAGCTGGCTAACACCGGTAATACTGGTTTCAGTACTATTTTCATCGGCTTCGGACAGTGGTTTTACGCTTGCTGCCGAGGTGATTAATACAAAACGCAGTTCATCGCCTAACCGGTCAAGCATTGTTTGTGTTGCGTCATCACAATATAAGGTGACTTCTGCATCCAACGAAGAGCCGATGGTTTTATTGGTACGCAGAAGCTCCAGTTCTTTACTCACTGCGGCGCGTATCTCCTGCAGGGTTTGCCAGAAAGCCATGTTCATGGGGTCATTGCTATCGAGTTCAGCTAAGTCGCTGTACCAGTTTTCCAGTAGTACCGAGGCCGAACGTTTACCGGGAATGGCCCGCCATAGTTCATCGGCAGTAAAGGTAAGAACTGGTGCAATCCAGCGGCATAGTGCTTCCACAATATGAAACAGAGCGGTTTGGGCAGAACGCCGGGCAAGGCTGTTTTCCTGCGTCGTGTACTGACGGTCTTTGATAATATCGAGATAAAAACCACCCATGTCTACGGTACAGAAATGCTGTAGCTGGTGATAGATGAAATGGAAGTTAAATTCTCTGTAGGCAGCAATAATCTCCTGCTGTAGTGCCTGTGTGCGGGCAACCGCCCAGCGGTCGAGAGAAAGCATATCCGCCGTTGCGATGCCATCTGTTTTTGGGTCAAAGCCGTTCAGGTTAGCAAGCAGGAAACGGGCGGTATTACGAATGCGCCGGTAGGCATCGGCACTGCGTTTGAGAATTTCATCTGAAACCGTCATTTCATTGCTGTAATCGCTGCTGGCAACCCAGAGGCGGAGAATATCGGCACCCAGAGTGCCGACAATCTTTTGTGGTGCCACCACATTACCCAGTGACTTGGACATTTTTTTACCGTTGGCATCCACGGTAAAGCCATGGGTGAGTACTGTTCTGTATGGGGCGACACCGTTGATGGCCACAGAGGTTAGCAGCGATGACTGAAACCAGCCACGGTGCTGATCCGAGCCTTCCAGATATAAATCGGCCGGGAAGGGTAACTTGCTGCGATGGCCCAGTACGCAGGCATGGGTGACACCCGAGTCGAACCAGACATCCAGCGTATCGGTGACTTTATCGTAAGCGTTAGCTTCTTCACCGATAAAGTCACTGGCATCACGTGAAAACCAGGCTTCGATTCCTTCTTCTTCGATCAGTTTTGCGACCCGTTCAATAATATCCTGGGTATCAGGGTGTAATTCGCCGGTGTCTTTATGCGTAAACAGAGTTATCGGTACTCCCCAGGTGCGCTGGCGTGAAATACACCAGTCGGGGCGGTTGTTGACCATCCCCTCAATGCGGGCTCGACCCCAGTCCGGCAGCCAGGTGGTACTGGCAATGGCTTTATTTGCCAGCCCACGCAAGTCTGCCTGATCCATGCTGATAAACCATTGCGGGGTGGCGCGGAAAATAATGGGCGTTTTGTGTCGCCAGCAGCACGGGTAACTATGTTTAATTGTGCGATGGCTGAGCAGGGCATGATTGTTTTTCAGTACTTCAATAACGTCCGGATTGGCTTTGTTGACATGCAGGCCAGCGAACAATTCGGTGTCAGCCAGAAACACACCGTTGCCACCCACTGGGTTATATACTGGCAGGTTGTATCGGATGCCGACAATATAATCATCCTGACCATGACCCGGCGCGGTATGCACCGCTCCTGTGCCCGCTTCGGTGGTAACGTGGTCCCCCAGAATAATAGGCACGTGGCGGTCGTAAAACGGGTGCTGTAATTTCAGGTTTTCCAGTGCCCGTCCCGGTACGGTGGCGAGGATCTCACTCTGCTCAAGCTGGTAGCGTTGCAGGGCGCTTTCCGCCAGTGAGTGTTCCAGTATCAGCCGCAGCGGGCCTCCTTCGGTCTGTACCTGTAGCAGATCGTAGTTAAAATCGGGATGCAGGGCAACCGCCTGATTGGCAGGCAGAGTCCACGGGGTGGTAGTCCAGATAATGGCACAGACAGGGCCGTCACCGGCATTGCTGGCAAAGGCGTGTTCAAATTCGGTATTATCCACGGCGCGGAAAAGGACATCAATCGCGGGGGATTCCCGGTCCTGATATTCCACTTCGGCTTCTGCCAGTGCCGAGCCGCAGTCCAGGCACCAGTGTACCGGTTTGCTGCCCCGGTGCAGGTGTCCCCTGTCGATAACCCTTCCTAACGTGCGGACAATATTGGCTTCAACTGAATAGTCCATGGTGAGGTAGGGTTTATCCCAGTCACCCTGAATACCAAGGCGAATAAAATCTTTGCGTTGTCCATCGACCTGTCTGGCCGCATAGTCGCGACAATGCTGGCGAAAGGTTTTTGCATCCACTTTCTGTCCAGCTTTGCCAATTTTTTTCTCTACCATTAACTCAATGGGTAGACCGTGGCAGTCCCAGCCGGGAACATAACGGGCATCAAAGCCATCAATCGTATGACTTTTGACAATAATATCCTTGAGAATTTTATTGACGGCATGACCAATATGAATGGCACCGTTTGCATAGGGAGGGCCATCATGCAGGACAAAGGTTGGGCGACCATCGCAGTGCTGGCGGATTTTCTGATACAGATCGGATGTCTGCCATTGCTTCAGCATTTCCGGTTCACGGTTGGCCAGATTGCCACGCATGGGGAAATCGGTTGCGGGCAAATTTAAGGTGGATTTATAGTCGGTCATAGTTAGTCAGTAAAAATAAATAGTAAAAGTGTGTTCCGTCGTTATCAGAATAATCTGGTCGAAATTATTCCTGTTCGATATTTAATAATTTGATGGCGTGCTGGCAATCAATCTGTATCTGCTGTTTTAATGCATCAAACGAGTCAAATTTTTTCTCATCGCGTATTTTATGCATAAATAACACGCAAACATATTGCCCGTAGAGATCCTGATTAAAATGAAATAGATGAACTTCAAGTTGTACCCGTGCGCCGTTTACCGTCGGGCGTTGACCCACATTGGCAATACCGGGGATGTCGCCGTATTTCTCTGTGTGCATGGTAACAGAATAGACACCCTGAAGCGGGGTTTCGGGACGGCGTAAGTGAATATTTGCAGTCGGGAAGCCAATGGTTCGACCGCGTTTTTTGCCATGGGACACATGGCCGCAAATGCTGTATGGTCGCTCTAGCATTTTTGCTGCACGTTCCAGTTCGCCATTTTGCAGCGCATCACGGATCAGGGTACTGCTAACTCGCGTACTGTCCACACAATGTGAATCCATCGCCCTGACCTTAAAGCCAAACTGCTGGCCTCGCTGGTGCAACAGTTCACTATTGCCCGCGCGGTCGCAGCCAAAATGAAAATCATCGCCGATGATCAAGCCTCGTATATCAAGCTGATCCAGCAGAATATGTTGAATAAACTGATCGGCACTCATGGCGGCCAGAGCCTGATTGAATGGCATAATTAATAATGCATCCGGCCTGATCTGCGGTGGAAACGATAGCAACGTACGTATTTTTTCCTGTGGGTTAAGCAGACGCGGGTGAAGATCGGCGGTGCCGGACCGTGCAGCAAAAAACTCATGCGGCAGCGGCTGAAAGCTCATTAAACAGCTATGTGTCTGTAGTTCCCTGGCGGTAGCGTTGGTTAAGCGCAACATAGCCTGATGACCGGGGTGCAGGCCATCAAAATTGCCAATAGTAATCACGCTGCCCCGGTGTTCGGGTTTTATATTGTGAAGCCCGCGAATAATTTGCATACAATATTCAGTGAAAGAGTGCGATAAGGGGGTAAGCCGCTGTCAGGCGTGTATCCTAGCAGATTGTTGCTGTATTGTTAGTGCAATCTGGCAAAATCCGGCGGTTGCGCGGCCGCTTCATAACCGGGTCAAAGTTTTCTTAACTGTAAGGGTCGAACACCCTGTAGCCATAATAGTACAAAATAGAAAATAGCGGCGGCAAAAATTAAACCACCAAGATGCAGAACACGTTGATGCATTGCCCATACGCTCCATTGTATGGTGGGCGGGAGCAGCCATAGTAATAGTGCCACCATGCCGATGCTGGCAATAACTACCTTGAGAAAATGTGATAATCCACCATGGTCAGGCACAAAAATCTTGCGTTTACATAGACCGCGATATAACAGCCCGGCATTAATGTAGGCGGACAGGCTGGTTGCCATTGCCAGCCCGACATGCGGCGCCTTAAAATGAAACATTACCATCGGTACCACAAAGAGTATATTCATAACCATATTGCTTACCATGGCAATAATACCAATTTTAACCGGGGTTCGGGTGTCCTGACGGGCATAAAACCCCGGGGCAAGTATTTTGGTAAAGATAAATGCGGGTAGACCAAGCATGTAGGCCATCATGCTGAGGCTGGAAAACCAGGTGTCGGTGGCAGTGAATTTGCCGTATTCAAATAAAGTGGCAAGAATGGGAGTGGCCAGCACGAACAGTCCGGTTCCGGCAGGAATGGCGATCAGCAAGATCAGTTTTACCGCCCAGTTCAATGTGTGGTTAAATGCCTCGGTGGAATTGTTTGCGTGTTGCTGCGATAAGGCCGGCAAGATAACCGTAGCAACAGCAATACCCAGCACACCCAGCGGGAATTCCAGCAGGCGGTCGGAATAATATAACCAGGTGATACTGCCGGAAACCAGAAAGGATGCAATTAGCGTGTCTAGCAGCAAGTTGATCTGAGCAACAGAAGAACCAAAAATTGCCGGCAGCATTAGCTGCATAATTTTTTTCACGCCTTCGTGGTTACGGTTAAAGCGCGGCAGTGGTAGCATACCGAGCCTTAACAGTGACGGGAACTGGAACAGAAGTTGAGCCAGACCGGCGGCGGCAACGCCCCATGCCAGTGCCATCAATGGCTGATTAAACAGAGGCGCAAGAAAGTAGGCGGCGCCAATTAGACATAGATTGAGCAATATCGGCGTAAAAGCCGGCACTGCAAACTGGTTGAAACTATTGAGTATGCCACCGGAAAAAGCCACCAGTGCAATAAAAAAGATATAAGGGAAAGTGACACGTAATAAATTAGTGGTTAATTGAAACTGATCGGGTTTGTCAATAAATCCTGGGGCAAAAATATACACCAGTGCCGGAGCAAACAGGGTTCCGACAAGTGTCAGTAACAGCAGGAAACCACCGAGTGATCCGGCAACATGGTTAACCAGATCTTTTAAGTCTGCTTCCTCACGCTCTTTCCGGTATTGCGAAAAAACCGGCACGAAGGCCTGGGAAAAAGCACCCTCGGCAAACAGGCGGCGCATAAAATTGGGAATTTTAAATGCAATCAAAAAAGCATCGGTACCACCACTGGCACCGAAAATAGTTGCCAGAGTAATATCGCGTAGTAAACCGAAGATTCGTGAAAGTAGCGTCATACTGCCGACAGTCAGGCTGGAACGCAGTAATTTGGTGCTCAGTTTCTTAATCTCCTGCTGGTGTAATCTGCTGGTGTAATCCGCGGTAGTAATCTGCTGTAGTGATACAGCGGTGTAGTGGTATCTTAGCTGAAAAGGTCGAGTTTACCACGACCAACCGGATATTATAGGTGGATGATGAGTAACGTAAATAATACGGGAGTATCAGTATGACAAGAACAAAATGGGGGCTGCTGCTGGTTTTGCTGGCTGTGATGGCAGCAGGATTATATGCTTATGTGCAGCATGAAGCCGCCTATCCCGGTACCTCGGATGCGTATATTACCGCTCATGTAATACGTATTGAGCCACAGATTGGTGGTCGAATTGTTACCCTGGCAGTGAAAGATCATCAGGCGGTGGTGCAGGGACAGTTATTAATAAAAATTGATGATCGTCCCTACCTCATTGCAATGCAACGGGCGCAGGCCGAACTGGTGCTGACACGGCAGCAGGCGCTGGCTGCGGATGCTGCGGTGCAGGCCGCCAGTGCCACAATCAACCAGCAGCAGGCACAACTGGATAATATTCAACGTAACTATAAACGTGATGTCCGTCTGCTTGCCAGTAAGTCAGTATCGCAGGCGCAGGCAGATTCCGATCAGGATAAACTGCATGAGCTGACAGCGGCGCTGGCGGTGGGGCAGGCCGATTATAATCGTGTCCTGAGTGAACAGGAGGCGGCGGGTGCGCGTATCAGTGTTGCCAGGGCAGTGCTGGCACAGGCGCACCTGAATCTCTCTTATACCACTATTAAAGCACCGGCATCAGGCATACTGGGAAAAATCCGGCTACGCCCCGGTGACCTGGTACAGGCGGGGCGGCAACTGTTTCCATTAGTGGAAAATAAAACCTTCTGGGTGAGTGCCAATTATAAGGAAACCGAGCTGGCGCGTATCAGGCCAGGTCAGCCTGCCACAATCGGTATTGATATGTATCCGGGTAAGGTTTTCCACGGTGTGGTTGAATCACTGAGCCCGGCCAGCGGGGTGGCGTTCTCTTTGTTGCCACCCGAAAATGCCACCGGCAACTGGGTTAAGGTGACGCAGCGTTTTTCGGTACGGGTACGGGTGATTACTCACGATAGCAGTACACCGTTGCGTGTTGGTACCAGTTGTTCCGTAACCATTAATACCACAGGTTCGCCTAAATCCGACTCTGCCAGGTTGGCTGAAAACCAGCCTGTACCGGGTAGCTAACAGGTTGCAGACAATAAAGTGACCGAATCTCTTTCTCCTCCGGTTTCTGCCGAGGCACCGCGCTGGCTGTTAAGTATTGCCGTTATGCTGGCAACGGTAATGGTTATTCTTGATATGACCATCGTTAATGTAGCGCTGCCGCATATGATGGGGTCGCTGGGTGCAACGGCCGATCAAATTACCTGGGTGCTGACTGCCTATATCGTTATGGAGGCAATCTTTATTCCAATGAGCGGGTTTCTGGCGGCGTGGCTGGGTCGTCGCTGGCTGATGTTGATCAGTATTGCTGGATTTGTCGTTGCATCCGCGCTCTGCGGGCAGGCGGATTCACTGTCTGAGATGGTCTTCTTCCGCTTACTGCAGGGTGGCTTCGGCGCCGCCGTTATCCCGCTGTCACAATCTATTATGGTTGACAATTTTCCCGGTGATGAGCGCGGTAAAGCGATGGCTTTATGGGGTGTGGGAATTATGCTCGGGCCGATTCTGGGGCCAACCCTGGGTGGTTACATTACGCAGCACCTTGACTGGCGCTGGGTGTTTTATATTAATGTACCGGTTGGCATTATCAATTTGATAATGATCTCAAAGTTAGTAAAGTCGGAACCACGTCGTAAGGTACGGTTCGACTGGGTTGGTGCCCTGTTGATGGCAGGCGGAATTGGTAGTTTTCAGATACTGCTTGACCGGGGGAATCAGGAAGACTGGTTTCATTCCAGTATGATTATTGCTCTGGCCGCAATGGCGGTTCTGGGGATAACTGGTTTTGTTCTGCGTAGCTGGTCACGTAGCGACTGTGTGTTGCAGTTGAATTTACTGAAAGATCGTAATCTGGTGCTTGCATCATTGATGATGGCGGGATTTGGTATGGCGCTGTTTGGTATGATTGCGCTACAGCCGCTCATGCTGGAACGGCTGTTCCATTACCCGGCAGAAACTGCCGGTCTGGTGATGGCACCGCGGGGGCTGGCATCTGCCTTCAGTATGTTTGTGGTGTCACGGTTAATTACCCGCGTAGGTGCGCCCCGACTGGTATTTGTTGGTCTGGTGCTGGCCGCCAGCGGTAGCTGGATGATGACCTGGTATAACCTTGATGCGTCAATCGGCTGGTTTATCTGGCCCAGTGTGCTACAGGGGCTGGGCATGGGGATGATTTTTGTACCACTATCAGCGCTGGTTTATGAGACCTTACCTGCTTCGGCAACGGATCATGGGTCTGCTATTTTTAACCTTGCCCGTACCATTGGCAGTGCCGTTGGAATATCCATTGTAGCAACTGTATTTACCCGTATGGCACAGGTTAACTGGAACCATCTTGGTGGTAACATTAATCCGTACAACCCGGCGCTACAACATTTGCTGGCGGTTAAACATCTAACCATGGCCGACCCCCTGACGCCACGATTACTGGCCCATGAACTCGCTAGTCAGGCCAGTATGATCGGCTTTATTGATGCCTATTGGTTTATCACCCTGAGTTTTGTGCTGCTGGCGCCATTGTTGTTACTGTTTCGACATAAACCTGCGGTGGCATCAGTTTGAATCTCTCGGGTTTTATTTCATGCGGTTTGCAGTTACTAATTACCGTTCTCCTTAGTAAAAGATAGTATGTAGGGTTATAAAAAGACCTGCCCCGACTTTTCTGACCATTTTTGTTGACAATTGAAGATAAAACTAGAATAATACGTCCTCTTTTTTAGACAGTATAGGCCTAGAACATTGGCAAATTCAGCTTCAGCAAAAAAACGCGCCCGGCAGGCAGATATTCACCGTGGCCGCAATATGGGTGAGCGTGCAATGATGCGCACATACATCAAAAGGGTCTACTACAGTATCGAAGCAGGTGATAAATCTGCTGCTGAGACAGCTTACAAAGAAGCTGTACCGATTATTGACCATATTGCGGGAAAAGGGCTTATTCACGCCAATAAAGCCGCACGTCACAAGAGCCGGATGAATAGTAATATCCGTTCTATGGCATAAGACTCTATTTATTTAGTATCTATTTATTTAGTGAAGGATGCTGTTTGTCCCTCACCGCATCCTGCGCGCTATAAAAGATAGGTTATAAAAGATAGATTATAAAAGGCTGACTTGCTTCCGTGCAGGCCAGATTTTTTTATTGGTATCGTTTTTTACTCTCCAGAGACTTGATTCCCTGCGGTTTGCCGCGAAAAAAACAGTGCGTTGCGTAAGGTCAATCTGTCTGCTTGCGGTGGGGTCGTTTAGTCGTCGTTACTGTGTAATAACTGATGAATGACTTTCAGTATCATGGTTGGCGTTGGCGGGCAGCCGGGAATGACAACATCGGGCGGTAACAGTTTATCAACGCCACCGAGATGGGCATAAGAGCTGCCGAATTCACCACCGTCAATGGCACAGTCGCCCATGGCAATTAGCCATTTTGGTGAGGGCGTAGCCTCCCAGGTACGCAGTAATGCGGTAGCCATGTGGCGGGAGATGCCACCGGTAACCAGCAGAGCATCGGCATGTCGGGGGGAAGCAACAAAATGTACGCCAAAGCGTTCAATATCATAATATGGGTTATTCAGCGCATGAATTTCCAGTTCACAGGCATTGCAGGAACCGCTATCGACTGCGCGAATGGCGAAACTACCGGCATAATGACGATTAATCTGTTTTTTGACTTCAATTCCCAGTGTTTGCAGCGTTGGGTCTTTTTCAACCGCTTCGGTGATAATACCGACTTTACGAATTTTATTGAGAAGGTTTAACATTATTGTGTTTTATAGATCGTGACCGGAGTAAGAACCATTGACCGATTTATTGCACACTGGAAAGTCTGGTACGATATTACCGTGTATTAACTGTTCCAGTGCCGGCCAGTTGAGCCAGCTCGGGTCGCGAGGAAAAAAACGTGAAATGGTGCCGTTGTCATCAAAGCGAACGTAACTGATAATTTCTCCGCGCCAGCCTTCGATCAGACCAAGACCTTCGGCAGCGCTGGCTGGCTGTTTCCAGGCCGCCAGTAGCTCACCCCTGGGCAAAGTATTTAATAACTGTTTCATCATTGTCAGTGAATGGCTGATTTCGTCAGCACGTACCTTCATGCGCGTGGCAACATCGCCCTGCCGGTAGCAGGGGGATTCGACATTGAGTCTGTTATAGGGCTGGTAAACATGGTCACGCCGCAGGTCGTAATCAATGCCACTGGCCTTGCCGACATACCCCACCACGCCCAGTTTACGAGCCATTTCTGGTTGCAGAATGCCGCTGCCCAGGAGGCGGTCCTCCAGCGAAGGATTACTATCAAGAACGGCCATTAGTTCAGTGATTTCGTCTTGCAACCAGTCGTGTTGTTCCTGTAGTTGTTTTATCTGCTGTGTGTCCAGATCTGTTGCTATGCCGCCGGGAATAATCCTGTCCATGAGTAGCCGGTGGCCGAATATATCGAGCTGGGTGCGTTGCCAGCATTCACGCAGACGGCTGAACTGTATAAAGGCAAAGGCAAAACCGACATCATTGCAGATAGCGCCAATATCCCCCAGGTGGTTGGCGATACGTTCGCGTTCCGCCAGAATTGCGCGCAGGGCAAGCGCTCGTTTGGGAATATTAATGGTTGCTGCGTGTTCCATTGCCATGCAGGCTGCCCAGGTGTGGGCAACGGTGGTGTCGCCTGAAATACGTCCCGCCAGTCTGGCCAGCGCTTCCGGTGTCCGCCCTTCGGCAATTTTTTCTATGCCTTTATGCGCATAACACAGACGTTCTTCCAGGTTTAATACCGTTTCGCCGACTGCCTGAAAGCGAAAATGCCCCGGTTCAATAATACCGGCATGAACTGGTCCCACTGGAATTTCATAAACCCCGGCACCCTGTGCCTGAAAAAAAGGATAATCCGAATCCGGCGGTGTAATTTTATCTGTTTGTATGCCTGCCACTGGAAAATTTTTACGCAGAGGGTAGTTATCTTCATTCCATGCCTGATGGCGCACCCAGCGCCGACCATCGGGGTGGTTGCTAAAGAGGATGCCGAACATATCCTGTAGATAGCGTTCGGGTCGGTTAGCTGCTGGGTAGAAAGGGGTATGTGAGGGTAATACCGGACTGCGCATTTCCAGCGGTGCGCGCACCACCAGATAATCTCCCAGGCATTCAAAGCAGGCACTAAGGAGAAGTGTTTCAGTATCCGTTTGTGTTGCCCAGATAGCGCACCAACGGCAGTTCTGGCTATTTGCGACCTCGGCGAAACGCCCCCAGTCTTCAATATCAAGATTTAAAACATGAGCCGGTTTTAGCTGGGTGCTGGAACCACCACGAAGCATGATATGTTCATCTTCACACGAAGCAATGAGCTCGGATAACCAGTCAAAACGGTTCATAACAAACCACTCCCACTAATTAACCGGGTTGCCTGGTCGAACCAGTTAGCAAGAAAGTGAGGGATGGCTAAACCCAGCCATAATACCAGCGCCAACTGGATAATAACCGGCCACATATTGGCTTTTACCGGCTGCTGGTGTTTGGGTTTTTCGCCATAGACCATCGGGTGCAAATGTCGGAACAAACCGGCAAAGGCGACAGCAAGACCCAGTAACAGCGGCAGGGTGAGCCAGGGGTAAGTTTGCATGGTCGCCGATAACAGGAGAAATTCACTGGTAAAAACGCCAAATGGCGGGAAACCGGCAATGGCGGCGGTGCCGATTAACAAGCCCCAGCCGACAGCTGGCTGGGTTGCAATCAGGCCACGAATATTATCTATTTTCTGGGTGCCTGCAATATGGCTGGCATGACCGGCGGTAATAAAAATGGAAGATTTCGTCAGTGAATGCACCGTCATGTGCAGTAGCGCAGCAAAGGTAGCCAGTGGTCCGCCGAGGCCGAAAGCAAACGTCATCAGCCCCATGTGCTCGATGGATGAGTAACTGAACAGACGTTTGATATCCCGCTGGCGATGTAACATATAGCCGGCAACGGTAAATGACAGCATGCCAAAGCCCATCATTAAATAACCGGCCAGATGCGGGTCATGGCCGGAAGCCCCGTTTGCCAGCGCCCCGTCAGTGAGAATTTTAACCCGTACCAGTGCGTACAGTGCCACATTCAGCAGTAACCCGGATAATACTGCAGACATTGGTGTCGGGCCTTCAGAGTGGGCATCCGGTAGCCAGGTGTGCATTGGCACCAATCCGACTTTGGTTCCATAACCAACCAGCAGAAAGACAAAGGCAATGGCCATAATAGCCGGTTGCAGGCTGCTGGCATGTTCAACCAGCACCCGCCAGAGTAATGCCTGTTCCGGGTTGGGGATGACCTGAGCGGCAGCAAAATAAATTAGTACTGTACCAAACAGCGCCTGGGCAATACCCACCCCACAGATAATAAAATATTTCCATGCCGCTTCAATGGCTGCGGGGGTGCGGTACAGACTCACCAGCAAAACTGTTGCCAGGGTGGCACCTTCCAGCGCAACCCATAAGATGCCCAGATTATTGGTGCTTAAAGCCAGTTGCATGGTGAATAGAAATCCCTGATAACTGGCATGATAAAGACGCATACGGGCAGTGCTCAGGCGACCGTTCTGCTGTTCCTGTTCCATATAGGGACGGGAGAATAATGCGGTGGTCGCTCCCACCAGTGCGGTTAGTGCAATCAGGTAAACATTAAAACTGTCGATATAAAACTGACCGTCAATTTCCCCCACATGGCCGTGTTTAAAAACAATAGAGGTAAGGAATAAACTGGCAATAAACTGGGCAAACGACACCACAACATTAAAATAACCGGCCGATTTTTTCTGTCCAAACAGGGCCATGCCGATGGTTGCTGCCAGCGGGATCAGTAAGGTGAGTGCAAGCGCATTCATTCGTCGCGCTCCGATAGCCGGTTAAGCTGGCTGACATCAAGGGAATCGAAACTGTCGCGGATATGAAAGAAGAATACCCCGAAGATAACCGCTGCAATTAATACATCAAAGGCTATCCCCAGTTCAACCACCATTGGCATACCGTGGGTGGCGGAAACCGCTGCAAAAAACAATCCATTCTCCAGTGACATAAAACCGACTACCTGTGAGACAGCTCTGTTGCGACTTACCAGCATCAGCATACCCAGCATAATGACGGACATGCTGATCGCAATCGTATTACGTGTAATGGTGGCGGAGAGGTGTTCAATAGGTTGTGCTACGTAATAACAGAAAATAACCAGTGCAGTGGCGATCATCATGGTCATTACCGGGTGCTGTACCGTGTGGACTTCACGATCCAGCTTCATTCGTTGTACCAGCCGAAGTAACAGCCAGGGGATAAACATGGCTTTTAATACCAAGGTCAGGACAGCAGAAATATATAAATGATAAAGCCCGCTATCATAGGCAACCAGCGCCGTGGTGATAGCAACCAGTGCGCCCTGCCAGGCAAAGATCCGAATAATGGAGACCACACGAGTTACTGCTAGCAGCGCAAAAGAGGTAAACAGAATCAGGGCGGCCAGGGTTAGTATTGCCTGCTGATAAAGCGGGAGTTGTGCCAGCATTAATGAATCTCCAGCACAATATGGCTTAATATACCGATTAACGCCAGAGTCAGCGCCAGTACCAGAAAAGCAGTAACACGAAATAACCGCATTTTTGCCATCACCGTTTCCCCCACCGCCAGCACCGTGCCCAATACCATTAATTTCCCTGTAATCGCTATGATTGCAATAGATAAAGTCAGGGGAGTGATTTCGCTGGCGATTCCCCAGGGGAAAAAGATATTGGCGATCAGTACGCCGTAAATCATCAGTTTAAGCTGGGCTGCCCATTCAATAAGCGCCAGGTGGCGACCACTGTATTCAAGAATCATGGCTTCGTGAATCATGGTTAGTTCAAGGTGTGTGGCGGGATTATCCACCGGAATACGTCCGGTTTCGGCAATACCAACCAGCACCAGACTCAACAGGGCAAACAGTAATGATGGCCTGAGTACCAGTCCATCAGCCAGAATGTGGTTGATAACGGTTGACAGATTAGTGCTTGATGCCACCATCGCCAGCGTGAAAACAGCCATTAACATTGCCGGTTCAGCCAGGGCGGAAATGGTCATTTCACGTGATGCCCCCATGCCGCCGAAAGCAGTACCAACATCCATTCCTGCCAGCGCCTGAAAAAAACGGGCGAGGGCAAAAAAGCCGGCCAGTACAATCACATCAGCAATCGCGGTTGTGGGCAGATTAACTGCGATCAGTGGTACCACCACGGCAGCCAGCAGGGTGGCGGCGGCGACAATATATGGTGTCACTCTGAATATCGGCGAAGCATCAACGGACATTACCACCTGCTTGCTGAACAGACGCTGAAGATCCCGGTATGGTTGTAATAAAGGCGGTGGACGGCGATTTTGCAGCCAGCATTTGACGCGTTTTATCCAGCTTGCGAACAGCGGGGCAAAAACGACAAACAGGATCGCCTGGACAAAGGCTAATAGCCAGCCAGTCATGTGATTACCCATAACAGCAGAATTAAGGTGACAAAGGTATAGGTCAGGTAATGGTGCAAATGACCCGTCTGAATTCGACCAACGCGGCGGGTAATGGCATATAGCAGGCGTTCTATGGGCTGGTAAATCCAGTTCCAGGTAATATCTTCAGTGTGTAGCTGGTAGCGTATTTTTTCCGGCTGTGTTGTCAGATCTTTGCAGGGAGTGCGCTCAATGGATTCATGCAGGCGCCAGATCGGGCGGAAAATCTGTCGGATCGGCATAGTGAATGCGGTGGCGGTGTACTGCATCCGGTGAGTCAGGCCACCAAAACCACAATCCCAGGTATTGCCGCGAGTGGTGTCAGCATGACCGGCAGGGCGGGCGATGAAATACACCGCAGCCCATGCCAGTAGCGCGAGCAAGACGCCGACTAATACCAGTGGCGCACTGTATGAAGCGCTCTGGGCTGATACCGGGGTTAACCATAACCAGCCGTGGCTGGTAGCTGTATTCAGCGTCTGGTGGGTGAGTATCATTGTCGCATTATTGAGAGCATTAATCGTTGCATTGGGGAATACCCCGAAAAACAGGCACAATACTGCCAATATACCCTGTCCGATCAACATTCCGGTGCTGGCTTCGCGGCTGCGGCGTGCTCGTCGGCTACGGGGCAGACCGAGAAAGGTAATACCATAAACCTTAACAAAGCAGGCGGCAGCCAGTGCGCCGGTAAGCGCTAATGAAGCGGCGGCCAGTGGAATAACAGCGCGTAAAACACCGCTTTGCAAACTCGGTGCCTGTAAAGCGGTCTGGAAGGTAAGCCATTCCGAAACAAAACCATTAAAAGGTGGCAGGGCGGAAATACTGATGCAGCCAATCAGAAAAAATAGTCCGGTCCAGGGCATGCGCAATAATAGTCCACCCATGCGTTCCATATCGTGTTCGTGGCTGCGTTGCAATACCGCGCCAGCACCGAGGAACAGCAGGCTTTTGAACAGGGCATGGTTGAGGCTATGGTAAAGTGCTGCGACCAGACCGAGAGTGCCGAGTAAGTTATGACCAGTACCATAAAAGATCATTGACAGGCCGAGACCGATAAAAATAATACCGATATTTTCCACTGAGTGATACGCCAGCAGACGTTTCAGATCATGTTGCATCAGGGCATAGAGCACACCGAATAATGCGCTGATACAGCCCACCCCAAGCAAGACTACGCCCCAGCTCCATTGCACATTACCAATCAGGTCGTAACACAGACGGATAAAACCATAAATGGCAACTTTCAGCATTACCCCCGACATTAGCGCGGAAATATGTGAGGGTGCAACCGGGTGTGCTTCCGGTAGCCAGACGTGCAGGGGCACCACCCCCGCTTTCATACCAAAACCAAGCAGGCCGAGACCAAAGGCAATGGATGCCCAGGTAAAGGTGAGTGGCGCAGCGCGCATGGCATCAAAGGTAAAACCATGACCAAAGCCAGCTAATATTCCAAAACTGAGCAGGATGGCCAGGGCGCCTACTTCAGCCATTAACAGATAGATAAATCCGGCACGCCGGTTGGCAGCATGTTGATGCTGATAAGTGACCAGAAAATAGCTGGTTAGCGACATCAGTTCCCAGGCGACCATAAAAGCGAAGGCATCATCAGCCAGCACGACCAGATACATACTTGCAACAAACAGGCCGGTAAAAAATCCGAGTACAGATAGCGGCTGTTTGCCATGCTGGAATTCACGAATATAGCCGGGGCCGAAAAAACTGATGGCCACCACAACGATGCCGATTAGTGCAAGAAAGAAGCCAGCCAGTGGATCAAGGCGTAGATGCCAGTGTAACCAGGGCAGGCCTAACTGATAGATAAAGGTTTCTGTATTGCCATTGAGCAGGGTATGCAGCCCCAGAAAAACACCGAAAAACCCACCCAGACCAAGCAGCGGAAACACCAGGCGGCGCATGGCAGACGGGTTGGTATCGGCAATCAGTGCGAGCAGTGCTGAGGTAACAGGCAACAATAAGACGGCTAATAGTAAAGAGGCACTGGACATATAAAAATAGTATCAGAAATTTGTATTGTTTTAAAATTATTCATTAATATTTACATCCTAACAGG
>VAOX01021268.1_pt1 | contig 18372 bp, 14 predicted proteins | sample 3393891 | NCBI WGS metagenome assembly VAOX01 (sample SAMN08290429, study PRJNA428436) | hydrothermal vent metagenome | isolation source: Deep-sea hydrothermal vent chimney | place: Indian Ocean: Southwest Indian Ridge | depth 2822 m m | reverse complement strand
TAAAGCCTAATGAAAATCAATTTCTCTTTGAAACAGTCATGGATGGCATTGGTAATATTTGCAGCAACAGCTCCTGTCATTATTATAATGGTTTGGTACGCGCAAAAACTCTATTCAGATCAATTAGCAAATTATTTACAAAACTCCCGACAAGAAAATGAATTGTTAAGTTTAACGATTACGGGTGAACTAACCCGATTAAAAACCTTACTGCATTATGAAGCTGAAACAGTTGAGTTACTCATCCCCAAAGCATCCGCACAAGCATCGATAAAAAAAATGAATGCTATTTTAACGTTATTAAAATATCGAGAACCGACCATTACAGGAGTATTTATAATATCCAAAAAAGATGGACTAATATCAGCGGTAGACCCCAGTATGGATATTGAAAGCCAAACCATATTAGCCAAAGACAGGCTTCAACAAATTGCAAAGTATCATCAATGGGAAAAGAAAGATTTTAATGTCTCAATGGAACTGATAAGACCGTTAGCAGGTAAAGATTATATTAGTGATCCTATTTTTCATGACCAATCAGGTGCTCATGGTTTTGAGATAAATTTTTATATTTCAGTGCCAATTGGTAAACCTGCACTAGGTATATTAGTGTGTGAATTTAATATCAATAGTTTGTGGGAAAATCGCCTTGATAATGTCACTAATTATGATAGAAAAGATCCCCTTATTGTAGATTATATATTAGGTAGGCACGGTAAATTGATAACCAAGATTGAAGGTACAACCTACAATCTTGGCATGGAGATGAGTGGTTTAAGTGAAGCAACAATAACTCATAAAAACAAGCACAAACACGGTAACTGGTCATCTGATGACGTATATACCGGAATTTTAGATCAACCTGTTTTTAGTACAATAACTAAAGTACCGCTACTCAACTGGACATTAGTTTCCGAAGTATTGGTCTCTACTGTTACCAAACCCATTAAAGTCGGATTAATCAATATTACACTGTCGACTATTGTCGGAATCAGTTTTTTCATTTGGTTAATTCTAATTCTTGCACAAAAAACCATAGCCCCTATTCAAAATGTTTGTAAGGCACTAGAAGAGGTTTCAAGAAGTGAATTTAACTACAACTTGAAGAAAAGTGGAATTCGAGAACTGGATATTCTTGCCACTGGTTTTAATGCGATGGCATTAAAACGTCGACAAGATGAACAGTATCAAAAAAACATTGTTGACGAATTAGAACATAAAAATTCTGAACTTGAACGCTTTACTTATACCGTATCACATGACTTAAAAAGTCCACTTGTTACAATCAGTGGTTTCATTGGCTTATTAAAAGCGGATGTTAAAAATCAAGATAGTGTCCGTATCGAAAATGATTTAACGGTCATCCAGCGTGCCGTTGACGACATGCAAACACTGCTAAATGATTTGTTAGCGCTATCGCGCATTGGACGACAAGTTACGCCGCATATTTTTGTTGACCTGAATAATCTCGTCAAAAATGTATTGGATTTATTAAATAGCCAAATAAAACAATCAAATGCCAATATCACCATTGACAACACCTTACCCACAGTAAAAGTAGAAGAACCTCGATTTAAAGAAGTATTTCTAAACCTAATCGAAAATGCCATTAAATACCGAGATTCTGACAGAAACCTCAAAATAAACATAGGGTTGACTGTTGATTCCTCAAATACAGAATATACTTTATATGTTAAAGACAACGGCATTGGTGTCGACCCAAGATATAAAGAAAAAGTTTTTGAATTATTTGAACGCTTAAATACAGGTTCAGAAGGCAGTGGTATTGGTCTAGCAATTGTGAAACGAATTATCGAGGTCCATCACGGTAAAATACAGCTAGACTCCGGAGTTCATGACGAAGGTACAAAAATAACATTTACAATACCAAAAAATGAATAAAATATTAAGGAGACAATAATGACGAGTAGAATAGCAAGTGGTGAACCATTAAATATATTATTGGTTGAAGACAATCTTGCCCATGCAGAAATGACTATGCGAGGCTTAGAAAATAATCGAATAGCCAATGTCATTAATCACGTTGTTGATGGTGAACAAGCATTAGATTATTTATTTCATAGAAATGAATTTACTGATACAGAAAAATTTCCTATTCCCAGTTTAATATTGTTGGATTTACGATTACCAAAAATTGATGGCCTCGAAGTATTAGAAGAAGTTAAAAAATCCCAAGAACTTATGAATATCCCTGTTGTGGTATTAACAACGTCTGCTGCCGATATTGATGTTGTACGTGCCTATAAGTATCATGCTAATAGTTATTTAGTTAAACCAATCGACTTTACCAATTTCACAAAGTTAATGGATGATCTCGGATATTATTGGCTGGCATGGAATCACAAACCTTTTTAATTTATTTATAGATAACGTGCGGTGAACAAAACTAACATATTAGTAATAGAAGATAATGAAGCTCATGCTACGTTAGTTTGCCGGGCTTTTGAGGATATTTCATCTGACTATAATTTAAGTATATGCAGTAATTTGCATGATGCCCGCGTTCTTATAAAAAATCAGTCTCCCGATTTAATCATTACCGATCTTAATTTACCGGACGGTAAGGGTTTGGAGTTATTACAAGAATCAGAGCTAGAAAGAAAATACCCTATTATATTAATGACTAGTTTTGGTGATGAAAGTATTGCAGTGGAAGTAATGAAATCGGGGGCGATGGATTATATAATTAAAGATCCAAAATCATTCGAAAACATTCCATCCACGGCTGAACGCGCACTTCGAAAATGGGCATACGCCTTATCTGAAAAGAGAACGCAACAAGCACTTTTATTAAAAGAAAAAGAACAACGCGAAATTCTAAACTCAATGATTGATGGTGTTATAACACTAGACAATAACAAAAATATTCTAAATTTCAACCTCTCCGCGCAAACATTATTTGGCTATAATAATGAAGACATAATAGATCTAAATATCGAAAAATTAATATTAGAACCCAAGAACCAGTTTACTGATAATCAAATAAGTAATATTAACAATCAATCTCAAGAGATTAAATACAGTCATGAGGTAATTGGCCTACATAAAAATGGTGACACCTTCCCTATTCGACTATCTATAATTAAATTATCAGGCAGTCATAATGCCAAACAGCATTTCATTGCAATCTGTCAAGATTTAACATTCATCAAACGACAGGAAGAACAATTACGTCGCAATCAAAAAATGGATGCTCTAGGAAAATTAACTGGCGGTATCGCTCACGATTATAATAATATACTCGGTATAATCTTGGGCTATGCCGAACAAATTAACAATAATGTAAATGATGCTAGTAAAGTATCCACTGCAGCCACAAGCATTAAACACACCGTTGATCGCGGTGCTAAGCTTGCCAAAAAATTACTGGCTTTTTCAAAACAGCAACAACCCAACAATACCGTAATTGATATTAATGTTTTATTACAAGAACAAAAACATTTACTCGAAAAAATTCTAACGGCTAACCATAAATTATCATTACAGTTAGAAAGCAATTTATGGTTCGCTGAATTAGACGCTAGTGATTTCGGAGATTCACTCGTCAATATCAGCATTAATGCTCAACATGCAATGCCCCCTTCTGGCGAATTAGTAATAACCACCCGAAACATCCAGCTAACCTCATTAGAATCCTCACCGCTAGGCTTAACGGCTGGTGAATACATATTTCTATCGATAGCTGATAATGGTTGTGGTATGGACTCAGAAACTGTAGACAAAATTTTTGATCCATTTTTCACCACCAAAGGACAACATGGCAGCGGCCTTGGGCTAAGCCAAGTTTATGGATTTATAGAGCGTAGCCATGCTGTCATCAAAGTACTGTCTGCACCAAACCAAGGCACTAACTTTACACTATATTTCCCTCGTTCTAAAAAGTTATTAGCAGAACGAACCGAAACCCTATCCGAAATACCGACTAACCTGTCAGGTACTGAAAGTATTTTAATTGTCGATGATGAAACTGCCATGCTTGAAATAGCATCGGATATAGTAGCCTCACAAGGTTATCAAGTCTTTACCGCTAATAGTGGCGAACAAGCATTAAGCTTACTCGAAAAAAACTCAGTGGACTTAGTAATATCGGATATAATTATGCCAAACATGGATGGTTATCAACTCACAACAGTCATCAAAAAACGCTATCCCAATATTAAATTGCAATTAATAAGTGGCTTTACGGATGAACGTAACAAAAAAATACTCAACAAATCACTTCATAAACAAATCCTCTATAAACCCTATCGATCATTTACCTTATTAAAACGTATCCGTTCCTTACTCGATAAAAACACCGTGACTGAGAATATTGAAAATAAAACCGTATTAATCATGGATGACGATGAGGATACCTTGGCCTTGTATGAAATTAATTTAACAAAATTAGGCTACAAGGTCCTTACCGCAATAAATGGTGAACAAACAATCGAGTTATTTAACAAACATTTTAATTCAAATGCCGCCATTGATGTCATTATTGTAGATTTGTCGATCCCGGGTGGTATGGGCGGAAAAGAAGTTACATCAATAGTTAAACAAACGTGTCAGAATGTTAAAATAATAGTCTCTAGTGGCAACACAGCAGGAGAAGAAATGCAGAACCCTGAAAAATTTGGTTTCGATGCAGCACTTGAAAAAAATTATAATATCGATAATATTAAAAATGTACTGCAACTAGTATTAACAAAATAACAAGGACATCACTGTTTAAGTAATTATTAATAGAATTGCAGATGAGTTATCACAGGAAAGTGCAATAAACAGTTTATAATCAACCTAATCTAGAAAATTATACAAGGACTCGTAACGTAACACTTCGGTCCCATTTCACTTTATTCAAGCCTTTAGTTTTTGTTGTCGTTCTAGCTCTTCTTCTTCATCATAACGATCTAAAATGTGTGCAATACGTCTTTTCTCAAACCGAACCCAGGACATTTCACCATCTAGAAAAGCACCGTCAGTATCATCTATCTTTAAAATAATATTGAGGAAATCTTTCCAATCCATACTGATGTAACTTTTATTAAGTATCGCACTAGTATTTTTTGTAGCAACAGGAATCAGAGGTTGATCATTAGGACCTTCAATGCTTTTAATCTTTAATGAATCTTCTTCATTAGGATTAAATTTATCGTATAAATTAACGCCATTTGGAATTGTACGTGACGTTATAGGAATAAATACTTCTTGATTTTTCAATAATGAATAAAGTAAACGATAGTCATATTCTTTATGATTTTCAGAAATATCAGTCATAATTTCTTCAATATTTCGTTCATCTTTCTTTTTAAAGCGATCAAAGTAACGAATAAATTTATCACTAGTGAATATGTTTTGAGAATCCAGTAATCGCTGAATATTCATAATCTTAAACTTCAGTGACATCATTACTTTTTGGTACTTTATGCTTTTCATATTCATTACTCATTATTATATAACCAACCTAAACACTTAAATGTTCCGCCAACGCCAAATTATGTTGACCATCTAATAACGACAGAAATAATATTAAAATACATCCAATCTACTGTTAAAATTGAATTTCTAATTGATAATTAGCCATCAATTTACTGTTCATATATCATTATAAAAAATAAAATTCATTTATAATTTAATATGTTACACAAGGTCAGTATGTGAGTATTTACTTTAAAATAGTTACACAAAAACTACAAGGAGAAATATTATTTAGTATTAACTAAATAAGCTATCCATAATATTCTTAAATACTAAAGTATGAGTAATTACCTACTAAAACTGCACATAATTAACATGAATAAAATAATGCTATCGGTTTAATCACACTATTAACATTCGTGAAATTGAACAATTTTAATATTCTACTTCATAACACCAAATAACCGTTTTTGGCTTGTAAAAAATAACCCTATATTGAGTTTAATTTAAAACTAAAATCAGATAATTTTAAAATTAAGCATTTTATTAAGACTAATTTAACTCACATTTTTTTCATTAATAAATTTCAATAACAACTACAATGAATTAAAAACACCTTTTAGTACTTAAGCTATAATCATAATGCCTATTTTAAAAACAATATTTTAATGTGTTTTATTACTGAAATTCAGTAAAAGTAGAGACTAAAGAATATTAATATAAGTTCGCTAACACTATATAACCACCTTGGATTCAATAGTGAAAAAGTCACTAATTATTATATTATGTGTGTATTTAATCAGCTCATCTGTTTATTCCGATTCAGCCACGCCCAATAAATTTATTATTATAGGAATATTCCCTAGATACAACCTAACTGAAACAATTAAAATGTACACCCCAATGATAAAGTACTTAACTAATCAATTGCACACAAAAGTGACACTTGAAACAACTCGCAGTTTTCAAGAGTTTTGGAATAATGTAAAGTTAAGAAGATACGATATTGTACATTACAATCAGAACCACCATCTTATTTCAAAAAAAAAATATGAATACGAAATATTTTTGAAAAATGAAGAACATAAAAGAACAACTATTTCTAGCCTTATAATTGTTAGAGCCGATAGTGGAATATCAAATTTAAAGGACCTAAAGTCTAAAAAAATTATATTTGGAGGTGATATGAGTGCAATGATGTCATATCTAATTCCTAAAAAAATGTTAGAAGACGTCGGATTAAAATCAACTGACTACAACTCATCATTCGCACTAAATCCACCAAATGCATTACTGGCTGTTGCATTGGGGCAGGCAGATGCCTGCGGTGTTGGCGACCCCATTCCAGATTTAAAAGTAGTAAAAGAAAAAATAAACATGAAGGAACTTAAAATAATAGCGCAAAGTAAACAATACCCTCATTTGGCTTGGGCGGTAAAAAATGATATGGATAAGTCACTAAAATTAAAATTAAAAAATGCGTTATTACAGCTCAACAATACCGAGAAAGGAATAAAAATATTAACACGTGCAAAATTAACCGGAATTTATAACGCTAATGAAAATGAGTACAACTCAATGCTTAAGTTCGTAGGAGACGAATACAATGATTAAAATAACTTTATTATGTCTATTTTATTTATGTAGTATCTTTTTATATTCAAATGAAAACATTTTTGCCAGTGATGCTGAAACGGTTGAAAAATCTGATACAAAAGTAATTACCATGGGGATTTTTCCACGAAGAAATCCATCTATAACGACACTGATGTTTACTCCGCTAGCAAAATATTTAAGTGATAAACTGGGCCGACCAGTAAAATTGGTCACTCCAAGATATTTTCCCGACTTTTGGGATAAAGTTGAAAAAAATAAATACGACATCGTTCATTATAATCAATATCACTATGTCAAATCACATAAAGAGTTTGGCTACAAAGTAATTCTAAAAAATATTGAACAGGGTAAATCAACTATTGCAGGAGCCTTGATTGTTAGAAAAGACTCAGGTATTAATAAAATAACCGATCTTAAAGGTAAAAATATAGTGTTTGGTGGTGGTAAAAAAGCAATGCAGAGTCATATAGTCGCGCGTTTTTTATTATTAAATTCTGGTCTTAAAGATTCAGATTATAAATGGAGTTATAGCAGTAATCCTCCTAATGCAATTTTATCAAGTTTTTTTAAACAATCTGATGCAGCTGGCGCAGGTGATAAAGTATTAAATTTAAAAGTTGTAAAAAAACAAATTGATACAGATGAAATGAAGTACCTTCTTGTCGGTGAACAACTACCGCATTTACCTTGGGCTTTAAATAAAAATATTTCAAAAAAACTCCATGATAAAATTCAAAATATATTATTAGATTTAATAAAAACAGGAGCAGGAAGAAGAATACTCCTAAAAATGCGACTGGATGGATTTTCAAAGGCCACCGATGATGAGTACAATGACCATAGAAAAATAATAAAAGCCGTTTTACATGAAAATTATTGAACTTAAATGAACTCTGACGAAAAACGGTCTATTAAAAAATCTCAATGGAGTTCTTTAAAACTCGGCACTAAATTTATATTAACAATTGTTGTCATTCTCGCAGTCACATTAAGCATTAGTACTTTTTATATGTATCGAGAACAAAATAGTGTGCTAATCGATAATTTACGGCAGCAATCAAAAAAACAAGCCGAATTTGTTGCATCTATTAGCCAAGAATCGATATTAGCTCAGGATTACATCACCTTAAATCGTAACATGAAAGATCTAACGCAACTTGATGATATTATAATTAGTTATATTTCCTCTCCAGAAAGAGAACTGTTGACAACACACTATAACAAAACCAATAAAAAATTATTAAGCTTAATTCCATTGGACTCAAAGAAATCATTAAAAGAAATTTTAAAAAAATTAAAAAACTTAGAAAATATTACCTTATTAAACACACCAATATTTCTCGATGACGAATTATTAGGGTATGTCAGTATTGTATTAGATGAAAGTAGAATATCCGGGATAATAAAAAGTACTTTAATTACTCAACTCATTAATAGTATCGTTATTATACTTTCACTAATAATATTTATTTATATTGTATTTAAATTTAGTGTATTAAAGCCAATTGAAAATTTAATTTCAGGTACAGAATTAATTACATCAGGTAATCTAGACAGCAAAGTTGCAGTAACTACTAACGACGAATTTGGGACATTAACCAATGCCTTTAATGAAATGACCCGAAATTTAAAACAGTCAGTTATTAACAGAGATAAAGCCATAGACGATCTACAAGATTTAAATAGCAACTTAGAAAAAAGAGTCAATGAACGAACGGCCAGGTTAGTACTAGCACAAAAAATAGCGAACATGGGCCATTGGGACTATTCTCTTAACAGTCGATTTATCAAAGCATCAAAAGAAACCTATAATATATTTAATATCTCTAGAGAACAACAGTTGTCGCGATACAAAATATATTCTTATATTCACCCTGATGATCGTTATGAGTTCTTACAAAACTACCTTAGCACCTTTAAATACAATAAACAATTTAATGTCAAAATACGTATTATATTACCCGACAAAGAAATTCGAATTTTAACGATTAGTGCTCAACTAACAAAAGACTTCGCTAACAATAAATTAGTCGGGATTGTCCAAGATATCACCGAACGCGAACTTGCAAGTGAAGCCGCACAAAAAGCGATGCTAGGTAAACTCAATGCCGAATCAGCTAATGAAGCTAAAAGTTCATTTTTAGCTAATATGAGTCATGAGATTAGAACCCCATTAACGTCTATAATCGGTTTTTCAGAAGCCTTACTCAAAAATAAAGATAAAAATTCTCAAGAATATGATTTAACTCAAATAATACTTAAAAACTCAAAGCACCTACTACACCTAATCAATGAAATTTTAGATATATCTAAAATTGAATCAAATAAACTTAAAATAGAGCTTATTGCGTGTAATCTAATGGAGTTAATTGATGATGTCTTGAATGTAATGATGCATCATGCTGCTGAAAAAAAATTAGAATTAAATGTTAATTATGATTTTCCATTGCCAAAAATAATTTATACCGATCCGCTTAGAATCAAACAAATACTACTCAACTTAATCAGCAACGCCATTAAATTCACGCTTAATGGAAAGATATCAATCGACATCAGTTTTGATTCAAAAAATAAAATATTATTTTCTGTTGTTGACACAGGAATTGGTATTAGTGAAGAAAATATAAATAATCTTTTTTCACGTTTTACACAAGCAGATTCATCGACAACCAGAAAATACGGTGGTACCGGATTAGGCTTATACATATCAAAGAAACTAGTTGAATTACTCGGTGGTACAATCCAACTACAAAGTATACCGGAACTAGGAACTAAAATAAAATTCACAATCGATGTCGGTAATGTTGATAATGAAGAAAAGATTTATTCAAACAGTAATGTTATTCGTATAACTAAAACTGACATTAACCATGAAAAAATATTATTAACTGGCTCAATATTAATTGTCGATGATAACCAAGACAATCAGAAATTGATTCAATTATTAGTAGAAAGTGTCAATGAAAATATTAAAATAACATCGGCAGAAAATGGTAAACAAGCTATAGAAATTGCAATGAAAACTAATTTTGATCTTATATTAATGGATATTCAAATGCCAATAATGAATGGAATGGAAGCCACAAAATTCTTACGCTCAAATAACTACAAAAATCACATTATCGCACTAACAGCTAACGTTATGAAAGAAGACATCGATAATTACTTAGCACTTGGTTGCGACGGTTATTTATCAAAACCAATAGATAAAAATGCATTTAATTCTATGTTAAAAAAATATTTAAACAGTGTGATTTCTAATAACAATCCAACAACAAAAAAAATCGAAAAAAGACAACAAAAATTATCAATGAAAAAGTTAACAAAAGGATTTATAGCTAGTTTACCACACAGAATTGAATTAATTTCAAACAGCATTCATCAAGCCGAATTCCAAATAGCTATTGACGAACTACATAAATTAAAAGGAGTTGCCCAATCATTCGGTTTCCCTGAAATCACAAAATTAAGTAACGAATTAGAATCAAATTTGCGTAATGATAATTACAACCTAATAACTGAAGAATTAAATACCTTAACCCACCTCACAACAATAGCAATTAATAAATAATATCACTCACAATTGGACATCCACATATTTAGTTGACAAAACACAAAAAACATCTGTACGATGTAGATCTATTTAAAATTGTTGCAAAGGACTGCGTCATGCCCCAATCCCGGAAAACGTTAATCTCACTAAACGTCACCCCCTATTACCACTGCGTTTCACGTTGCGTACGTCGTGCTTATTTATGCGGTAAAGATAAACACAGCGGCAACAATTACGAACACCGTCGCCAATGGATTGAAGATAAAATTCTAAAACTGGGTCAGATATTTGCCATTGATGTCTGTAATTACGCAGTTATGCATAATCACTATCATATATTACTGCATATCAACTCTAAGGAATCTAAAAACTGGTCTACTGAAGAGGTAATAACCCGTTGGCATCAACTATTTAACGGCTCGGTATTAACACAACGCTTCATTGATGGTGTTTCAATCAGTAAAGCTGAACTATCCGCAATTGATAAACTAGTGACCCTCTGGCGAGCACGACTAACAGACATTAGCTGGTTTATGCGTATTTTAAATGAAGGTATTGCACGTAATGCTAATAAGGAAGATAACTGTACGGGACGATTCTGGGAAGGCCGGTTTCATTCTCAAGCATTGCTAGATGATAAGGCATTAATCGCGTGTATGGCGTACATAGATTTAAATCCAATTCGAGCAAACATAGCTAAAACCCCGGAAGCATCAAAACATACCAGTATTCGACAGCGTATTAAGAAGGCTAAACAATCACTAAATCCTAATCGAATAGACCAACAATCTACTTTATTACTCCCATTTACTGCTAATTCTCTCAATGATAATATATCCGGAGTTCAAATCAGATTAACAGATTACATCGAATTAGTTGAATGGTCAGCGCGTCAAATAGTAAACGAAAAAATACATTCAAACAAATTACACCTACCCCAAATTTTAAATCGATTGGAAATTAAATCTGATAATTGGTTATTTTTATGTAAAAATTTCGAAATTCCATTTAAAAATGTGGTTGGTACTACAATATCAATTAAACAACTTTGTTCTAAAATGAAAAAAAACTGGTTTCAGGGACAACGAGAATGTCAAAGGTTGTTTCCCACTAATTAACTTCAATAGTTTATATAATTATATTATTTTTTATCTGACCTTCGGGGATTATTTTATCTCGCTATAACTAAATCTGTTGTTCATTTTATTTATTCTTGTAATTAACCTAATAATTTATCTAAATCACTCTGCACCACATGTACTTTATACATTCATTTCGATCTTCGTAACTTCACATTAAAATTGGGTGTCTAGTTTTATCTATTCTTTAATCTTGGGTGTCTTATTTTAGGGTTGAGGAATAATTTTATTTTAATGTTTTTGCTTAACATTTTTAAATTAAATAAAAATTTATTTTTTTGATAGACGTAATCTCGAATGTTGTCTAAGTTATATTTAGTTTTAAAAAATTTCGCGATTTTTTTACTCCTAATAAAATATCGAACATTTAATAAAAATAATGAGAGGACTAAATGAAAAAAATTAATAAGATTGTGTCAAGTATATCTGTTTTAATATTGTTAACTGTCAGTTTTCAGATTCAAGCGACCGCTGCATTAACTCGGCATTATTATGTCGCGGCTGAAAATGTTATTTGGAATTATGCACCGTCGGGGTTAAATAAAATTAAACTTTCAGATGGTTTAGGGCCGTGGGGCGTTAAGACAAGTTATTCTAAATATCGGTATATTGAATATACTGATGCGACATATACCACAAAAGTGGTGCAACCTGTGTGGATGGGAATTTTAGGGCCACAATTTAGAGGGGTTGTGGGTGATATTTTAAAAATTCATTTTAAAAATAATGCGGATAAACCACTATCAATGCATCCACACGGTGTTCATTATACACCAGAGAATGACGGTGCATATTATGATGGCCGTGAGTCTTTGCCGGGATCGTATGTTAGACCGGGGGATAGTTATACTTATACTTGGAATTTAGATGAAGATTCTGGGCCTACAAAATTTGGTCCTACGTCAATTGTTTGGGCTTATCATTCACACGTTGATTCTGTCACTGAAATATACGATGGTTTGATTGGTTCAATTGTGGTGACCCGTAAAGGTGAGGAAAAATCTGACTTGGATCCGACTCCGCGCAATATCGATTATGAATTTACCACTCTATACATGGTGTTCAATGAAGAAAACGATGCTGAAGCTGGTTTGATGCATACTATGAATGGTTATATTTTTGGTAATCTGGAAGGTTTAACAATGCCTAAAGGTGCAAGAGTTCGATGGCATTTAATTGGTATGGGTGCTGAAGTGGATTTACACACGGCGCATTGGCATGGTCAAACCGTTGTTAATTATGGCAAACGAACCGATGTTGTTGAATTATTACCAACCAGTATGGTGTCGGTTGACATGGTTGCCAAAAATCCAGGTGAGTGGTTATACCATTGTCATGTTACCGATCACATAACTGCTGGAATGATCACCAAGTGGACAGTGACACCTTAATAAATTTAGCTCAAGAAATTTGTAAAATCATCGCTCTAAACGCAAAAATCCCAACTCAATCAGTCGGGATTTTTGTTTAACGCTATATAGATTACTTAAAACTAACCTGCTTTACGACCAGCTTGTTTTCTGGCTGATTCAAGCAAGATTTTTTTACGTTTACGGATGAAGTGCGGTGTTACTTCGACTAATTCATCTTCATCAATAAATTCTAATGCTTGTTCTAAAGAGTGAATAATAGGTGGTACTAGTTTAATGGCTTCATCTGTTCCCGATGCACGAACGTTGGTTAGTTGCTTGCCTTTTAATGGGTTAACAACTAAATCGTTTTGTCGTGAATGGATACCGATGATCATACCTTCGTATACTTCGTCGTTGTGAACGACGAACATTTCACCACGATCTTGTAAATTGAAGATTGAAAATGCGACTGCACTGCCCTGACCATTCGAAACTAGTACACCTTTTGCTCGTGTACCGTAATCACCGGGTTTAATTGGAGCGTAATGATCAAACACGTTATATAACAGACCGGTACCTTTGGTTGCAGTTAAAAATTCGGTTCTGAAACCAATTAAGCCACGTGCGGGGATAATAAAGTCTAAACGTACTCGGCCTTTACCGTCTGGAACCATGTCTTTAAGATCGGCACCACGTTCACCTAATTTTTCCATTACGGTACCTTGATGTTGATCTTCTACATCAACCGTTAATTGTTCAAAAGGTTCTTGGCGTTTGCCGTCGATTTCTCTAATGATAACTTCGGGTCGTGATACGCCCATTTCAAAACCTTCACGACGCATGGTTTCAATAAGAACCGATAAATGTAATTCACCGCGACCGGAGACTCGGAATTTATCAGGATCTTCGGTTGGCTCTACTCGAAGTGCAACATTGTGAATTAATTCTTTTTCTAATCTGTCTTGAATTTGTCGAGTGGTGACAAACTTGCCGTCTTTACCTGCAAATGGAGAATTATTGACCTGGAAGGTCATACTAACAGTCGGTTCATCGATAGTTAGTGGTGTCATCATTTCAACTTTTGACGGGTGGCAAATGGTATCAGAAATATTTAATTTATCGATACCGGAAAAGGCAATGATATCACCGGCTGTTGCTTCGTCAATTTCGACGCGCTCTAAACCCATGAAACCCATGATTTGCACAATTTTAGCATTTCGAGTTTCACCTTCAGTATCGATCACGGTGACTTGTGAATTCTTTTTGATGGTACCGCGTTTAATTCGGCCAACACCAATCACACCAACATAGCTGTTGTGATCTAATGAGCTCACTTGCATTTGGAAAGGACCATCAACGTCCACATCAGGTGCAGGTACTTCTTTAATGATTGTTTCAAATAATGGTGTCATATCACCATCACGTACTGTGTTTTCTAATCCCGCATAGCCACTTAAACCAGAAGCATAAATAACCGGGAAATCGAGTTGTTCGTCAGTCGCGCCAAGGTTATCAAACAATTCAAATGTTTGATCCAGAACCCAGTCAGGTCGTGCACTTGGACGATCAACTTTATTGATAACAACAATCGGACGTAAGCCCATCGCAAAGGCTTTTTGTGTCACAAAACGGGTTTGTGGCATTGGGCCATCAACTGCGTCTACTAGTAATAAAACACAATCCACCATCGATAATACCCGTTCTACTTCACCACCAAAATCGGCATGTCCTGGGGTGTCGACGATATTAATGCGATAATCTTTCCATTTAATGGCAGTATTTTTGGATAAAATGGTGATACCACGTTCTTTTTCCAAATCATTAGAATCCATCGCACGTTCGCTTAATTCAACGCGGTCACCCAATGTATCGGATTGTTTAAGTAACTCATCGACGAGGGTTGTTTTACCGTGATCAACGTGAGCGATAATTGCAATATTTCGTAAATTCTGAATCATGATGTGTACTGCCAAGAATGGGGTTAATAAGGAGGCCGAATTATAACCCATTCTAAATATTTAGTTTAGCTAATATAAGATTAAATCGATGATTTTTTAAACAAAATGTGACTTAAATGCTTAATTTTACACAAGAAAAGTGTGATTACACCAAAAACAAGGGCTTAAGGACAATTTTTGAATTCATCCAAATTAGAGTAGCAAAAATGGCACTAATCTTCAGTTCTTAATAAATGCTCAATTTCCTCCCGTTTGGCCATGGCATCTTTATAGCCGAGACGAATCAATGCACGGCAATAATCCCGTTGGAACATTAAATAACTGGCTAGACTCGAGCCTTGATCTTTTTTCGAACCAACATTACCCAGTAATAAACGTAGTGTAAACGGTAACTGCTTTATATAAGGTTGTGCGATATCGCCCAAGTCTTCACTCGGTGAGATTAATAACGACTCTACTTTGCGTAATCCTATGTTTTTTTGTTTTAACACCGAATCTGGGATCAAACTAACGGTATTATTAATACGTTCCAAACGCTCAATATCGGCTTCGAGAGAATCCAAAAAGATGGTATTCATGACGTGACCTGCAATTTGTGACAGGCTCGGAATTTCAATAATGTCATCACGAGTCGATGGTTCGACCAACTCGTTACGATTGCCAATAACCAGAATGCGATCAGCTCCTAAGTGCAATGCCGCACTTAATGGTGCCATCTGGCGCATCGAACCATCACCAAAGTACTCACGGTTTATTCGAACCGGTGCAAACATCAACGGGATAGCGGATGATGCCATTAAATGAGACAAAGTAATATTCTCACGACAACCGACCCGTCGTGAGCGAACCCAGCGCTTTATACTGTGATCAGCTTGGTAAAAAGTGACCGATTGCCCCGAGCTATAACCCGATGCCGTGACGCTAATAGCATGAATAAATTGATTATCGATGGATTTTTGAATGTCGTCAAAATTCAAATGTTTACTTAATAACTTGGCCAACGGTTTTCTGTCGAGTAAATAGATAGGACTGCGTTTTTTTGAACGAGAAAATAGCTTTATTCCCATCCATTTTAATAAGGTAGACACAATACTGCGCATGTCGCCTCGAAACACTTGGTCTATTTCAAAGTTACGCCATACGTGGTTAATGCGCATAACGGCCAGTTGGAAATTTCCTGCGGCGCAAGCAAGTGACACGGCATTAATGGCGCCTGCTGAAGTACCGGATATTATATCAAATGGCGATGGGCTATTTTTGGGTTGCATATCCACAATCGCCCGTAACACACCAACTTGATATGCCGCTCGTGCACCACCGCCCATCATGACTATGCCAATTTTAGGTTTTTTGCTGTTATTTTTAACCATACACTCTTTATCGGATTCTACTTAACTTAAGTTTAGAACAATGCTGATAAATGATGGCGAAAAGTAGGATACCTGCTTGAAAAATCTACAATTTTAATAAAATAAATTACTAACCCTCAATAATGAGGTGGTTTTTCATCAACTGGAGCAGTGCTCGAACCAGCCGCAAGATCATCAAATTTTGTTTTTAAGGCATTAATTTGAAGATTTAAAATGTCAATTTGCTTGCCTTGACGAATAACAGTGTCACTCATGCTCTCAAGTTCCTCTTGCTGGTGCATCATTTTAATTTGAAGGTCAATTAACTCTTGGGACATCACACCATCCTGTTCTAGATTAAGTACAAACATTTAACTGCATAAAATATATCACTGAAGTTTAAATCAGTCTTTAACAAAATTCAGTATAAATAACGGCACAATTCAATTTTACCCCGCTATGGTTCATGGTAAAATCAACGCTCAGCTTATTATTAACAATGCATCAAAACTATGACTAATAAATTAATACACATTGCCAATACCACCGATATCGAACCTAGCGGACTGTATCGCGCAGTTATCGATGACCATGCTTACCTACTCGCGCATATTGATGGTGGTTACTACTGTACCGACGATCTCTGTACCCATGAAGATTCATCATTATATTTAGGCTCACTACACGGTAATTGTGTGTCGTGTACCTTACACGGCAGTCGCTTTAATTTAAAAACCGGTGAACCACTAGATGAACCCGCAACCGAAGCATTAAAAACCTATCAGGTCACACAAGATGGTGATAAGTTACTTATCAACACCGCGCCAAAATAACACGCCAGCTAATTGGCAGGAACCTAGTGACTATCTGTTGCTTGAAAAGGTTTCTAACGATTTAATCGCGTGGCAATTTTTACGCCGTAATCTTGAATACCAACGCGATTATCAATATTTCATCACGGTCTGGCATGAGCTTGAGGTAAAATACGGTGCGCCACCCAACCGTGATTTTAATGCTTGGAAACAAGACCCTCGAGCCTATCGCTGCGAACGTGAAATTTATCATTTAAATGAAAACGCGTCTGAAGTGTGCGCCTCGCCAGACGATAAGCTATTAATAGAATGTTGGATGGGGACTAAATGGGGTTTTTATAAATTTCCGCTTAATCCCACCAAAAATAATCCAATCATTGGTGAAGACTTAAGCTGGAGAACTGATCCAGAAAATGTAAAGTTGCTTGACGGAAATACTATTGCGGCACTATCGAAATCGAATAGCCATTTTGAAAATAAAGCTGCCATTGTATTTGATTTAAATAAAGATCTAAAACAACAAATACAAAGCGCCAAACAACAACTCATTATTGCGCAGCGTCAAATCGCTCAATTAAATCACAACAATAAAAATTGGATATTGTCGTTACGATTACTTGATGCGTTGCAATCAAAAATTAGCGACAATGATATTCAAAGGTCACTTGGATTAGAGCATGTAAACTACGAGAGTTTAAAACGACAAGCCAACGATTTATTAAATGGTGGTTATCGTGAGATTATTAGTCATTTATATTAAGAGTTAATAATGTCAAGATTCCATATTGAACAGCTTGTTAACCTTTTATAAAAATAAATTTAGCAAAAGAAGAAAAAGCAATGAGGAACAACGTCACTAATATTTAGATTTTATTTAACATTTTAAATTTAAAAAATTATTAAAAAAACAATCCATTAAAAATAAAAAAAGGGTTAGTGATAATTCACTAACCCTTTTTAGAGTACTAATAATTAAATAAAATTAATCATCAAAAGCAGAACCTAAGTTGTTACCTTGTGATGATCCACCCATAGAACTACCGGATTGATTACCTTGGTTGCTACCTGGATTGTTGCTGCTACCTGGTCCTGATTGGCCACCATTGTTGCCGTTGTTGTTTCCACTGCCGTTGTTGCCATTATTCATACTGCCGTTGTTATTTCCACCGCC
>VAOX01042042.1_pt1 | contig 18428 bp, 12 predicted proteins | sample 3393891 | NCBI WGS metagenome assembly VAOX01 (sample SAMN08290429, study PRJNA428436) | hydrothermal vent metagenome | isolation source: Deep-sea hydrothermal vent chimney | place: Indian Ocean: Southwest Indian Ridge | depth 2822 m m | reverse complement strand
GAATCAGTTAGAATAACAGACTCTGTAAATTCACATTCCTGCTGCCATGTTCAAACTGCAAAACACACTCAATGCCCTGCATAACAACGCCTCTATCAATAGCGGTATCAGCGGTACATTCAAAACAGAAGTCGCCGAACTGGATCATAGAAAGCCTGTAACCTGTTCAAATTCATCCCGTATAACATCTACAATATACTCCAGATGTTTCTGGCGAGATAAGGGCAGGTGATCGAGGCATTTATTCATAGGCCGATGGTACTTATAAATTGTTGGGCGGTTGAACGCTATTCGAGCCATCAGGATGCTAAACAGGAAAAAAATCCTGTTTTTAGCCTGCATTAGGTTAGCAACTCATGTTTTATAGCACATTTGCGTTGCTTACCACAACACGCACTGGGCCAGAAGCTGATATTTAATGATGAAATTGCTAATTATCAGTATAATATAACCATACGATATGGTTGACCGGCATATGGAACCGTGGCTTTAGCCACGGCTGGTTTAAGCGAGGCTGAAGCCCACCTCCGTTGTGTACAAATCTTAACAATCTTATATGTCCTGATACAATGCGGTAACCGGCTTTTTTAGTGTCTCGAATGATTCTGTACGAAAAGAAGATGCCCCATCTTAAACGAAAACTTGCCCGCGCCAGCAGAGCGTCACAGAAGCCGGGGCATAAGACTTAAGACATACGACCCATAACGTCTTTCAAATACCTCCCGGTATAAGACCGCTTACGCTTACAAATCGTTTCAGGCGTTCCCTGGGCGATAATTTTACCGCCACCACTTCCCCCTTCAGGCCCCATATCAATCACCCAGTCAGCTTCTGCAATTACATCCAGATTATGCTCAATCACTATAACAGAACTTCCGGTATCAACAAGTCGGTGTAAAACTCGCAGAAGCTTTTCAACATCTGCCATATGCAGACCCACTGTCGGCTCATCCAGTATATACAAACTGTGCTGCTGTGTTTTAGCGCCGCGCCCGACTTTTAGTGCTGTGCCAGATTTAGCCAGCTCTGCCACCAGCTTAATGCGTTGTGCTTCACCACCACTGAGTGTCGGGCTCTGCTGGCCTAATGTCAGGTAACCCAGCCCCACATCCTGTAACAGTTGCAGCGCATGGTGTACTTTTGGAATCGCTGAAAAATATTCGGTCGCGGTTTTTACATTCATCGCCAGCACTTCTCCAATATTTTTCTCCTTAAAACGAACACTCAGGGTTTCATCATTAAATCGCCAGCCATGACACACATCACATTCAATGCGTACATCCGGTAGAAAATTCATTTCAATTTTACGCATGCCATGCCCCCCACACGCATCACAGCGCCCATCCCCGGCATTAAATGAAAAACGCCCTGGCGTATACCCCTTCAGGCGAGCATCCACCGTATCAGAAAATAATTTTCGAATGCTATCCCAGATACCGATGTAAGTTGCCGGGCACGAACGAGAGGTTTTGCCAATGGGTGTCTGATCCACTTCAAGAATGCGACTAACTGAATCCCAGTGCTTAATTTCTGCACACCCGCGCCAGGCAATTTTCTTTTTACGACCTTTTGAGCTACGCTGATTATTAATCACCGTTTTCAAATTATTATACAGTACACTGCGTACCAGCGTACTTTTACCACTGCCACTCACACCTGATACACAAACCAGTTTATGTAACGGTATAGCAACATCAATTTTCATCAGATTATTCTGTTGCGCAGCCATTATCATTAATTTAACACCATCCCATTGAGTGCGCATTTCGGGGTCACGCAAATCTGGCACACCCTGATGCAATCGCCTGGCAAGATATTGCCCTGTTAATGACTTCCTGTTTTTAAGCAGCTGTTTTAATGTTCCGCAGGCAACAACTTCACCACCCTCTACACCTGCACCCGGGCCAATATCAATCAGGTAATCCGCTTCACGAATGGTGTCTTCATCGTGCTCTACCACAATCACCGTATTGCCCTGCTGCTGTATTTGTCTGAGACTTTCAATCAAACGACGATTGTCCCGAGTATGCAAACCGATTGTAGGCTCATCAAGTATGTAGCAAACCCCCTGAAGGTTAGAGCCTAACTGTGAAGCCAGACGAATACGTTGTGATTCTCCACCGCTTAAAGTGGGTGCACCACGATCAAGGCTTAAATAATTTAAACCCACTTTCTGTAAAAAAACCAGCCGCCCCTGCATTTCTGCCAGTAAATCTCGCGCAATTTGCAGTTCATTATTTTTCAGCTTAAGTTTTGTAAACCATTTTGCAGCCTCATCAACCGACATTGCAGCAAGCTGTGCAATCGACATATCACGAAAGCGTACTGCCAGCGCAGTTGCATTTAAACGCTGGCCATTACAGCTTTTACAGACCGCTGAATTACCTTCTTCTGTATTATCTTCTTTTAGCCATGCATGTTCTTCACCGGTTTGCTCTTCATCAAAATCTTTAATTGATTCGCCGGTTCCAAAACACGAGGTACACCAGCCCTGTCTGGAGTTATAGGAAAATAGCCGGGGATCAAGCTCATCAAAACCCTTTCCACAACATGGGCAGGCCCGCTCAGTAGAATATAGTGCCTCTTCTTTGCGCCTGACTTTAGCCTTTCCCCCGTTAACTTTTTTCCGGACAGGCTCAACAACTACCACATTATTTCCGATATCCAGTGCCGTGCGTAGTAGTTCAGTTAGTTCATTCTCCACACCCGGGATGACATTTATTTTCCCTGCAGGCAATTCAATACTGTGCTCTTTATAACGTGCAAGCTTTGGCCAGGGATCTACTGGAACATATTCTCCATCAACTCGTAATTGCTGAAAACCTTTTTTACTCGCCCACATCGCCAGCTCATTATAAATACCCTTACGCGCAACCACCAGGGGTGCCAGTATCGTGATTTCACAACCACGATAGTCTTTCTGCACCCGAGACATAATCGAGTTTAATGACTGTGGCTCTATTGCCACCTCACACTCAGGACAATATTGAATACCCAGCTTCACATATAGCAAACGTAGAAAATGATATATTTCCGTTAAAGTCGCCACGGTGCTTTTTCGGCCACCACGGCTGGTACGCTGCTCTATTGCAACGGTTGGAGGAATACCATGAATCGCGTCTACATCAGGTCGGGATGCGGGCTGCACAAACTGCCTGGCATAGGCATTTAACGATTCAAGATAACGCCGCTGCCCTTCACCAGAAATAATATCAAATGCCAGTGTGCTTTTACCACTTCCGCTCACACCGGATATAACAGTAAATTTATTACGCGGTATTTCAACGTCAATGTTTTTTAAATTATGCTCACGGGCATGATGTATCTGAATAACTTCAGGTTTTACCCGTGTAGCCTTAACGGGCAACGCCGCGTTATGCAATGAGTCAGTTGCACCACGATGACAGGCGTTCAGTGATGCTTCATACTCTCGCAGTGCTTTTGCTGTATATGAGTTACTTTCAGCCATCAATTGCTGTAGTGTCCCCTCGGCAACTAACTCTCCTCCACCCTCGCCACCTTCCGGCCCAATATCCAGGATCCAGTCTGCTCCTCGGATAACATCCAGATTATGTTCTATTACCAGCAATGAATGACCTGCATCAATTAATTGCCTGAAGGCTTTCATCAGGGTTGCAATATCATCAAAATGTAGACCGGTGGTGGGTTCATCAAATAAAAACAGTGTTGTTTGACTGTGTGGGCTATCCGTATTCGATTTTTTACGAGCAGATGTTTTTTTATAGTTTGCAGCCAGATGCCCGGCCAGTTTAAGGCGCTGCGCTTCGCCGCCACTTAAGGTTGGCACCGCCTGGCCCAGTTGAAGATAGTGCAAACCCACATCAACCAGTGGCTGTAATGAGCGGAGAACCTCTGTTTCATTTTCAAAAAACACAAGCGCCTCAGCCACTGTCATTTCCAGTACGTCTGCAATAGATCTGGCCGATATAGATCTGGCCGGTACAGATTTGTCTGACCGGGCCGTGTGTGAAGATAGTTTAACCTGCAATATTTCAGCACGGTATCGCCTGGCATCACAATCTGAGCAGCGAATATAAACATCGCTCAAAAACTGCATTTCAACCATCTCAAAACCATTCCCTGAACAGGTTGGGCAACGGCCATTACCCGAATTAAAGCTAAACGTACCAGCTGTATATTTACGTTGCTGTGCCAGAGGATGAGCAACAAACAGTTTACGAATCGCATCAAACGCACCAACATAGGTTGCAGGAATGGAACGTGTAGTTTTGCCAATCGGGCTTTGATCCACCAGCACGACATTATCAATCAGCTGATGCCCGCTGATTTTTTTGCAGTTACCCGGTGTTTCAACCGGCCTGCCTTTATATTTACACAGCCAGGGATAGAGCACATCACGCATTAGCGTTGATTTTCCGGAACCACTCACGCCAGTAATACACACCAGTTGTTGCAGTGGAATATCAACATCTATATTTTTCAGATTATGCTCACTTGCCCCGATAATTTTAATGAACCGATCAGCTTTTTGCGCTCGCCCCTCACCTGCTTTACTTTCTCGGCCAGCACTGACTATTTTTTTACCGCTTAAATATTGTGCTGTTAATGACTTTCTGCTTTTAAGCAACTGCCTGGCAGTGCCATAAAAACAGATTTCACCCCCCTGTTTGCCTGGCCCTGGCCCAATATCCAGAACACGATCTGCCGCCAGTATAATCTGCGGGTCATGCTCAACCACCAGAAGCGAATTCCCCGCATCGCGCAATCGATGCAACACCTGTACCAGCCGATTAATATCTCGCGGGTGTAGGCCTGTGCTCGGCTCATCCAGTACAAATAGCGTATTAACCAGCGAGGTTCCCAGCGCCGTGGTCAGATTAATGCGCTGAACTTCACCGCCGCTTAATGTGCGTGACTGGCGATCAAGTGTCAGATACCCCAGACCAACTTCAAGCAAATAGTTTAAACGAGAACGAATTTCACCCAGTAATAACTGAGCGGCTTCATCAACAGCAGCGGGGAGCTTCAGTAAGTGGAAAAACTCAGCACATTGATCCAGTGCCAGACACATAATATCATGCAGCGTTAGCCCGGGCAGTTGCTCTATCTTTTTTGCAGACAGGTTTAACCCATGGGGTATATAACGCTGTTTAATATCAACAATCTGATTTGATAAATCCAGCTCCCCCAGACGCCACCATAATGCCGGGGGTTTTAAGCGTGCGCCATCGCAGACATTACAGGGTGTATAAGAGCGGTATTTTGACAGCAGAACACGGATATGCATTTTATAGGATTTAGATTCCAGCCAGCTAAAAAACCGCTTAATCCCAAACCATACGCCCTCATCCCAGCCTCCTTCACCTTCAATCACCCAGCGTTGCTGCTTTTTAGTGAGTTTACGCCAGGGTTTATCCAGGGGTATTTTCTGTTTTTTTGCAAAGGCCAGCAATTCCTCCTGCACCTCTATATAGGCAGGAGTCTGTATCGGTTTTATTGCACCCTCTGCCAGTGATTTTGATTCATCCGGGATCACCAGCGCATAGTCAACTCCGATAATGCGCCCAAAACCACGACAGCTTTCGCAGGCACCGATGGGTGAATTAAACGAAAACAGACTCGGCACAGGCTTTTCATAATCAATATCACAGTCGGGGCAGTGGTGATGAGCTGAAAAACGCCATGCTTTACCCGCTTTTTTATTTTCATCCAGTTCAAATACATGCACTCGGCCATCAGCATGCTTTAATGAAGCCTCTACCGCTTCGGTTAATCGATCTCGGTTTTCTACGCTAATTTTCAGCCTGTCCTGAACCACTTCCAGCACATCACCACAACGTTCATGTATCCTTGTATAGCCCTGCTGATTTAGCACCTGGATAATTTCAGCTTCGGTGAAATTATGGGGTATTTTTACCGGCAGGCAGATCATTAAACGCTGAGCGTTACGGGTTTGTTTATAAAGCGAGCCAACAATACTTTGCGCAGAATCGCAGACAACTTCCCGGCCACAATCCGTGCAGTACAAACGTGCCAGGCGCGCAAATAATAACTTTAAATAATCATTTAATTCGGTCATCGTGCCAACCGTTGAGCGCGATGTGCGCACCTGGTTTGTCTGGCCAATGGCTATTGCGGGGGGAATTCCCTGAATACTGTCTACGGCAGGCTTATCCATGCGATCCAGAAACTGCCGAGCGTAGGCTGAAAATGTTTCTACATAGCGGCGCTGACCCTCAGCATAAATCGTATCAAAAGCCAGCGTTGACTTGCCGGAGCCGCTCACGCCTGTCACCACAATCATCTCATTGGCTGGCAATTCCAGATCCAGATTTTTCAGATTATTCTGCCGAGCGCCTTTAATGACTATTGATTCTTTTTTCATAAACTATCCAGTCTTCGGGATTTACCAGTGGGTTGGGTAACGGGTTTTCGGGGTGATTGCATTGAGAAAAGAAATTCAGATTAAAATGATGGCTGAAATGTGTACAACCGCATGCTTCATTATGAGCGGACTTCAGCTTTACTACACGCTCAAATACCGTGGCCTTAATACAGGGAACAGAGCGGAAAAACACCGGTCTGTCCCCCGGTTCTGTCAATCATACATCGCAGCAATATTAACAATACGGCTCAGCACAAACATTACAAATAACTTTAAAGGTAAACTTTAACTTGTTGTTTTTTATAGTAGTTAACTACTCATCTTCCAGTAGACCATGCTTTATCGCCAGATGCATCATCTCGACATCATTCGATACATCCAGTTTCTCATGCAGGCGCTTGCGGTAAGTGCTGATGGTTTTCGGACTCAGAGATAGCTGCTCGGAAATCGCATTGGTTCGCATCCCCCGGCTAATCATAATCAGCACCTGCAACTCACGTTGCGACAGAACATCAATTAAAGAATCCTCCCCCGGCAACATAGAGAGCGCCAGTTGCTGGGCGATGCTGGGCGCAATATAGCGTTTACCCGCATTCACCTTCTGAATCGCTTCCACCATTTCCTCTACAGGACAGCCCTTGGTTAAATAACCGACAGCACCTGCTTCAAGCAAACGCCGGGGAAGCGGCCCTTCACTGTGTACCGTGAGCACAATCACTTTGCTCTCCGGGTGAGTTTTGCTCAATCTGGATGTTGCCTCAAAACCACCAATACCCGGCATATTAATATCCATTAAAATAACATCCGGATTAACTTTACGCACTTTCTCCAGTGCCACTTCACCACTTTCGGCCTCAGCGACAACTTCGATACCGGACTGGTCTTCCAGCAATCGGCTGAGTCCATAGCGTATTAAATCATGATCATCTACCAGCATGACTCTAATATTGGTCACAGCATACCCTCTTTGTTATTCCTGGCCACTTTGGTTATTCTCGGAATTAATAAATAAAACAAAAGACAGGATCACACTTAATCTTTTATGTATCTTAAGTTACATGGAGTGCGCCAGCTATACACACTTGCTTAAGTACCGCAGATAATAACAGCCTCCGGCATATTTTGACACCTTCCTCTTACCACAGGTTGAATGGATGGCGAATAAGATTAACATTGTAATAGCGGGAATCCTGCGTCACCTCTTTACCCACCCAGACTGGTTTTATAAAGGATTCCTCTTCACTATCAAGTTCAATTTCTGCGACCAGCAGGCCCTCGTTATCGCCATGAAACTCATCTATCTCCCATACATGCGGCCCAACTTCAACAATATAACGTGTTTTATCCACCTGAGGATGCTGGCACAACTGCTCCAGCATCTCCTCGGCTTCGGGCAACGGAATTTCATATTCATATTCCATACGCCGCAGCCCCAGGGTGGCACTTTTTACATTAATATTAGCCTTCTCATCCTGTACTCTTATGCGCACTGAAGCTTTATCAACTGTTCCCAGATATCCCTGGCGAATCCTGTGTGCGCGAGCCACCTGCTTACGCCAGTTATCATTGGCGAGCAAAAATTTTCTTTCTATTTCTACAGGCATCTATTTCTCTTACCCATTTAGTCAACTTGGTGTTATCTTCTAACGAGTCGCCCGGAGATACAATACAAAATATCATGCAAACTGAATTTAATCTCGACCCAAAGCTCATCTATGTAAATCACGCAGCCGTTTCACCCTGGCCAGCCCGTACTGTTGAGGCTGTAAAAAACTTCGCCAGTGAAAATGGCTATATCGGCTCTCACCACTATAAACACTGGTTAAAAACCGAGCAACAACTAAAGCAATCCCTCGCTCAGCTCATTAATGCCGCCTCAGCAGATGAGATTGCCCTGCTAAAGAACACCTCTGAAGGACTCTCGGTTATTGCCAGAGGTATTGAGTGGCAGGCCGGTGATAATATTGTGATTAGCGATGAAGAGTTCCCGTCTAATTACATTGTCTGGGATGCGTTGAAAACCAGAGGTGTTGAGGTACGTGTTGCCAGACTTTCTGAGCACGCCATCAGCTCCGAGCAGGCGATTATTGAACAGATGGACAATAATACCCGGCTACTCAGTATCAGTGCCGTGCAATATGCTTCGGGGCGGCGCATAGATTTACCGGAACTGGGAAAAGCCTGTAAAGTCTACAACAGTCTGTTCTGTGTTGATGCGATTCAGCAAATTGGCGCATTACAGTTTGACGTACAGGCCATTAATGCTGATTTTGTTGTAGCTGATGGACACAAATGGATGTTTGGCCCTGAAGGTCTGGCACTCTTTTACTGCAAACGCTCTAGTATGAATGCGCTTGAGCTACAACAATTTGGCTGGCATATGGTTGAAGATTTATCTGATTTTGATGCGATGTGCCAGCAATGGCGAGCCGCAGATAATGCACGGCGCTTTGAGTGCGGTAGCCAGAACATGATCGGCATACATGCACTCAACGCCAGCATTAGCCTGCTGCTGGAACGGGGCATGGCGCACATCGAAAAAGCCGTGATATCGAATATTCAAACCTTAATTAGCCTGTTTGAGCCTTTAAAGGACATCCAGATTCTAAGCCCCATAGATCCTTTGCAGCATGGCGGCATTTTCACCTTTAAAAAACAGGCTACCGATAGCCCGCTTTTATACCAGTACCTGGTGAACCAGGGAGTAGTTTGTGCTGCTCGTGGGGGCGGAATTCGCTTTTCACCACACTTTTATAATTCACCAGAGCAGCTTGAACAACTGGCAGGCCTTGTCGATGGATTTGATCCATCCATTGTAAAAGATTAATTATGTGATATAACTCATTGAAAAATATAATTATCATGAGACACTATTCAATCATATGGCAGATATTTAATGGCAAAGCCGTTAATTCACCACCTGGATATCGGGGCAGGCTACTGAAAATATAAACGCTATTAACTAAACTCACAGTAATAAGAATGGTCTATGCTATATAGCTTGATACAACGTGATACCATCAACTCTGGCCTGTTTCTGTGAAATCTGCTGAATTCAGACCTTTCATAATAAAAACAAATGTGACAGTAAATGGAGTAAAAATCACTGAATATTTTTAGCAAATTTCGGAACTCTATCTGGGACAGGGTCGTTGAGTGGCTGGTCACAAACCGTGACGACCCACAGATGCCCCTTTCAGATTTTGATCGTCTGCGATATGAGATCCGACCCGGAGATGTGATTCTGGTTGAGGGTCGCTCGCCGGTCAGCGAAATCATTAAAACCATTACCTTAAGCAACTGGACACATTCCGCCATTTATATTGGCCGACTGCATAATATCGATGAGCCGGTACTCAGAGAGTTTATTCAGAAATTCTACTCCGGCGAGCCAGACGATCAGCTCATCATCGAGTCTCAGCTAGGTGATGGAACCATTGTTGATAGCATTCGAAAATACAGGGAAGACCATCTGCGAATCTGCCGCCCCACCAGTATTACCCGTACAGATGCACAGAAGGTTACAGCCTACGCCATTAACCGCCTGGGCACTAACTATAATGTAAGACAGATATTTGACCTTGCGCGCTTTCTTTTTCCCTACGCACTGCTCCCCAGACGCTGGCGCTCCAGCCTGTTTGAACACAATGCCGGCACCCCCACCCACACCGTTTGCTCCACCATGATGGCCGAGGCCTTTGCCTCAATACACTACCCCATTCTCCCCGTGCTACATCGGGATAAAGACGGACGGCTTATTATGTATAAACGAAACACTCAGCTAATTACGCCAAAGGACTTTGACTATTCGCCCTATTTTGATGTCATTAAATACCCTATACTGGACTTCGATGAACTTGCAATTTACCGAAAAATGCCCTGGGGGAAAGACGGTATCATGCTAAATGACGAAAATGACCTGCGCATGCAGCCCCCTCCCGGTACGACAGATAATGTTAATACCGCGATAGATGCAGCCAATGAAGAAACAAAAAGTCGGAATATTAAAAATAGCGATATGAACCCCCGGGAAAAACAACAGGCTGATATTAACCCGCCCACAAAAAACACCGAAGGAGGCTAACATGCTCACCTGGATACTCATTTTTATTGTAACCATCGGCTTTGCTGCCTGGTTCAGGCTACCTCAGGTTGTCTGGAGCGGAATGCTTGGCTTTGTATTGCTGATATTCAGCTTTTCAGGTGCCGCCAGTCTCGCCAGTCTGGTTATTATATGGGCCATGTTTTTCGTTGTGGTTATCCCCCTTAACCTGCCCCATATTCGCCAGAAATACATCTCCGAGCCCATGCTGGAATTTATGCGCAACGCCATGCCGAGTATTTCTGAAACAGAACAGGAAGCCCTGGATGCAGGAAAAACCTGGTGGGAAGTTGACCTCTTTAGTGGTAACCCCGACTACTCAAAAATTCGTGATTTACCTGCACCAGAACTAAGCGATAAGGAACAGGCTTTTCTGGATGGCCCGGTAGAAACGCTCTGCGGCATGCTCGATGACTGGAAAATTAACCAGGTGGATTATGACCTGCCTGAAACCATCTGGCAGTTTTTGAAAAAACACCAGTTTTTCGCAATGATTATTCCAGAGTCATACGGCGGCCTGGCGTTTTCAGCTCTCGGACATTCCAGTGTGGTATTAAAAATCGCCGGCCGTAGCATCAGTGCAGCCGTCACCGTTATGGTGCCCAACTCTTTAGGCCCTGGTGAATTATTGCTGCGCTATGGCACCGAAAAACAGAAAGATTACTACCTGCCCCGCCTGTCCAGTGGCGAGGAAATCCCCTGCTTTGCACTAACCGGCCCGGAAAATGGCAGCGATGCGGGTGCAATGTCAGACACCGGAATCGTTTGCTACGGCGATTTTGATGGTGAGAAAAATGTATTAGGCATCCGTCTTAACTGGGAAAAACGCTATATTACCCTCGGCCCGGTGGCCACCGTTCTTGGGCTGGCGTTTAAACTCTACGACCCGGATCATTTAATCGGTGAAACAACGGATATCGGCATCACCCTGGCACTCATAAAAACCGATATTGAAGGAATCGAAATCGGCAACCGCCATTTCACCTCCAACAATATGTTTATGAACGGCCCAAATCGCGGAAAAGACGTATTTATCCCCATGGACTGGATAATTGGTGAGCAGGATTATATTGGCAAGGGCTGGACGATGTTAATGAACTGCCTGTCGGAAGGCCGTGCCGTATCATTGCCCGCCCTGAGCACCGGGGCTGGCCAGTATGTATCCCGTTATACAGGTGCTTATTCAAGAATTAGAAAACAGTTTAAAATTCCCATTGGTTACTTTGAAGGCGTAGAAGAAGCACTGGCCCAGATCGCGGGAAATACCTACATTATGAATGCCGCACGTGAGCTAACCCTGAGTGGTCTGGACAGCGGCGAAAGCCCCTCGGTGATTTCCGGTATTGTAAAATATCAGATGACTGAGCGCATGCGTACCGTAATAAATCACGCCATGGATATACATGGCGGCCACGGCATCTGTCTTGGCCCGAAAAACTTTATCGGCCGAGCCTATCAGGGCATCCCCATTAGTATTACCGTAGAAGGTGCTAATATACTCACCCGCACCATGATTGTTTTTGGTCAGGGTGTTATACGTGCCCATCCATTTTTGCTGCGCGAAGTTGAAGCCGTAAATCACCCCGATCACGACACCTCAATTGCATTATTTGATGAAGCACTCTTTGGACATATCGGGTTTATCATTAGCAATTTTTTCCGCTCACTCTGGCTTGGCCTGAGTGGTGCCCGGTTTATTTCAGCACCCGGCAAGGGAAAAGTTCGCAAATACTATCAACAGCTCACCCGCATGAGTTCAGCATTTGCATTACTGTCTGATGCCTGCGTTTTAATTCTGGGGGGTGAGCTAAAACGCAGGGAAAAACTATCGGGCCGCCTGGCCGATGCGCTTTCCAATATGTATCTGATTACCGCCGTACTTAAACACTACGAAGATCAGGGCTGCAAACAGGACGATTTACCACTGCTTGAATGGGCATGTGAAGACTCCCTGTACAATGTACAGGAAGCACTTAAATCTGTTATGCGCAACTTTCCTGTCGCCTTTGTAGGCAAGCTGTTAAACATGATTATATTCCCACTAACCAAACCTTATGGCGGTGCCAGCGACAAGCTTGGACATAAAATCTCACGGCTTCTGCTCTCTCCCTCAGCTTGCCGAGACCGCTTAACCCGTGATGTCTATATCACCGAAGATCCACAAGACGCAGTTGGCAGACTGGAATACGCATTAAAGAAAGTGATTGAAGCTGAGGATGCTGAACGAAAATTACGTGATGCCATACGCATCGGCCTGATTACATCGCAGGATTATAACTCAGCCGTTCAGGAAGCCATTCAGCAAAACATTATTGATCAGAACGAAGCCGATAAGATCTTATCCGCACATCAAGCCACACTCAATGCCATTAGTGTTGATGAATTTAGCCCTGAAGGATGGAAACCGCAATGAGCAAAAACAAAAATGTTTATATTGTAGATGGTAGACGCACACCTTTTTTAAAAGCTCGGGGCAAACCCGGGGCATTTTTTGCGTCGGATCTGGCCATCGCTGCGGCTCGACCACTGCTGATGCAAAACAACATTGATCTGGCAACGCTGGATGAAGTGATTATCGGCTGTGTAATGCCGACTGCGGATGAAGCAAATATTTCAAGGATAATTGCCCTGCGTCTGGGCATTCCCCAGTCAGTGCCTGCCTGGACAGTGCAACGCAACTGCGCATCGGGGCTCCAGGCACTTGATTGCGCCTGGCAAAATATACTCAGCGGAAAGTCCGATTTAATTCTTGCAGGCGGCACAGAGGCCATGAGCCGAGCGCCCATTTTATATAACGACTTAATGGTCAACTGGCTAAGCTTAATGATGGGTGCTCGCACCTTTGGTCAAAAAGCCGCCGCCATCACAAAATTACGCCCGGCATTTTTCAAACCCGTTATCGCACTGATACGCGGCTTAAGTGACCCGGTTGTTGGCCTGTCTATGGGCCAGACAACAGAAGAAATTGCCTTTCGCTTTGGTATAACCCGAGAACAGATGGATGAATACGCTGCCAGCAGCCATCAACGACTGGCTGCGGCAACGGACAATGGCCAGCTTGAAGAAATTGAAGCCATTTACGACAATGCCGGTGTTTTTTTTAATTTCGATGATGGTATTCGACGTGATTCATCCGTCGCCAACCTGAGTAAACTCAAACCTTACTTTGATCGTAAATACGGTATGGTCACCCCTGGAAACAGTGCGCAGATTACTGATGGTGCAGCCATGCTATTACTGGCATCTGAAAAAGCGATAAAAAAACATAAGCTACCTGTGTTAGCCAAAATAACCGATTCTCAATGGGCCGGGCTCAACCCCGGCCAGATGGGTCTTGGCCCGGCTCATGCAATGGCCCCCATTATGCAACGCAATAAATTAAAAATTGAAGATATTGATCACTGGGAAATTAACGAAGCCTTTGCCGGTCAGGTGCTGGGTTGTCTTGAAGCATGGAAACAGGATGACTATTGCACAACAGAGCTGGGGCTCAAAAACGCCCTCGGTGAAATCCCCATGGACCGCCTCAATGTAGATGGTGGTGGCATCAGTTTAGGCCATCCCATTGGTGCTAGCGGCGCACGCATTGTGCTACATCTCGCAAACACACTAAAACGTAACCAGGCGAAACGTGGCATTGCCAGTTTGTGCATTGGCGGTGGTCAGGGTGGTGCCATGATGATCGAAAATCCGAATATAGAAAACGCTGACGATACTCAAAAAGAAGGAGCCCTGTAAATGTCATATAAAAACTGGACAAAAAAAATCGACAGTGATGGGATTTGCTGGCTGCATCTGGATGTCGTCGATTCCAGCAGCAATATTTTACGCTCAGATGTACTTGATGAACTCAATGACATATTAAATGGCTTCGCCCAGGAGCTACCTGCCGGTATTATTTTTGTAAGCGATAAAGACAATGGTTTTATCGCGGGTGCAGATATCAATGAATTCACAGAAATTACGACCGAAGAACAGGCATCGAAAATATTAAGCCGCGGTCATGACATCATGAACAGGATCGAAAGTCTGAGCTGCACAACGCTAGCCATGATTAACGGCTATTGCCTGGGCGGCGGCATGGAACTGGCGCTGGCCTGCACGTATCGCATAATGTGCGACAATAAATCTACACGCGTCGGCTTACCGGAAATAAAACTCGGCATTCACCCGGGCTATGGCGGCACCGTTCGAAGCATTCAAAAAGCTGGCCCGATGGCTGCAATGAACGCCATGCTCACAGGACGCGCATTACAGGGCCGAGCAGCAAAACGCATGGGTCTGGTCGATGACCTGGTACCCGAACGTCAGCTCAAACGCGCTGCGCGCTATTTTGTCATAAACAAACCGCCACAAAAAACGCTCGGTTTAAAAGACAGAATAATGAATCACAGCTTCATACGCCCCTTTATTGCGGGGCAAATGCGAAAACAGCTTGCTAAAAAAGCACGCAAGGAACACTACCCTGCCCCCTGGAAACTCATTGATCTGTGGCAGTCACATATGGATAACCCACGTAGAATGCTGCAAAAGGAAATTGAATCCGTATCCAGTCTGGTAACCGATGGTACGGCTAAAAACCTGGTGCGAGTTTTTTTCCTGCAGGAGGCACTTAAATCTCAGGGCAATAAAAAAGATTTCAAGCCCACACATATCCATGTCATTGGCGGCGGCGTTATGGGTGGAGATATTGCCGCCTGGTGTGCATTACAGGGTTTTCGAGTCACCGTTCAGGACCAGAACCCGGAAGCACTCGCAGGCACCATGAAACGCTCCATGACGATGTTTAAAAAGAAATTTAAAAAAGACAGGCGTGCCATTCGCGATTCGATGGATCGTCTGATACCAGACACCCGAGGCATTGGTGTGGCCCGAGCCGATTTAATTATTGAAGCTATTTTTGAAGACAGGGATGTCAAGCAATCTGTATATAAAGACATAGAACCCCGCATGAAAAAAGGCGCAATACTGGCAACCAACACCTCCAGCATTCCACTTGAAGATTTGGCCACCTGCCTGGAAAAACCTGACAGACTGGTTGGCATACACTTTTTTAACCCGGTTGCACTTATGCCACTGGTAGAAATTGTACGGGGTGAAAACACATCTGATGAAACCATGAAACAGTCACTGGCGTTTGGTCGGCAAATTGGCAAACTGCCATTACCGGTAAAAAGCTCCCCTGGCTTTCTGGTGAATCGTATCCTCATGCCCTACCTGATGGAAGCAGTAGAAATGGTGGGAGAAGGCATTGCACCTGAAATGATAGACAGGGCCGCTCTAGACTTTGGTATGCCAATGGGGCCAATTGAACTGGCCGACACCGTAGGCCTGGATGTCTGCAAATCAGTCGCCATCATTTTATCCGATGGGAAAACGCTCAACTTGCCCAAAAAAATGAAAGCCATGGTTGACAATGGAAAGCTGGGCAAAAAAACCGGAGAAGGTTTTTATAAATGGCGCAAGGGCAAAGCCATTAAAGACAAAAAAGCCAGCTATGGAAATATGCAGGAACTACAGGATAGAATGATACTGCGCTTTCTTAACGAAGCCACCGCCTGTAAGCGCGAACAGGTTGTTGAAGGTGATGACCTGATTGATGCAGGTATCATTTTTGGTACCGGCTTCGCGCCTTTTCGTGGTGGCCCACTGCACTACATTCAACATCAGGGGGTGTCAGAGCTGAACTCACGTCTGAATCAGCTTAAAGATCGCTATGGAGAGCGATTTAATTCCGATGAAGCATGGGGGAGCCTGTAGCACTTCTCTACTAACTGAGCCGAAAATATGCACATCGCTTTTTCCCGGAGGCGATGTGCAGTCACGCGCAAATACCGCACACCAGACTGACTTTCACGAATGAATATACTTAAAAAATTTGAAAACTGGAAAATTCTTTCCATATTAAAAAAACATCCTGTGCGTTTTTCACAATGGCAGGGCATCCGGCAACTTGCCTGTATTCGGCAAATGAGTGCTGTTGAAAAAGCCCGCCTGCGTGTACTTACTTCTGTGATACTAGCGCAAAAAACATTTGTGGGTGTGCAGGGTCTTGAGCTTAACGATGAAATGAAATTACTTATTGCCGCACAGGCATGTGTGCCGATATTAAAACTCGGGCTGAATTATTATTCGGCCTTTACTCAGGTCAGTGTATACCCCGCTGCATTTTGGGTAGAGCGTGAAATTATTGATGCCAGCGGTGTTATACATACCCATAAAACGCTGCTTGCAGGAGAGGCCTGGTCACATGGCCCTGTGATTCTTTCATGGGACGATATCAAAAAAGATTTACAGGAGGATGATGCAGGTCACAATGTCATTATCCACGAGTTCGTGCATAAAATTGACATGCTAAATGCAGGTGCCAATGGCGTACCCCCATTCTCTTCAAATACTAACTCAGAAGAATGGGGGGCGGTTTTCCGCAACGCCTTCGAACGACTAAGCAGAAACATACAACTTCATAGAAAACTACGCCTCAATGCTTATGGAGCAACATCCCCTGCTGAGTTTTTTGCAGTTGTCAGTGAGCATTTTTTTACTAACCCCCAACATTTAAACCTGCACTACCCAAAGGTCTACCATGAACTAGCACTGTTTTATGGACAGGATCGGGCTGCATAAAATTTTAATTCTGGATTAATTCATCCATGCAAAAAAATTATCGCACCAGCCCATGAGTATTCATAATTTGTTCCCACATGGGGTCAATTGTTAAAAAATCGTAAATAATATCCCTCGCATCCTTTACTTTATTAGCAAAGTTTCCATTAACTTTGGCTACATGCAGCACACCGACCTTGTTCCCGGGCAAAGGCGCAGGATTGGCTACAGTACCACCCAGAGGGACAATTTCCAGATTACATCCCCGTGGAAACATTATTCTTTTTAAATACGTTGCCTGATGATAGAAAAGAACGGCTGCATCCGCTTCATCATTGCATAATGCATAAGGAACGTCTCTGTGCATTATTCTGGAAGAAGCAAGCCACTTTGCACCACTGCCCTGTGGAGTGGTGCCTCGACCAAATACCGATATCACACCATTTATATCATATGGATTATCAAAAACGGATAAGTCAAAGTTTGTTAGATCCTGCGTAAAAATGCTATTAAACAACGTGGTCGCATCACAGCCAAATGCATTCTGGTCCGCAACATTAAAAAGACTGCCGGAAAAATTACCAAAAGAGCCTGGCTCCAGATCGGGATGAGGCGTAACTACACGCGTAGTTCCCCCAAGATCGCAGATATTATTGATAGATGCCGCCTTATCTGCCCGAATAAGAATAACATTACCCTGATTTTTTAAAAAAGGCATGCTTGTCGCCCCATCGACCTGACCATTAGCAATCAGCATATTCATCACACCACCCGGTGCCATTGCCAGTGCAGGCCGCCCCACCATCTTAATATTTTTAAACTGTAATTTTTCTGCATTAATCTGGTCCACCGCTATGGGAGGCGATGTTGACCAGCAAATTGAAACTTTAAACTGAGACTGAACACCCTGCTGTCGCAATAAACCAATATGTCCCAGATCAGATCTACCATACATCGCATCTCTTAATGCCATATGGTAATTACCGGGCGTTGATATGATCAGCTCACATGAAAGCTCGCCGTGTAAATCATTTATATCATTCGACACTAACTGGGTTAGTGAAGGCGTTGTTTTCGCACCGTCCAGGGGCCAGTCAATTTTCCCAAGATGCTGCACCACAACGGGCTGACCAGTGACTATCGGCACAGCATAAACTTTTGTTAAAAGCAGAAAAAAACTGCCTGTCAGGATGAGTATTGATTTAAACATATTTTATGACCCCTTAAGAAGATAGAAAAAAAGTACAGGACTTTTAACCTGGATTAATCAGTTGGCGCGAAAAAGATGTGCAAGTTATTGATTTGGATAGCGTAATGAAAAAATGTGAAGTCACCTTATTGGTGATAAGCACT
>VAOX01031932.1_pt1 | contig 18451 bp, 23 predicted proteins | sample 3393891 | NCBI WGS metagenome assembly VAOX01 (sample SAMN08290429, study PRJNA428436) | hydrothermal vent metagenome | isolation source: Deep-sea hydrothermal vent chimney | place: Indian Ocean: Southwest Indian Ridge | depth 2822 m m | reverse complement strand
TGATCCTAATCCTAAAGGTGCAGAAGCTGTTAGCATCTTTCCCATCATAGCGCCCTTTGCAGCAGCATTGGCTGATGAAGAAAACCCTTCTTTAGCATGAGAAAGTGCATCTATTGCAGCCATACCTTTAACAGCACCGACAGCTTTTATTGCAGGCAGATACTGTGCTATTGCAATAGGTGCTCCTGCAAGACCCGCGACAGTTTTTCCAAATACACCTTTAGGCGCAAGATCAATATCAGGCGTGAATGTATCCCCAACCTTCTCGATATCCTTTTGCATTTGAGATAATTCTTTAGACTTGAGCCCTAAAATACCCTGAGTCAATTGGTTGGCAATGTAAGGGACTCCTGAAGCAACGCCTTTATAAAACGCAGCAGAGGCAGAATTCCAACCATAGGTTACATTATCCCATTGCTCTTTTAGGAATGATCGCTCAGAAAGCATCTTCTGTTTGTCATCAGCAGCGGTTTTTTCTTTATTGTTTAGGCTATCCTGATATTCAACAAGAAGATTATTTACTTCTTTTGCATTCATGCTGTCAACAAATGACTTGCCTTCAGAATCTACAATGGGCTGCTCGTCTTTATTATTAATCTTTTTGTTGGCCCATAATTCAAACTTGGATCTTTCATCATTATTCGTCATATATGAGTTTCTGATTAAGTCACCAAGATTATCATCGTTGCTTAAATTTATTATATAGCTTGAATCGACATTTAAAGGCGGCCTACTTGTACCAGACCCTTCTGCTTCAAGAAGGAAATTCTTATATTGAACTACCTGACGTAAAACTTTAGGATTACTCAATAGCCCGCGCATATTTGCAGCAGGTCTTTCTTCAGGGCCAAGAGGTACTTTTAATTCAGTTGGGGGTTTAGTATCCGTACTGGCTTTATTTTTTGTGAGTCCAGCCTCACTGTCAGACATTAATACAGGCTCTTTAGGAGATTCTACTGGAGTCATTCCAGCTTCTTCATCTGACATTAATTTAGTCGATGGAGCTTTTATAGGCTCCATACCTGCTTCACTGTCTGACATTAATTCAGCCATTATTCTTTAGCCCATCCATACTTATCGCCTGATTTAGTCCAAATCAATGTCTTTCCCTTGACTATATATTTTTGCCCAACTTTTCTATCGGTACTATTTTCAGGAGGAACAGTTGACCCCTTGTCTACCTTAATAATAGACTCAACTTCTTTATTCTTCATTGTTTCAAAGTCAAAATCAGGATGCACTTCAAGGGTTAATTCCTTAGCCTTTTTTACTGCTTTCTCTTTTGAGATACTTCCGTAGTCACCCTTTATTGTATATGAAAGAAATTGCTTAAATGTTGCTGATGGATTAGGGTCTTTCCCCTTATTACTAGATATTCTTTCAGCTTCAGACTTCCATATCTTGTATTTCAAAGGGTCTGCATTTGGCGAACCAACCTTAAACTTATCTACATTATCAAGAGTCCTTTTTAATCGAAGGTCTCGACCTGACTTTCCTTGCCTCTCAAGCATTTTCTTTCTATGAACTTCAAGCGCCTTGAATTTCCTCTCCCTAAGCTTAAAGTTTCTTTCTTTATTTGCCTGAGCAAGAAGTCTTTTTTCCTTATCAATTGCAGATTTTGACTCACGAATGAGTTTTAATTCTTCACGTTTGATTTTTAATTCTTCTTTACGCTGATTAAGTCTACTCCAATTAATGCTATTAGTATCCTTTCTGGATTTCTCAATAGACCGTTGGCTTCTCTCATCAAAACTACGCTTCCATGCCTCAGAAGATTCTCGAAGAGTAGATATATTTTGATTAATCCACCCTGAGCTTTCAGCCTCCTGATAAGTGGAAGGAGCCTCAAAATTAGAGTCTGCTTCACGAACACGCTTAATCATCGCATCATAGGCTAATGTTTTTTCCTGACCATTAGCGCCATCATATTGATCATAAAGTCTCAGAATTTCGTCGTTGGTCCGTCCTTGCTCCTGAAACTGCTTATCCTTAACAAGTGAATAAGCTTTTGTCATTTTAGCCACTGATTCAGGATTGGTAATTGTACCTTCTTCCATCATCTTCCTGCGTGTAGCAATATTCTCTTCAGCAGCCATTCTATTTTGAAAAGCCTTATCAGAAGCGGCTTGTTCTGCTTGTGCCTGCATAGCATTAATTCTCATGTCATTGACTTGAGTTCTTTGCCCAAAAGCAACATCCTGCTGTCTTTCAACCTGACCTTTACGGTACTGGTCTAAAACATTAGTGACATTTTTCTGTTGTCCTGCAATCAAGTCTATAAGTGCCATTTAATACCCCCAAATTCCATTAACTGCTGCGCTAACGCCACCTTCGGCAGCACCGACTCCACCACCACCGAAACCTGCGCTACCAAACCCTGATGGAAACCCCATTACCCCACCGCCGTCAAATCGTTGATTGCCATAGTATCTAGCAATGCCTCCTATGCCGCCCATGATAGCGCCTGCCTGACCTAATCTACCTGCTGCATCATATTGTCCTGCTTGAGCATCGAAACGCCCTGCCTGAGCTGCTCCGTAGGCTCCTTGCTGACCTCCCTGAGAAATAGCAGAAGACCCTATTCCTGCAAGCTGTCGTTGCCTCTCAAAGTAATTACTGAATTCTTTTGATCCGTAATCACTGCCAAATCTCTCAAGGGCTTTCATCTGACCACCGGATAAACTCATTCCTCTTGCAGAAGCTGAATTCTCACGGGCCTTTAAACCTTCAGAAAGTCGAAATTGATATCCAGGTGACTGCTCAAAACCAGAATAATCTCCGCCATAAAGTTTTGAAAGATTGGAAACCCCTTGCTCACCGAGAGCACGATAAGGCTCATAGAATTTTTTGGTCTCCTCATACTGCCTACGTTGTTCTGCCCCTGCATTACGAGAAGATTTTGCTGCTCTTTTTGACGCTGAATTTGATGCTACTGCACCAATTGCGGCCGCTGCGACTACTGGCATGATACCCCCAAGACCCATTGGTCGTAAATTTTACCATCCTTTAAGAAGCTTTTTTTGTTAATTCCCTCGTCTTCAAGTCCGGCACTTTTTGCGTAGACATAAGCACGTTCATTAAATGAAGGAACATGCGTTATTATCTTTTTACAATCAGTATTATTAAACATCCACTGTACAGATTCCTTTGCTGAATCAAGTGATTTTCCTCTAAACTTAGGCAATATACAGCTATGAACTTCCCATGTAATTGAATTTATTGGCATATATATAAAAATTCCTGCATCACACAATAAGTAATAAATATTATCATGTATTACAGGCTCATAATCTTTAGAATCAACGGCACCGTCATCTGATACATCATTATATATTCCAGGGTGCGTTATTATCGCTTTAATTAATTCCTGATGTTCTGTTCTATTCATAGTGTTATCGCATATAGTTTATAAACTTCAGAAGGAGGGTCAATAGCAGACCCTGTATTATTGGTAAATATTATTCCAACAGTGTCATCAGAGACCACAAAAGCTGTTACCGTAAGTCCTGTAGTATGAGTAGGCTTATTGACCATAACAAGATCATCAGTTGTTACATCGTTGAAAGTCACATTTTGTTGTGAGGTTGTATTTGCGGCAATTGATGAAGGGTTAAAAGTAATAGAGGTAGACCTCATTACAGGAAGTCCTTCAATTAAATCAGAGAAAAACCTGTGCCACTGGCTATTAAGAATGCCATTATCATCACCAAGAGGTATCCTTAATACATCAGGCAAAAGTCTCTTAGTAATATTAGACATTAATGCTCACCTTCAATAATTCTTGCTGTTGCTTTTATTATATGGTAATCAACAGGATCAGTAATCGTTAGTCTAAATAACCAGTCTCTTGCCTTGCCAAGTTTAGACCATACAGCTCTGTTCTTATATTCTCCCTTTTTACCTATTGTCCTTATTAATTTATTTCCCCAAGTATTCCCACCATCCTTTGATACTTCAAGAAATACTTTTGGGTCTTCTCCTTGCCCTGATGTTAGTCCAACACCTCGTTCAAATTCAATTTCTAGCCTGTGGATAAATACATTCTTACGCTGTTTGTGTACGTACCCTGCTGTCCTTATTCTTTCAATAGTTACGCCATTATCTTCATAGATAGAAGTATCAAGTGAATAAAAATTGCTGTTTGAATAGTCTCCTACTAAGTTGACCCCGTTAAAGTAAACTTGTCCAGTAGCCCTATGCCTTCCTAACTTATATCCCTTTCTTCTATGCCATGCTCTTTCAGTCGCATCATAAACAAGAGTTCTATCAGCAGCCGGAAAATTAAATTGTATGAATGTATGTCCATGTTGTTGATAGGAAAATGAATCACAGTCAGTGACTGATAAGTAAGTCCCTATTTCATATTCTATTTCCCTTGTTGAGATTACTTTATGCTGGAATCCGTTTGACTCATATACTATATTTCCGCCCTGCTTTGTTTGTCCTATCCAGTACATAAATGATCCAGCCTGAATCGCTGACCACTCTGCCTGAATTCCAATTTCCATCTTTGATCCTCGTGTAGCAGAGAATGGAAAATCTTTAGAGCCTGTATTTGCGTACACTTCAGTAGTGTACTCACCAAACATTAATATTGAATTCTGTATTGATAAAGGGATTATCATGTCATCAGGAGAACTTTCAGCAGTTGCAAACTCTAGTGGATCATAAGAGAGACCATCGTTACCTGCTGACTTAACGAATCGACCAACATTATCAGGATCTTCAATGACAAAGAATGTATCCATAAATGTCACATGCTTTCCATTAACATAATCTGCATCTGATATAACTGTTAATGTAGTTCCATCCCATATATACCCATTAGTTCCGTCAGCAATCATTAGCTGAGTAGGGTTAGACGACATTGATACTCTTCCACTATTAGTGCTTAATGTGCCAACAGAAGTTCCGACAAAATTTGAGCCTATTTCAACAAGGTCAGACCCTGATACAAAGTAAGCCTTTCCGCTAAATACAACCCCGTTACATCTGCATGGCCCCGTTCCTGCGGATAGTTTAAAGCTTAGGGCAGGAGTAGGGTGCATGACAGTAGGAACTTTTGCACCATCCCCCTGTTTTTCAGGATATATATTAACCGACATCTGACTATTAGTCGCCCTACTTTGACTTTCTGCATGAGACCCATTAAAAGGTATATCTACAATCACGGCCAAACCGGCATTGGTACTGCATCAACTTCTGCAATAGTGGTTGCTTGTCTTACTGCTTTTAGTGCGATTCTCATTAATCTATCAATCTCAATAAGCTTTACGCCTTTTGGCAATACTTTTGTTTGATCAACAGAAGGCCAAAACCAACGAACAACTTTTAATGTCCCTGTGTCGATATTCTTATCAAGTTTCCTCAATTCATTTTTTGCTGAATTTTTGATTAAACGTTTCTTTTTACGCTTAGCATCAACAATAATATACTCAGCAGTCCATGAATCTTGGTCTGATTGCGAAGGAATGCCGCCTGGAAATTTAGTAATTTTTAAAGTACCTCCAACCTCTTTGGTTTCCATTCCATCTTGATCTTTGAATTTCCAGCTAATTACATCTGCAATTATCATACTTTTTCCTCCACAACTTTAAGATATGATCCTGCTTTACCGCCAAATTTTACCGTTCCAGATTGTCCATTAAACGTCGTAGTACCTGATAAATGACCGCCTGATTTAGCTTTAAATGTAATTTCAGAAGTTGTGCCGGCTACCATTTCAAAATGAAGATTTAGGGTTAAAGGTGTATCCGCTGTATTACTATACATGCTATGAGCAGCCAAACAGTCTCCTATTGAGTCCTGAAATAAAGCTATAATCTGAACAACTATAGCGCTATTTGCAAGTTCAAGTTGCATATCAATAATCAGTTTATTTGTTTCACTTGTTGGCGTTATAGTTCGCGTCATAAAGACAACACCTTCACTACTTTGTGGTATTGTATTGTCCCAAGGAATAGTGGTTGTACCTGTGGCAACAGTTCCATAAGTAGTGATTACTGATTGAACTATATCTCCTGTATTTGAACTTATAGATGATCCATCAGATTTGGTAAATTCTGTCATCACCCATGTAGTGCCGTCTTGAACTAAAGTAAAACGGTCATCAACAGCGGTTGTGATGTCGGCTTTTCCGGGAAGTTCTAAAACTCCTGCTGCATGGGTGAATGTAAATATTGCATCAGCAATGCCATAAAAAGGCCCATCACCTGTAATATGAGTAATATCTGCAACAGTAGTTGTTCCAGTCCAGTGACTTATGTTTCCGTCTGTCGCAAGTGTCACGGTTGCGGCTGTAACAACGTCTGACCCTACTGTTAGATAATTAGTCGCAGTGAATACATTCTCTGTATAGAGTAATGGCGATACACTTAAAATAACGTCATCAAACCATGTTGACCCTGATGTAGGATCTGATGAGTGACACCCATACATTTCCAATTTTGCAAATCTTGCAGTAGAAGGGACTGTTACTGAGCTTGATTTTAAAGTCCATGAAGTAGGGTTAGTGGTGCTATCGTCATACAATATAGAAGTTGAAATAGGGACTTTTGACTTGTCATACCATAGTATTTGAACAAGATTTCTTACGCCTGCATCACTTGATTTTAAATAGAAATGTAAGCCTAAATCAGTAAGCTCTGAAACCTCAATAAAAGAAGAGGATGTTATATACCCACCTCCAGATCCAGTAGATACGAACTTTAATGATTGTTTTGCATGCTGTTGATCTGATGTATCAAGTGATGCTGTACCACCAGAATATTCTGTAGTTATCCATGAGTCAGGAAAGTTATCACCATCATCATTAGTTTCAAATGATCCGTTTATAACTAGATTAAATAAGTTTGAAGACGCTGACGAAGTGAAGTTTGTATTATCAAAAGAGTAAACTAATACATCATTCTTATCATTAATGATTACATCATAGTTTCCTGACATCCAGACAGTAGCCCTTCCTGATGCATCAAGGATAACAGGATTTGGATTTGCAGTAGATAATGAAGACGTAGTAAAGGTATCCTTATCGGTAGTTGTCCCTACCTCATAAAAGGCCATCTTTCCGCCATCAAGTACATTTCCACTAGAATCAAGTATCTGTACCTTTCCTCCTTCGAAGTTTAAAATCGCCATTTATCCGATCTCCATGTAAACTGAACCGTCTTCAATATCATATTGGCTTGCCTCTTCTTTTAAGTACAGCGCCTTCTGCTCAAAAAGGTTTATTCTTGAGTTAGGCAACCCATGCTCAATCCCTATGTCAGCAGCAACCGCAAACTTTAATGCCCTATGGTAGTATTTTGGGAAGTCAGGAGTGTCTGTTGCGGTATCAAAATCAAAAACCTCCCGATGAACATAGGCAAGTATCCTATCCCTTACTGTTGTTGATACAGGCCAAACATGCAAAATTCCATTTTCTAATTGGCGATCATAGAAGAAATTATTTGTTTTACCTGTGCTACTTTTTAGTGAAAGCGATACATATTCTTCTCGTGTTAAGCGGATCATAGGGACATCATTGTCATTCTCATCACGCCGCCAAATATCAGTTATTTTGTAAGGCATAGCAAGCTTTGTTGTGTACCAATAAACATGATTATCTATTGCAGACGCAGATACTAGCCCTGTCGCAATAACAACCGTGTCAGAATCTGGTATGCTTGAAATTGTCGTCCAGTGCATAGTACCATCATCAAGCTCAAACCCTATGTTATCACTTACCACCATATCAGTAGTATCATCAACGTCAATCGTTGTTGCAAGTGCAATAGCAGCAACCTTTACTTCAGTTTTGTATGAAACAGAAGAAGCATGATCTCCTGTTGAATTAAGATTATACGATTGTTTGTTATTTTCTGTGAAAATAGTAACTTTATCCTGAAGCCATACCTGCATCCCATCTGACATCCATGACTTAGCGATAAGATTAAGCGCCATACTTGCATCATTTATATCTGCTGACTCTGTATTATCTCCTTCGCCGATCACACCACAAAGTCTTAATGAACCTTTTAATAGCTCGTTCCTGTCTGGATTAAAATTATTTGAACCGCTAGTTGCCATTACAAGTCATCCTTAGTTACATCACCAGGGTTAGAAAATACATTATCGCCTTCAGGTCTTGACCAAGGAACAGACTGATCATCTTTTTTACCTCGTACAAAATCCTGTGGATGTCTTGGCTCAAAGTCTTTTGAGCATACATACATATTATCCCAAGTCTTTTTTAATTCAGAAGCCTTGAACTTAAATCCGCAAGTATCACAGATCGCATTATGATCACCATGCTTCCAATAGTCAGCGCGTCCCATTAGTTTTTCGCAAACGTCAAAGTAATTGTGCCATTATCACCTGATGCAGCAAATCCTGTTGTGTTCAGCAATACATCTCCTGTGTTCCCAGTGGCCTGTGGATTTGGTATCCCGCCAAAAGTTCTGAAGTCATGTTCAATATGACCAGCAGGGACATGGAATAAATTAGCATCTACATCTGCGTCCCACTGGAGATCAATTACGAATCCTGTTAAAGATGATTGAAGCGTTAACAATCTAAGATTGTTAGGATCATTACTCAGTGCAGAGAAGTCTACAATTACTTGATCTGTAATGTCTCCAGCAGCCCCATCACTAGCCATGTAAATCTTTATAACAAGGTTTTTCTTTCCGTCAACTATTGTCTGTATGTCTACTGTATTCGCCATTCTATTACCCCTTTAACTGCATAGCAGCCTAATCGTTAAGGTCATTTTCGTCTAAAACTTCATCAAATCCCATACTTAGGTAACTGTTCAATATCTTTAATTGCACAATTATTTCAGCACGTTGCTCTTCTGCAATACTTTCGTTTGTCCTATCTTCATCACGAAGTGGACTGTGTTCAATAGTCATCCCATTGCCACCACTTTATATTTAACAGATACCCCTGATAATGCCATGTTCCTGATATTCACTTCGTGGAACTCAATAATCTCAGTAGGCTCTATTGTTAATTTATTTGAAACGTCCTTGTGAAACCATATCTGCATTTTCACAGATCCACTCTGATTATAAATAGCTATAGACTTTGCGTTCATAGGAAAGTCAATGTCTACCTGACCATTAGCAGTTCCCTCAAAAGGCATTAAATTCCCAAGTGATCTATGCACGCTTCATCCTATATATCAACCTCTTAATCCTTATCATAAGAGGTAGTTTCCTGACATAGATACTTATGCCTGATTTTGTTTTAGGCTTTTTATCAACCAATCGCCTAAGCATTGACGTAATATCCGAATATTGTTACTCCTACTGTATTGTCATCAGCAGTTGCATTAACCCATCGATGCTCTTTTGTTGCCATTGTTACGCTCATAAAGGTATTTAACCCTTTATTAATGTCGATATTTAAAATAGTAGTCTCCGAGGTACCGCCAACAGAAGTTGATTCATATACGTGAACGCTTGAATCACCATTGACGTTACGTTTGGCACTTATCAGGATTCCTTTAATAATAAATTTTTTGCCGGACTCAGGAGTAACTACATTGTATATCTGATCATTAACAGCCAAAGCAACATAGTGAGGCCGCGAATAATCTAAGTCCTGAACGATTAACTCGCCATTAGCAGTAACCTTTGCAGATGAGCCATTAGGGTCTCTGACATTAACGTTAAACATTACTCTTCAGTCTGCCACACTTCAATAGTGGTGCAAACTTCTCCTGCAGCACTAGCAAAAGGCGCCATTTCCAAACAGAATGAGTCGTTAGGGCCAAGAATCATTGCACCTGAAAAATCAGGGTCAGAATGACCGGGGCCATTTTGAATCCATGTACCAAGAACAGTTCCGCCTGTCACAGTTGAGTTAGCTGCGCCATATTCAACGGTAGCATCCAATGTAATAGGAGAAGCGAAGTTAATGTTCTCAGCAGTAACTGATGTGCTATTGGAAATACTTGTAGGGTTTTTGGTTAATCGCCACTTAGATGCAACTTCATTACATGTTCTGAAATAACCTACATTAATTGACTTTGTGGTAGATGTATTCTTTATGTAAAGAATAGCCGCAAACGTGTCTGCTGTTGCACTTGAGGTGATAAATCCAGAGGAAAGTATAAATACCTCTCCCGTGATTGAGTGATGTCTTGCTTCAGTATGAACCTCAGCAAGAACAATCGCCTGACCTTCATCAGTAACCTTCAGGCCCTCACTTGAGGCAGGGTCTCTTATAATAGTCATTACCGCTCCTTAGATGCAAGGATGTAGTCAATTGACATACTCTTAACAGCAGCCTCACCATTCTGGATGCCGAAAGAAACAGTAAGTTCCTCATCATCAGGAAGGTTGGTTACAGCAAGAGCACCTTTGCGAACATCATCAACATAGTAAGTTACTGAATCAACGCCATTGTAGTAAAACCCTACAGTAAAATATGTAGCATCAACCACAGTGGATATCGCAGTAGCAGAAGTGGATGTTCCATTTTTTGTTACATGGAAATCAAGGTCTGCATTTCCATCGTCTTTCTGGAAGTAAATCCCATCAGAGACAGCAAGCATTGTAGTGTCAGTAATCTGTAAGCCAATAACAAAATCAGATTGCGTTGCATCAGAGACATTAATACGAGCCTTGAAGTATGCTTGCTTGTTTGTTTCCATAAGGAAACCCTCACCCTTCTTGTTAAAGAAGTCGAGATCATTGTCTCCAGCAGCATTAGTAATTAATAATACTCCACCATCTTCGTCAGTAACAGCCTCAGTTGCAGAGCCTGTTCCAGCTTCAGTAGTGGTAATAGTCCAATCACCTAAAACATAAGTGTCAAAGTCATTGAAGTATGTATGAAATTTTGTTGGGTCAATTTGACCGAACTGTGAAAGTGTCTCGCCGATAGGAGCAGTAGTGACACCCTTGGTAAATCTAGTTGGTACGTTAGACATAATAGTTTCCTTTAATTGCGCTTCGTAATGAAGCGCCCCGAAGGGCGCAACAAAGGGGTTTAAGCAGGTAAGCTACCATAGATGGCGCGCTTGTCTCCGACTGTGAACGAGTAACGTTCAGTTGCTTTTGCTTTTGCATTCTCTGTATCGAAGTCATTGTCTTTTGTAAACTCAATGACTCGACGCATGAACAAGATCATTCCAGCTTCTTTGATGTCAGTTCTAACAAACCAGTTGTTAGTGTCATCAAAATAGTTGTTAACCTTAACACCACCAGAGAAAATTCCCTGATCACGCAGAGAGTTAGCGTCATTGTTTGCTGTTCCTGACTGTAAGGTCGAGTTCAGTATACGATGAGCGTTATGAACTTCAGCAGTCGGGATATGAAGTGACATTGGCTTAAGACGAATCTTTAGGCCTCTGTCATTTACTGCATCACGAATCTGAATGTCAATGTCCTCTAACGATGCTTCAGATAATACTGCACTTGTGGATAGTGCATTAGACCATGTTCCACCGGAAGTATTTACGTTAGCACTGTTGATAAGAGAAACCCCATCAGCATAAGTATAAGCTGAATTACCTGCTCGGTTGTAGATATTAGCACCAACCGTTTCTTTTGTCTGAATCATTGAATTAGATAACTGAGCTGTTCGTGACATAGCTAATTCACCATACAGATTATCTTCGATTTCTTCACGAGTAGTAATCCATCCAAGACCATAAACGTCATGAACAGCTCGTTGAACCTGACCCTGAGAATGACTGTCGTAAGCGACTGCCGCCCCCTGAGCCTTTTTAGGCGCAAGACCAAAAGAGGTTGATTGAACCAACTCTTCGTAATTCTTTCTTGATGTTTTTTCATCAAAAAGTTCTTTACACAAGAGTGGATGTTGGTTGTAGGTCAATCCCCAAAACTTATAAACACCAGGCCACAATGCTTTTGGGTGATTGCCTGTAGTAATAATTCCCATGTTATACTCCTGTCGCTAAGTCAAATTGATGTTCAACAATCTTCACTAGGACTTTTGCATTAGTGCCAAAAGCATTGTCTTCGCGCTGAACAAGGCTGTGGATTAAAAGAGAGGCCGCAGTAGCTCCAGCAGAACTGGAATCAAGTTCCATTCCTGATTTACCTGAAACAGTGCTTCCTGCACTAACAACAATATCAGCAACGTTGCCAACATTAGTGATAGCCATTGCTCCATCTGCCTGTACTTCATAAAGCATTTCACGGTCAGTGCAAACTTGCGCCACACGTAACGTTGATGCCTTTCGATATGTCAAAGAAAGATCATTTGGATCAGGTAAGAAACCAACGACTACACCCACTGATGCGTTACCAGCAGCAGCTTGTGCAATAGAAGGTCGACCTTGTGCGTCAGCAGTACCGGATAACTTAACTAAGTCACCCACAAAGGTTGCTGTTGAGTCGGCAGCTAATAGTGCCATTTCAGTAAATTGCCCGTTGTATGGATTTCCCTGAGTGGTTATTGCAGGTGAAAGGCCAAGAGGGCGGTCAGTATTCGCCATAATTAAAACTCCTAGTTATGAACGAGCAACTTACTTTATCTCGCAGCTTCGTCTGGAGTATAAAGTTCATCATCGTTCCGATTGTAAATAGCGGACTCTTTCTCAGTGATCAGTTTTTGCTTATATGCTTGGATTTGGTTATACCGATCTCGTTCCATTGCCAATAAATATAAGGTATGACCCTTATTATTGACAGTGACATGGTTTCCCATTGAGTTCGATTTATTCCGAAATCCTTCACCTATGGAGTTTCCTCCCACCCCTTCAATATCATTAGGTGATACATGCGTATAACCCATAGTAATGAATTGATGAAGCCTTTTTTCGTCTGACCAAAAATATACGAGTCCAGTTTCTTTTCCATGAACGGATAAATTATAGGTAGCAGATCCAGCAGTGACCCTTTCTAGCTCTTCTCTAGTAAGTTTTTGTGACTTTGCTTCACGAGGAGGCTCAATCACTTCAGGGCTTACAGCTTTTAACTTTTCGTTTTCAGCCAGTAATGCTGCGTTTGCTTCCTTAATTTCATCAGTTCGTTCTTTTGCTCTTGCTTTCGCCTTTAGCTCTTTTTGAGTAGCCATTCTATTCTCCCCACTCGTATTGTGATAAAAATTCTTCCTCAGTAAAATCAGGCATTGCCTCTTTCTGTATTGCGTACATAGCTCGGTCTTCCTTTGGAACATCGGAAAACTTTCGCCCTTTGACAGGTGCAACAGGTGTTTTCTTTGGAGTCGCTACCGCTGATTGTTTCGTCTTTCTCGGGTTGGTCTCTTCTCCAAATTCTTCAGGATGCACCAATCGAATTCGTCGATCTAGTTCCTTAAAGTATGCTTTCTCAGTCTTATACCCGTTCGGGTTTAAGAATCCTGAATCAGCCTCAGCCGTCAGGAAGTCATTCTTTCCATACCAATCGCTATCTGCTGACCATTCAAGAAAAGCCTCTGAATCCTTAGGGGCATCTTCTTTCGCCTCAGCTTTCAAGCGTTCGATTTCTTTATCATGTTCGTGTACAGCACTTACATCACCAATTTCAATGGCTTCATCCCTTTTTTCAAGGGCAGATTTGACGGCACTATCAACAGCAAGTCCGGTCTGTTTCTTCTGAAACTTAATCATGTCAGCCATATTTGATTTAAGAGAAGACATTTCAGCATACAATCTCTTATTATCTTCAGTAGCCTTCTTGCCACGTTCCTTTGCTACTGCTGCATGTTTGTCGCCATACTCGTTAAATTCTTCAGCGGATTTCCAAATATCAGGATCACCACGAAATTCATCTTGAGGAACCCATCCTTGCATTCGTGCTGTTTCTTCAGCAGTTTCCTCATTAGGGGTTTCTTCTACAAACTCTTCTACAATTTCTTCGCCCATGTCTATTCTCCTATTACGCACAGAATATCTGTGTCGTTAATTACTCTATGCTCACCGTCTTTCAAGATAAATCCTGCATACTTGTTATAAAGAACTCTATCCCCCTCTTCAGGAATTCTGCCCTTCCAGTTTACAAAACAATCGCCTCCAGCCTTTACCAATATTCCTTCGTTCTGAGCATTCTGCTCTTGATCTCGGGATGCACTGATAATCTGAATTCCAGCAGCCTCTGCGCTTGCCAATAATTCGTCAGTTTCTGCAATGTCAACAGGCTTCACTAATACTCTTCCCCATACAGGGATATAATCCTCAAACATCTATTTCTCCTTTGTCGTAAAAAAACTCTATATCTTCTAAATCTATTTCTGATATATCGCCTAGCATTAAAATCTTTCCTGACTCAACTCTTTGATAATCCTCTGATATAATACCACCACTGTCAAGAACCTCTAAATGGCCATCAACAATTGACTGTCTTACATCACTGAGGTATTTCAGAAACATTTGGGTTACTCTGTTTGCCCCCCATGCCTCCATATCCTCCTTCGTTATCTTGTGCAGCATTTCCTTTTTCACGTAACACCTCTCTCTTCTCTTTTAACTCAGAAATCTGAGTATTGTATAAAGCTATCTGCGTTCCATCTTCTTCAGACTCAGCCTTAGCCAAGTTCAAAATTGCTCTTGTCTCTAATTCTAATAATTGACCATCAGCCAACATTGCCTTAATCTGAATATCAGCAGCTTTGTACTGTGCATCAGCCTGAGCCGACATCATTTTGGCCTCATTTGCAATATCAGGCTGTTGAGGTATAGCATTCTCTCCTTGTGGATCAGGTAGAATTTCCTCAATATTAGGAATCTCTAACGCCTCAAGTGCTCGTATTTGTATTTTGTAGATATTGTATCCAGGCGCCCCATTTGACATCTGCATCAACGTGGTAGCCTGTGCCATACGTTCTTGCTTAGACGACATCGATGGGTCAGCAGCAGGCCTAATATCTGTAGGATCGCTTTGGTAGTCCTCAAAATAGATACTGGAATCATCACCTGTATCAATAATCGTGAAATATTCTTCAGGGTCAAGGAACTTGGAATTCAGGATGTAAAGCTTTCTGAACTCAGTCCGCATATCACGGTAGTTTCTCTTGTATATTCCTGTGAATACTTTTTGAGACTGCTCGAGTTGCTGGACAGAAGTGGTTGCTGGCGTGTTTTGCCCCGGCATTTGCCCAGTCATAATTTCGGTAACAGAACTTGTTCTCTCACCATAAGTTATTAATAATTGCAGTAAATTAAACAATGTTCCTGATGGCTCACCAAATGGAAGTGGTACAATGTTTTTCCTTAAATCATCCCCTGTGGCGTTAACATCAATGCCCTGGCCGGGCTTAATCTGCATCTTTCCTTTCTTAAGTCTTGCCCCACGGCCCATGAAGAATGAGGGCAGATTCGCCAACTTTCCTGCATCAATAAGCTCATTCAGAACAGTGTTGATTGAGCGGTTGATTGGGCCCAAAAGTACGCCAAAACCAAGCTCGTAAAATCCACCATCAGGGGAAGGAATAAATGTGTACTTGGTATAATAAGTATCAGGGACTATCTTCCCAACCGTTTCATCCTTGTGAATAGATGGAATGACTGAATCTTGGTCAAAACGCGGAACCATTCTAAGCATTTCACGGCTGTCTTTATCAATCGTGATAATGTAAGGCTCTTCATAACCATCTTTGTCAAGGTCATAATAACAATGCTGTTCAATAAGATTATGCGGCGGCATACTGTCAGGGGGAGTTCTTCCCTCACGAATCTCAGACTCAGTAGGCGTAGGCGTTTTAGGGTCCATCAATTCTATTTTTCGATAAATGCCAAGTCTTTGCCGCTCAGTAATGACACGTCCAAATAACTTGATTTCTTCTGTAACACGCTCTGCATCATCCAATGATGTTGCGTAATAATCTACCACAAGGTTATTAGGGAGAATAGTGTACGAAACGTTATGGCCCTTATCAGGACAATAGAATGATTTCTTGAACATAGAACCCATAATAGGTAAAGCAATCAACAGCTTATCCATTTCAGATTCCCAACTCTCATCTTGCTCCATGACCTGATAGCTCATGTGCTGTGAAACTCGTATTGCTCTTGCCTGTTTCTTGGACTCTGGATCAGCGCCGATGCCACGGCACTTCACAATATCAGTACCATTAATCAGCGCAGGATATGCCCTTGCGTGATACTGCATTGCAGCAATGGTAATAAGAGGGAATTTTACATTCGATGCATTAGGCCATGGGTCATTCTTTGGCTCCATTACCTGAAGGGCTATTTTCATGGCATCAGCCATTTTTTCCTTCCACTCAGCACGAGAATTTACATCAGCCTCGTACCCTGACATGCACTGAGAAATAATCTCATCGCGCACATCATCCTCTAATTCATCAGCAAGATTATCACTTGTTAAAATATCTTCAATTTTCATCAATAACCCGTTACGAAATCCGCTGTCGATTCATATTCTTCAAATTCATCTTCATACTCCAATTCTTCTATTTCTTCAGGAGTATACCCTTCATAAAATCTATCTAATGTCAATCCAATATAAGCAAAGGCATCAAATTGGTCATCATGTGCACCTTTAGGCCCGTCAGGGGTCACTGTCATTAACTCAGAAAAGAACAGATCATACCAATCAGCCCTATCATCAAAACGACATGCACCGGCCTCCATCATTCCCTGAATAGACTTTCCACGAGTCGTCTTGGACTTCGTAGGCGTAATTAAATTAATGTTTAAATACTGACCTGTTCGACGCATCTCATCGGATAAAAATGGCCCAATCGCTTTGTCGATCTTTTCAGTCTCAAACGTAAACACTTCAGGGGAATAACGCCGCTGTATAGAAATAAGATTCCGGATAATCTCCTTAGAACCCGCCCTCATACGCCTCACGTCAACCACATGAAGAAATCTCTCAGAATCCATGCCCACTACCACCATTACAGTGTAGTCAGCTCGCTCCTTCTCAGAGATAGAAAAATCTGCTGCCGCAAAATACACCTTGTGAGAATCACGGTCTTGGTCACTCATCGGAATAAAGTCTTGCGTCCGAAAATATGTCTCACCCTCCGGAACAGGATTGTTTAAATATTCCTGTGACCATCCGCCAGGGTCATTGTCTGACATATAAAGCGCATAAATCTTCTTCAATCTCTCTACCGTGAACTTCTCAGGCCACAGTAAATTAGTAAAATCATCATCGCATGCCCTAAACAACAGACTTGACCACTCAACATTGTTGATCAAATTGTTCAACATGGAATCAAGATGTAAAATAGTCCCTACAATCCTGAACTTACAATCATCATTCCCTATAGGAATTAGCGTTCTCATAAACCAATTCGAAAACTTCTCGCGCCGGTCCTTATTCATTACAGATTCGTCAGACTCTAAATCATCTCCCACCACAAGATCAGGCCGCATCCCTAACCATGTAGAGCCTCGCATCTTCTGCTGTGCACCTTTCGCCAAAAATCTGCACATATAACCATCAGAAAACTTGACCTCTAACTCAGTCTCAGTTTCCTTGCCAAATCCCGATATCATGAAATGCTTCCGTAAATCAGCATTCTCAGTCAAATGATTCTTGATGTTCGATAAAAACATCGATGCCTGACCCTCAGAGTCAGATAATAGTAATATGTTCCTGTGTGTCCTGAAAAGCGCACCGCATAAAGCATAAGCATCAGTTACCGAAGTTGACTTGGCATGACCCCGTGGAGCCGCTATCGAAACATACTTATCATCAGAACAACATAATCCCCATATCTCATCGTGAAAGTCAGGAATAGGCATAGGCTTGTCGTAGGAGAACTGAAGAAATATCTCGACAAATGACCGAACTAATTCCTTGGTTAATTCTACGGCCATATAAACCCTTTTAAAATCTCACAAAAAATTATTTAAACAATCCCCTGTAAATATCCGTACACATTCCCTAGCATCATCAGAATTAATACAGTTGTGTAAAATTTAAACATAACTTTTCCTTTGAAATTGTGTGAGTATGGGATGGGGGGTAAATACAAACATAAGGAAACGCGTGTTTGCCCCACCCGGGGGCGTTTATAATAAGTATATATAACTTCTTATTAGTTGTTCACCGATCCAGAGTGTAGCATACCGCGTGAACGCTTGAGCTCATAGGGGTGATGTAACCAACGATAATCTGGTTTGGTTTGCCACTACAAGAATAATTCTTTTAGTTGTTCGTGATCCAGCGAGCTATCCCAAGAACTGTGCGGTCTGAGAGCTACTATACGAATACAACTTATCCAGCGATATCAGTCACTTAGCGATTTGAAGTGCCAAGAATCACGGGGTTATATATTATTGCGCGTGCGTAAATTGCTGTGAAAATGCGAAGTCGTTACAAATCAATCACTTAGCTCGAATAGTGCTGTAAAGTGCCATATGCTCACCCGCGGGTAAGATCACAAACCTGCAGAACCGCACTAATTGCATCAGTCTGAGACCCCTGCAAAATCCTGAGTCCAACGTACGCTCCTGTAAAGCCCGCTGACAGATTTAGGGTAAAAGTGATAGCTAGGCATCGGTAGGGTCACGATCGTC
>VAOX01043615.1_pt1 | contig 18457 bp, 14 predicted proteins | sample 3393891 | NCBI WGS metagenome assembly VAOX01 (sample SAMN08290429, study PRJNA428436) | hydrothermal vent metagenome | isolation source: Deep-sea hydrothermal vent chimney | place: Indian Ocean: Southwest Indian Ridge | depth 2822 m m | reverse complement strand
TTGCGAATAAGTTGTATCTTCAAATCTATCCGTTAAAATAGTATTGTTAATTGCCTTTGGTTCTGTAACAAATTTTTATGCAGGCTAACGGTTTGGCTATGCGGAGTGCGGGGTTTTAAAACGCTTATTTTTCAAGTTACAGTTAATTTTACTTGTTGCTAAAATGTTCACATTTAGCACTTTACCTGCATTACGTATAGCCTTTGTTAGATGTCGACTTTTTTTCATAATCAACTAATACTCTATTTCAATTTAATAATTACAGTGTTCTCGGACATATTGAATTTGTTCATAATATTAACAATACGATTCATACAAGTAGATGCAGAAATATTTATGTGAATAAACAACATATCATCAGTAAGGGCTTTAACTTTGTCCCACACTTCCATTTCCAATGTTTTATAACGCTTTGTTAATTCAAAGTTATTTTCAAGAAGTATTTCAAGTTCTGTCCATTTTAAAATAGCATCATCCTTTTTGAAAAGTTCAGATTGATTATCAAGTATTGTATCAAAGTCATAATCTTGATTATCTTTTACATATTTAATGAATTTAATAAAAACATCTTGCCAAGTTTTAACTTTTATTCTGTTATTTTCAATGTTTATTTCTGTGGGTTTATTGCCTTCGGCGATGTCTACGGCATAGCTATCAAGTGGGGAAAATTCTGTACTTTCAATTAATTTTGTATTCCAATTTTCTTTTTCTTTGTAATCATCTGGCAAGGGGAATGTTTCTAATAACCAAGAAATCATATTCCTTTGATGTTCTTCAATACTTATTTCATTCCAAATATCTTTACTAATTATAGATAGCCTGTAATTTAAAGAAGAAGCTTTTAATTTTATTTTTTTATCAGAAAAATCCTTGTCCCCTATTTCGCTGTTAAACTCTGTTAGAATTAAATTACCAATATTATGTAAATAAGTTTTATGGATGAATTCGAAATTTTCACCCAACTCAACTTTCCAACTATTACTAATTTTTTGTGGCATAATATGTTCAATTGTAATTTTAGGATTTCTATAATCAACTGCAACCTTTGTATTATGTTCTTCTATTTTACCTAAAATAAATTTTGAATATTTTTTTAATCCTTGGTAAAAGTTCATTGTCTTTAGTTCTTTTTTCATTTCGTCGTCATTGGGTAATCTCAATCTATAGAACATATTAGACAATAAATCCAGCATAGTAATATTTCCTTTTGCTAAATCTTCAATACGATTACTTATTAATACAATGTTTTTATTTTCTCCTTGTGTCAGTCCTAAAATACGACGACGAATCAAATATGTTCGAATAGTTCTTAAAATAGAAATTAACAAATCATCACTCAAATTAACACCATTAAGATTACTTTGATGGTATTCTAATAAGCCCAAAACACATGGCTTAAAGGCTTCTGCTTTAATGTCGTGAAAGATATTTCTAATGAGTTCTTCTATTTCATTACTTTTTATTTTATCAGTAGAGAGTTGAACTACAACAACACCCGTAATAATCCATTTGTACCAATTTGTATAACGAACTATATCATTTATAAAATCATTATGGGTCGCAAACTTATCATTTACAAAACTCTTAAATTGTTGGTATACTTCTTTTGTATTATTATTGCTTACTACTTTTATTGAACTTATTGTTTTGTATTGGAGATAGTCTCGAAAAAACTCAGAAGTCTTCTCTTTTAAAACATCTTCAATTTTTGGATGCCAAGTTTTTTCATATATATCTGATTGATTTTCACTATCCATATTTAACAATACGAAATTTCTAACTAAATCAGATAATGCCAATGGTTTGCCGAGAGAGTTTAATGTTTCAAAAATTATTTGTGGGTCTTCACCTTTAAAAGGTCTTTCATCTAAAAATATTACAGCCACATTCATTCTTTGAATTGCTGTTATATAATGCTCTAATTGTATTTTCGGATTAATCCGTTTCTTTTCATTTATTAATTTTAGAAAAAGTTGATAGGCATTGTTAATAATTCCCGGTTTTGGTTGAGTTTTATTCACTAATGCTCTAAAAGCATCCCAATCTTTCGTTACTTGCTTTAGTTTTATTTTATCTTGAAAAGTAGAAGAATTATTTATTAAATAATTTTCTTTAATAAAGTCTTGCTTACTTATATCTGATTCTGAATCACGTAATGTAATTAAAAATATTAAAGTTGTTGTAAGACGCTGTTGCCCGTCAACTACTACTGATTTATTTGCAAAACCAGCTTTCTCTTCTTTGATAACAACAGTACCAAGAAAGTGTTCTAACTTATCGTGTTGTTTATTATCCAACTCGGAATCAACTATGCGTAAAACATCACTAAAGTATCTTTCAATTTCAGGTTTTCCCCATGCATACGCTCTTTGAAATGGTGGAATAAAAAATGAAGTAGCATTTTTTGCTAGTACATCGTTAATAGAATGGTTTTCTGTTTTCATATAATCTTATTTTACTCCAATATTATTATTTTTGTTGTTCTTTTGGGGTTACACCTAACGGTTCGTATATGAAAAGTAAGCAATTTCGAAGCACTTCATTTTCAGTTTACCGTAAATTTTATTTAGAGTTCTAAATTTCATTCTAACCACTTGTTGCCCAATGCTTTATATACTTTGTTAGGCTTTCGTGCTTTCTATTCAACTCTTTCATATGGATACACGTTTTTATAATTTCTGTGTAAATATGAACCTATTGATGGGGCATTTAACAATCCCTCATATTCAAATTTAGGAACACCTTTATAAACATAGAGTGAACCGTTTAGAAATCTCACATAGACTTCTTGTTTTTCTTCATTATAACCGACTTCGGCTACATTTGATGAACTTACTGGTGTCATTACCGGTATCATATTATTTCTCCTTTAATTTTTGGTTTCTCCATAGAGAAAGTAATTTTTTATAATCGTCTTCATTAATTTTACTTTTATCATTCATCCATTTTTCTGACACAACGGGGTCTGAACTTTTGGGTGCATTTGAAAGTTTGTAGAATTGAACCCTTGAAGGTATTTTAACTCCTTCTCCTGATATAATTCCTTCGCCAGTCCTTAAACTTGGAAGTAAGTCAATCATAGTTTGTAATTCATCTTGAATAGCAGAACGTATATGCCCTCTATCCTTAGAATTATTCATGCGTAATGCTATTATAGTTCCACATTGACTTAATACTGTTTCGTCCAATTCAGAGGGTCTTTGAGTTACTAATGCAAGACCGACTCCATATTTCCTGCCTTCTTTTGAAATTGTTTGAACAGCTCTTGAAGATATTGAATTTTCACCTGCTTTCAAATAATTATGAGCTTCTTCGAGAACAATAAGCAAAGGTTGTTCTTTTCCTCCTATCTCCAAATTTTGTCCCCAAAATAGAGCGTCATAAATTATTTTCAATAGAGTTCCTGAAATCGAAGTCATTATCTCACTTGGAATACCCGATAAATCAAGAATGGTAACTGGCTTGTCACTACCAAGCCAGTCAAACAATAGACTACTTAAATCATTTTTAACTTTTCCTGATAAATCAGGGGTATAGTCTCCCGGCTCAAATAAGAAGTTATAAGTAGAATCTTTAAGTTTAATTCTTACGCTATCAAGAAAACCTAAGATACCCTTTGACTCATTATTCAAAAATGGTGCTCCTCCACCTGCACTTGCAGGCCGATACCCATTTGATATTAAATCTTTTTCAGAACCTGTTACTGTTTTGTCAGTAATAGAAGTCGGGTCAGCACGTCGTTCATAAGTCTGCCTTTCAAAATCGTCAAGCTCAAACCATAACTGTTTTAAACTAAAAGGAATTGGCGAATCGGCTGTCACCAACTCTTTTTCAACTTCTAATCCGTTTTCATCAATTGATTTTAATTTTGCTTCAACAATTTTAGTTCTGAAATAATCTCTATTTTGGTCGCTAAGAGTTCCTGAAAAGATACTTAATAATTCATTAAATGGTAATGCCCAAAATGGAATAAAAAGATTAACATCGTCAGTGTCTGCATTAATCTTAAATACATTACTTTTCTCTTTTAATACTCCGTTATATTCTCCGTGTGGGTCTATAACTAAGATTCTTGAACTTTTGAAATTTTTACTTGCGATTGCATTTAGTAATATTCCGACAGCATTGGATTTACCACTACCAGTGGAACCTAAAATAGCACAATGTCTACTTACTAATTTGTTTAAATCAATTTTAGCGTTTAGACTTTCGGAAATGCTAATATTGCCAACAGTTATTGAATTAGTTTCGTCATATCCGCCATAAATAATATCCAAATCTTTTATAGTTACTAAATGAACCTTATCGCCAGTAGTAGGGGATTGAGAGACACCTCTTTCAAATTTTCTTCCAACTTGTTCCCCAACCAAAACCATATTCAGCCATCGCTCATTACCAAGTAATGAATAATCTTGTTTTGCCAATTCTTTAATACTGTCAGGGATTGCGGATGCTCCAATTTGTGTTACAATACCATAAAGATTAGAATATCCCAACGGAACCTTTAAGAATGAACCTATTTGACCTATTCGATAAACAATTCCATCAATTACAGACATATTTGATTTCATGGTATCGGAAAGTTGAACGGTTATTGTGTTTCCGCTAACGCTGATAATTTCTCCTATTTCTGTTTGAATATCAATCATTTTTTACTTTCCTGAATTGGCTCGTTCTCATAAATCATATTTCTAAGAAACTTCACTAATTTTGAATAATTTGGCAAAAACAATTCCCCTTTCCCTGTCCATATTTCTTCACCTTTCTTTTCTTGATTTAATTCTTGTTCATTGTCAGGTGCGTCTTCATCAAAGTAAGATGAAATATTTGGGGTATCATCTTTGTCTGGTTCTCTTTTAAGTTGCCACTCTCCATATTGACAACCAATTACAGCATTTCTGAAACCATATACAGATATTTTTCTATTTGACTTTGCCAGTTTAGACAATTCAGAATCTTCTGATAAACTGTATTTTCTTATCCGTTTTTTATTGTCTCCAATTCCTTCCTCGTCAATATCATAATAAAGAGCATAAACATGGGTAGAAGAATTTGAGTTTAATGCTGCTAAAATTCTTTCATTAATATGTTCATCACCAAATGAATAACCGCAAGTAATTAAAACTGTATCAGGCTGTTTTAAAAAATTCGTTAATCTATCCATTAACGCAATGTAAGGTTGCTTTTTAGAGTTGTTATATTTTGAAACAGAAGGATAAATTAGAATATCTTCATTGTCTGAATCTTTTCTCCAAACATTTTTACTTTTTTCATCTAAATGCCAACCTAATGAGCCATGAATTTTCCAAAATTTCGTTTGCATTGGTAAGAATGATAAATTTTCGATTGAATCAGAATTAAAAAAAGGTTGGTAACTTCCAGTAAATCCATCGTAATATGGTATGTTTTGTGATTCTAAACCCAACTCAAACAGATAATCATAATTTGTTGTGAAAATCTCTATTGCATGTTTTCTATTTGCACGACCAATCCAGTCTGCGAAATCTACATGAATAAGATTCTTGATATTATCTTTTTTTAATATTTTTTTGTGAATACTTACAATTTTTTGTATTTCTTTTTTTATCTTTTTAATAAGTTCAGAAATATCATCTTGCTTTAGGCCATTTAATTCTCCCATTCCAATTATTTCTTTTTTCTGTTCTAAACTAGATAAAAGAGTTTCAACCGTATAAATATTTTTTTTGTCTAATATTTCCTCTTTAATTCCTTCAAATGCAATTTTATACTTTTCTGTTCTACCCAAATTTTTTTCAATATCAGAAGTCATCTTTCCAATAGCAGGAATATTTAAAGAATCCTTATTCTTTTTGGATTGAGAGGTTCCTGCTCCAAATAAAAAAGCAATTTTCTTTTTATCAGAAACAAGTAATTGCTGTAATCCTTTTACACATTCTGATGGGTCATGCGTCATATTTTTTTCTCTCACATTTTTTGTTTCTATTTTACTCGTTACTGTTTCTTTGCATGAAGCCTAACGAACCTGCTATGAGCAGTAGCGTTTTTTGCTATTGCTTATAGCTTTTGTTATGGGTAGCCCAATTATCAATCTTAACTATACAATAGCCGTTATAGTCGTATTTTATTTATATTTCATTCAGTTTCTGATTTATCCAATTGCTTCAAAAAATTCAGTGCCTTTTCTCTATCAAGAATTTCATGAATTTTTTGGTTTTCATAATTGCGTAAACAGCGATAGCAAGAAGGAGAACATTCACAAGTATTCAATAAATTTATTGCTCTTTTTAGTACTGCTTTTAATACTTTGCCATCTTCTGTTACAAGTCTCCTTGAATGTCCTGCTCCACCAGGAACGGCATCGTAAATGATAATCTTATGTTCCATTTTACTGTTAGTTCTTTTGTATGTTAAACAAGCCTTAATGTCTCGTCTTTCTATATTAAGTTCGTTAGCAAAAGAATTAAGCAAGGCATACATCACAGACAGCATTGTGGCTTGGACGGAAGTGTCACAATTAAAAGATATTTTTGCTACATCTGTTTTAAATTCGTGGTGTAAACAATATTTAGCCATTGAGGTATTGCTGCATTTACCTTTTCCAAATGGATTTTTATGCCCATTTTTGTTTTTAGCTATGAGTGAGACTCCTGACTTATAATCTTCATACTCTTCCAACTTACTCATTTCATCGCTTGCAATGGAATATCCACATTTTGGACATACATAGAAAAAATCAGTAGATTTTACTACAAGTGAATCGTTTACAGTTGATTCAACTTCTACTATGATATTTTCAAATTCAAATTCATATTTACTAATGGGGAATGTTGCTTTGTCTCCTATATAAATAGCTTCTGTTTTATATTTTCTCTCTTGTGAACTAAGTGGAACAGGTCTTACATCTTCTTCTGCAATAAAACCTGCCCTCGGCTCAATACTTTTATAGAAATCTCTTTTTTTTAATTCGTTCCCGCAAATCGCACAAGGTTTTCCGTCTGTACCTATTGGCATATTAGAAAAATTGATATTATTACATTCAGGACAAGTGGCAAGATATGCTATTTCGAAATCTCGCATTTCATTTTTATTCACAATAGGTTTTCTAATATAACGGCTTGTATATAAACCTCCGTCAGCAACCACTTCCGAAGATGGTGCATATTCAGCAATGGCAACTGATAAATCTCGACTAAGGTTTAATGATTTAAAACTTTTAGCAGAAATATTTTGTGCTAATTCAACAGAATCAATAGGAAAACCATATTTTGGAAGAATATTTCCCCGAACAAGAAAATCAATTAAATTGTTTTTTTGATACCTTTCTAATTTACGCATAAAGACTGAAGCAGTTTTTTCATCTCTAGCTCTCATTGATTTTTCATATTCTTTTCTAAGATACTCAACATTTTGCTCGAACTCATTAATTATTTTTGTAAATGTACCTTGCACGCCACAAAAATCCTCAAGCCAATTATAACTGTTTATGTACTTTGCTTTCAATTCTTGATTAGTGATTGATATTGAGTTTTTTAATAATTCGGTTAATTCTTTTGGCTCTAATTTAAGCCAATCAATAAAATCCAGATACCCTTTTTCGTTAATAAATTCTTTTGCATTGTTGCCTGAATACGAATCAGGATTAATTTTTAAATATAGACTTAATGCCACTGCATAAATATGACGTTTTAAAATTTTCTCATTATCCAAATTGAAGTTTGGTGGATAAATCATTCCTTTTATCATTTCCTTTGGGCTATCGAAGAAAGTAAAATCGTGAGAACTTAACCTCGCAAATGTCAATGCAAATGCGGCTGCATTTATACTTCTACCTGCACGACCTACTCTTTGAGCATAATTTGACGCGAGAGGTGGAATATTGCGCAAAAATACTGTTTCTAAATCTCCAACATCGACACCCATTTCAAACGTGGTAGAACACGAAAGTGCATTAATTTCTTTTCGGATAAATTGTTGTTGATAATCTAACGCATCTTTTTTTGCAAGTTGAGCAGTATGCTCTTTTACAAATAATGGCAATACTTTTTCGCTTTTGTAAAGCATAGCATAATAATTGTCTCTGCAAAATTCTTCGGAGTTTAATCTTTCCAATTTTCCGTTACAACCTATTTGAATACAATAATTACCTATATTAAATTGCGTTACTTTTTCACACTTTTTGCATTTCCAAAGAATAGCATTCTTACTAAAATTGGTTTTGAAAAATTTTGCAGGCAAAAAATATCCTCCATCATCATTTATTTGAAGTTTATATTTGTTATTATCAGAGACCAAATAATCCCAATATTGTCCCAGAAATTCTACTGCTTTTTCATTGTCTAAATTAAGGATTTTTTTAGTAAGTAATAATTTGTTAGAACGGTAATATTTTTTTTCTCCACTTTTTAATTTTAGAGGGGTCGGCATAAACCCTTGAGAGTTATATAAAAAATTATCTTTGTATTTTGTTATAACTTTTTGAGTTGGTGTAAAATACAAATATTCTCTGTCGTTATCATTCATGTCGGTTTTTTTATCTGTAATAATAGCCGCCGAATGCACAATTTCAAAAGCAAGGTAGTTTAAAAAATTTTTCGAATCTTCTTTTGAAAGTTTATAATTTTTAACAACTACTTGAATAATACTATTACTATTTCCAAGATATTCAAATGAAATTTTACCCAGCGAAACTAATGAAGTATCACGATTACAGTTATACAACTCGTTCAGAACAGCAACCCAAGCATTACGGCGATTTTCCACTATGGACGATTCTGCATTGTCGGAATTGCTTTTCCGAAACAACTTTAATCCCGAAAAATAATTGTCAAGTAAACCGACAAAATCGCTAATGCCAATACCATCCTTATAGTTATTTTCTTCTTGCGTTACAACATACCAAATTCCACGGCGACGTAAAAATTCCTTGTATGCATCATTTAAAAAGCAAGCGAATTTTGCAGCGCCTTGACGGCTATCTGAAAAAATTAAAAATTGACTTCCTGTTTTGGATTTACTCTTTTTCTTTTCGGCTTTCTGTAAAAAAATATTCTTTGTTACTTGTTTTTCATAGTTATCTTTAAAAACAAATGTATATTCCGGAATTTGTTCATATAAAGAGGTGGCAACAACTCCGGTGGCTGCATCATACCCCAAATTAAAACGTCTTAGTTTTCCATTACAATTTAAACAATGTGCTTTCTTTTCTTTTGTAAGTTTTACTTTTGTAAGTTTGATTTTTTGAGTATCTCCACAAGTACACCAAGTATTGTGTGACTCATCGGATACCACTATTGCTCCGCAAGATTTACAAAGATAAAATTCAGTGTCTTCTTGCTTTTTTCTTTCTGTAATTTTCCTATTATCGTCATTATTGTTCTCATCATCATATAAATCATCGTCAAAATGTATTTGATAAAAACTTAGTTCTTCCCAAATATTTACTCTTACTAATTTATCATTAACAACCTTACCAACAATAGCAATTTCGCCGCAATCATCGCAAACTGCAATTTCAAACATCTTTGCTGATTTTTTATAGGAAAAAGAAAAATAATCCTTTCTAATTAACGACAAACTATCTTCGTGATCAAGAGCTAAATAACAACCGTCTAATGCTTTTAGAAAATAATGATAACGAATGTCAATCAATGGTTTTTCGTTCTTTCTTGCCTTTGCACATAAAGAAACAAATCTAACAGCATCTTGACTTGATATTTCAAGAAGTACTGCAAAATCATTAAGCTTATTTAAACTGCCTTTGCTTCTCATTTTGGCGTAAAAATGAGAAGAAGAAATAATATCATACAGTATTTCCGACTCTTTTTCTTTTGAGTAAATAAAATCAAGATTATATTTCTTTAATACATCATTAAAGAAATTTTCCTCATTCGCCAAATCAGTAAATAGTTGAATTGGATATTGTTTAATAACAGATGACTTTTGTGAATTGTCTCGATATGCTGTTATTATATTATCAACATTAAAATTGCAGCCTGTTAATCGTTCAGCAAATTCCGCTACTCGTTTATTACTTTCTTTGCTACCGTCGCCCAAAGTTGCAGATGTTAAAATAAATTGCGGTTCCTTTTCTCCATTTATTCTACCTTTTAATCTCCCCATTAAAAATGCAGTTTCTATTCCGGTAGCTCCTGCATATACGTGTGCCTCGTCCAAAACTACAAACTTAAAATTAGAATTGCTGAAAATCGTATCATCGCCCGGACGAAATAACATATGCTCCAACATTGCATAGTTTGTGAATAATATATGTGGCGGATGCTTTTTCATCTTGTCGCGAGAAACTTCCTCATTAGGCAACCTTTTTATTAATTCTGGATATTTTTCTTTAGCATACATTGCTTCATAAAGTTTAATAGCATCTTCCTCTCTATTTTCCGTACCGCCATTATATACACCAAACCGAATATCTGGATAAGCCATTAGTATTTCACGCAGACCCTTAATTTGGTCGTTTGCCAAAGCATTCATCGGATATATGAAAATTGCTCTCACGCCGTCATTGAGTTTTCCTTGTTCTTTTTCGCGTAGCAACTCGTTTATTACCGGGATTAAAAAACAATCTGTTTTACCACTACCAGTACCGGTCGATACTACAACGTTTTTCCCTTTGACAATTTTCTCAATTGCCTTTTCTTGGTGCAAATGCAGAGGCCGAGATAAAGGAAGTTTTGGTTGGTATTTTTTATCTTTTTCCAAATTTTTAAAATGTGGGGATAATATTCCTTCGTCAATCAATTTTTCAATTGATTTTCCAGACTTGAATGAATCCTTAATTTCAACAAAAGGACCTTTTGAAATTGTTTTATCTAACTCTTCTAATAATTTTTTTTGCAGATTTTGATTGCGAAAATGAAAAGTGGTACTAATATATCCTATGTACTCCTTTTTAATTTCATCTGCTGCTTTTGCCGGATTAAACATCTTCCACCTTTTCAAATTTATATAAGTTTATCTCACTATATAAATTATCTTCTTTTGCAATATTGCAAAGACCTCTACGTCTTATATCATAGAACAAAGTGCCTAAAAAGTTGTAACCGCCCTGCCAGTCAGCCACTAACCAAAGTGTACTGTCATCTCTCAATTCAATTCTAACAGGGTTAATTTCAACAGAAGAATTTTTTTCGTTTTCCATTGTATTTAAAAATATAGTTTTGCCATTTTTATCTATTACACACAATCGGCCACTATAATAAATATTGTCATTCTCTTGTACAAATTGCAACTCTTCTATAAAATATTTTGGTATGAATGAAAACCATTTGTTATTTGAACAGCTATGCTGAGGACAGTACGCTCTTTTTAATACTATTTTTTTATTTTTGAATCTAAATTTTTCAGGCTTGCCAACTATTAATTCCCCTTCATAAATAAGATAATAACTTTCTTCTCTTGAAAATATATTTTTATCTTTAATTTTTACTCTGATTTTATAAAGGTCTTCTCCAATCTTGTCAAGTTCTTTATTTTCTTCTCCGATTTTTGTTCTTATACTATACCTTTCTCCTTTTACTATAAGAAAAAAATCATTATTCTCTCCAAGAAAAGTATTTTCTACATCCCAAAATATTTTTCCATTTCTATAAATTATTGGGTTATCTATAAAATGTTCTTGAGTGGCGATATTGAAAAGTTCAAACTTTATTTTTTCATTTGAACAATACACAGAAATATCTTTCTTACCTTCATTGGCATAAATCGCTCGCCCTAACTCAAACTTTCCATTTTGATCTTTGGTGATTTCAAATGATTTTCCTTCTGCCTTTCCAAATATTTGTATTTCTCCGTCTTCTCTTAGATTGTCAATCTCTATCAAGTCTCCGTTTACCAAAAATTCTTTATACCATAATTTTATGTTAATAGGTTCATTATGCCATTCGCTTCCGTCTATTCGCCATCTGAAATAAGGAATTTTAATCATTAGCACACCATCATTTAGCGGGCATTTTATCTCGTTGTCTTGATTAGTCCATGATAATTCCTTTTTTTCATTGCTCGTGATTATATCAACTGTACGTTCCATGTCTCCATAATAAAATAGTTCATTAAATTTCATATCAAGATCTGGTAGTATGATGATATTTTCTATTAATAGTGTTTTCTCTCGTTCATAAGAGAATAATGAAATTTCAACAGGTTCTTTCTCAGCAATTAGACCTAATGTTTTTAGCCCATATTGATAGTAATTGTTTTCAAGTTGCTCACATTCGAGATTACATAATTTGAATGATTTCATGTCAATTCGTAATTCTAATGCTTTCAAATTGAAATTATCAGGAACCATTAGTTTCACATTTTCCACATAGACAACACAAGAAATATCATCAAGTAGCCACTCTACATCCATTAAGTTGCCTATAAAGCAAGGATATTTCCCTAATTTTACAACCTTTTCTTTATCGACGAAAAAAACTTGTTTGACTTTGCCTTTAAGGCTTTCACCAGCAATTGGATAAATATTGTAAAGATTTTTGCTATAAGTTGTTAACTCTTTTGGAATGCTTTTTAATTCGTCCATATCTTTTGAATAAACGAAGTAATTTGATGACTTATTTATTCGACTAAAAACCTCTCTATCACCATCAAATAAAATAAATTCTCTAGAAAGTGAAGTAGTTTTGTTTTTCTCGGAATCAAAAATAACCACACCGTTTTCTGATATTTTAATCCTTACATTTATAGAATCATACCCTTTCAGTAAATCATTCAATTCTAATTCTATTTGCTTTGTAGCAACAACTAATTCGCCTCGTTTAGTCCTCATTTCTTCGGAAAAAACTTGCTCTCCACCCACATAAATTAAAAGTTGTATTGTATTAGTGTCGTCGTCTAATCTAATTGATGGAATGCAAAGAAATACTTCATTGTCATTTCTAATGTATTTTACAACAATGTTTTGTTTTGAAACTGTCGAAACTCTTTTTCTGCGTGTCGCATCATCGAATATTTTTTCAGATTCTGTTTTGTTTTTCCACCATTCAACTATATATCTCTCTAACCGCGTGTTTTCGTTAATTATTTCTCTATTAAATAGTTTATTGATTTGATAAAATGTATCTTTTATAAACTCAATAAATTTAGTAGACAAACCTTCATTAAGTACGAAAGACCGTAATCCGATTTTAATCGTGTAGGCACTTGAACCGATAGAAACTTCCTTATCTTCACGATACCCACCACCTAAAACATTTTTCATTTGTTCAGCAACTATCTCACAAAGCCATTCGTCGTCACTCGTAAAGCCAAAATCTAAGTCTTTCTTGAAAACATTGTAACAAAGATCAAAAAATGAATAAATACTGTTTTTCGGTGCAAACGAGTGCATCATCACGGTTGCATAGTAATGTTGCCCACCTGTAACTACAGGAATGTTAGAATTTGTCCCTAACCAACTAATTACTTTTCTATATTTTTGGCAAAGTTTTTGGTCAATAGCTGAACCAAATAAAACCTTGGACACATATGCCCAATATCCACTATTTTCTTCATCATTTTCGATTATATCAAACTGTTTCCATCGTTTCGCAATTTCAACAAGCGTGGCAAATATTAGCTTATAAGAATTTTTGTTAAAATTATCAAGCAATGTACCAACAGAATCTACCATCAAAGAATATTCATCCTCGGTAAAATCGTAGTTACCGATTAATTTTTTTTCTTTAAATACTTGTTCTACCCGTTGAAGAATATAAGCCATACTTTTGTCCTTTTCCGGCAAGTTTTACTTTTAGTAATGATGCTATCTTTATTGGTTACCCATAACGTGTGCGGGTATGGAACGTGCCGCAATTCTCACACGCTAATTTTCAATAAAGTTACATCTTTTATTTACCGTTCATTTTCATTGATAAGCGTGATTTGCGGCATGGTATACTATACCCTGCTGTTGTGCGTTTGTTATTTATTCTGTTTTCCATCTAAAATCACATATTTTATTTCCGTTGGCAATACTTCCTTTTCTTTCAAGTTTACCACCCCATTTTTCTGCTAATGGGAAGTCTAATTTACACCAAGTGTTATAACAAACATCTCCAATGTTATTTTCTATAAAATATTCTGCTACTCGACATTGCTTACAATCAAATGCAACTGTATTATTATCAGATTCAATATCTTCCCAAATGTAATCAGGTGATGAAAATGGAAATGTTCTAAATATTTGAGTAGCAATTTCCATTTTTTTATGTTTGTTTGAAGAAATGGCGTTTGCAATTATCATTGGAGCATCTCCTATTTTTTTATAAATGTTCCAACATATTTCATAAAGAACTTCTGTTGATTCTTCTTTGTTCTTACCTGCTGATAGTAAGCTGTTATAAAACGCAACTGAATAACAAGCCATTCGGATAGTAATTGAAGCTCCAAAGGATTTTTGTTTAAGTAGATTAGGTTCTTTTTCTTTATACTGTTGATGTGTATTATCCATTATTTGATCAATAATTTTTTCATCAAAATGTACTTTTAATTCTTTTTTCGCAAAACGCTTAATTAAATTAAAAAAAATGTCATTATTCTCTGTGAAACTTTTAATGTTTTCGGAAATAATTTTATAAATAACGGAAAACATTAATTCTTCTTCAATTCCTTTAGTATTACTTGTTAAAGACGGAATTATTTCCCCTAAAAGAAAAAAGTCGGGCATAGTTTGCAAAACTCTTTCTTTTAACAAATTACCTTCAATTATTAAGCGTGTAAGTTCTTTTATTATAATGGGTTTGGTTATTTTTTCATAATGTGCTTCAGGTGCAAGTTCAAATGATAAAGCTTCTGCTGTTGTTAGTGCTTTGGCATGTAAAAGTAAGTCAGCAGGGAAAATATAACCAAATTTAAAACCAGCATCTATCATTTTAATATAAACTTTTGTAATAGATACATCTATCAATTTACTTGAATAAAACTTATTTGCTAATTTTTCAAATACTTTATAAAATTCTGATTCGTTTGCATTATTTAATTCTTTACACTGCTTTCTAAAATGGTAAAATGCTTTTTTTACGTCATTATTAACAACAGCTAACCAATAAAGTACAAATCTATTTCTTTCTTCTTTTGTTAGTTCGCCATACATCCCGAAATCAAGTAAAACTATTTTTCCATCTTTTTTAAAAAAAATATTACCCGGATGTAAATCTGCGTGAAACAACCCATCTGAAATAAACATTTTCAATTCCATTTCGGCAAGTCTAATATTTAATTTATCCTTTTCTTTTACAGTTAAGACATCTATGGCTTCTTTAAGTCGTAGACCTTCAACTCGTTCCATTGTTAGAACTTTGTCAGTACTAAATGCCCAATAAACTTTAGGAAAAATAATATCATCCCAATTTTTGAAATTTTCAGCAAAGCGTTCTATCGTTTTTCCTTCATTCAAATAATCAAGTTCTTGTAACGTGTAGCGTTTAAACTCAGAAAATCCATTTATTAAGTTCATTCTTTTCAACTCTTTTGGAAAGAAGAATTTTAATACTGATAGAAGTTTTTCTAAGCGTTTTAAATCTGTAATAACTTTAGTTTTAACATCTTTTCTTTGAACTTTGACAGCAACTTCATCTCCTTCATTTGTTAAACCAAAATGGACTTGAGCTAATGAAGCTGCTGCAATGGGTTTTTCGTTGAAAATTTTAAATGCTTTTTCTATAGGTTGATTTAATTCAGCCTCAACAATTGATTTTACTTCCTTAAATTTAAATGAAGGTACATTTTCTTGAAGCTGTTGAAGTGCATTAATATATTCAGGTGGGAGCATATCTGTTCGAGTACTCAATATTTGTCCAATTTTTATAAAAACTGGACCTAATTTAAGTATGTCTTGAACTAATTTGTCAGGAATTTGCGATTTATCTTTCTCCGAATGATTTAGTTTAGAAAACTTTTTAAATCTTCTAATTTGCTTGATTCCAATTGTTATTATTTTCCAACTTTTATTCATTCTTTTTCCTTTTGTCTAATGACGCACAACAATGGCTATGAGCAGTGACGGATTCTTTACCGCTTAATTCTATAATAACACTATCGTTTATTTTATTCATATTCACTTCATATACAGCACTATACCCGCCATTGCTCATAGCCATTGTTGTGGGCAGTATTTTTCTTCTTCTTGTTGTATAAATATATTTTTTGTAAACATTTCCCCCAAAAAATAAAAAGCAATTTTATCGTTTGGTGTTTCTTTTTTAGGATTTATAATAATTTTTGTTTTTTCTGGCGAAACAGATATTAGTCCTAAATTATTTTCAATTAATAAGTTTCTATCAACTCTATGAATAAAATCAGACGATAATGCTAAAAAAGATTTTTGTGCAAAATTCTTATATCTCATGAAATATACTTATCAATGATATTATGGATTTGTTTTTTAGAAAACCTAGTGATGAAATCAAGTTCTGATAATTTTTTGTTTTTTCTATTTAACAGAGTTAAAGTGTGAAAAAGCAACTCAAAATTATTAAAGTAATAATCTCTTTTATTTATCTTTCGTGAGAATACAATATCCGCAATACCTATACCAGTATTTAATTCTTCAACAGATAGAGATTGTCTAAATCTTTCCTTAAAGAATTCTTTTATTACAGGTATCATATCTTTTCCATATCTCAACATTGCCATAACCTTATTTATTTAATGCTTCTAAAACTTTTTTCCAGTTTTGTAAGTGCAAATAATCAGATGATTTAAAAATACTTTTAAGCCTACCATAATTTGCCAATGCTTCATCAATTCTATTAATAAAATAAGTTATTCTCTCGTTTTCAGGAATTGTCATTAAATCATCAACTTCTTTATGCAACTTTTCTAAAAAATGTAATTTATTATTAGGTGCATCTATCATTTCAATATATGATTTGCCAGAACAATAATGACAATTGCAATAACCGATATTATCAAAAATTTGTTTCAATTTAACAGGATTATTTCTTTGGATAGCTACCGTTCCCAATAATTCTGGGAAATAATATCCTTCATACATATATACATACCAGTTGCTTCTTTGTATAAACCTTCATAAAAACTTTCAAATCTTGCAGTTCCGGTTGAAAAACCGCTTATTCCGACAGAAATTAATTCTAAACCAATACCAGGACTTACTCTACCAGCGATTACAGGTTTCCTTGTGTACTTTTGTAAAGTAGTTAAAGTAGTTATGTAATGGGATAGGGAAGCAGAATTTGTTTCGTTACTAATATTATCTACATAAATTAAATATCCATCACAAGCTAACGATGAGAAAATATTTAAAAAATCTTCCTTGAAAGTTTGATCCAATAAACTCTCACTATTTATACATATTCCGGCATACAAAGGGATTTCTGCATATTCAGATATAGAATTTTTATAATCTATACTTTCTTTTATTAATTTAATATCAAGATCGAACCATTCTTCTACTGGATTACATCTATGAGTTGCTTAACATATTCCTTCTTCTTTTGATTATCTTTTAAATACGAAGGTGAGATAACATTAAAACCATCAGGAAAATATGATAATTCTTGCAACCCTTTTACATCTCGTTGTAATGAATATGCAAGCCTAATTGTTGCAGGGTCAATAATAATATTAAAGTTCCCTTCATGCAACATCGGAAGAATATTCTTTGTTTGTCTTAAATTTTGATAGTTAATGGGAAAAATTACATTTATTTCTCTTTTATATCTTTTTGAAAAATTCTCAATAGCGGATTTTTCATTATAAAGTCTAATATATGCTCTTATGGAAGTGTCAAACTCTTGAATTTGTGCCGTTCCATTTATGTTCTTTATTGCATTAAATAATTCAATTGCACTGCTAAATCTTTTATATGGTTCTTTTTCTAATAATTTTAAGATTATGTTTTCAACTTCATTATTGATTAGCGGTTTCCATCTTCTTGGTGGAATTGGTTGTTCGTTTAATATTTTTTGAAAAAGTTCAGGAATATTAGAAGCTGAATAAGGTAATTTATTAGTGAGCATTTCATATAAAATAAATCCCAGCGTATATAAATCACTTCTTTTATTAATGTGTTTACTGTCTTTAACTTGTTCTGGGGACATACATATAGGTGACCCCAGAACTTCACCAGTGCTTGTAATGGAAGTGTAATCTATGATTTTAGAAATTCCATAATCAATAATTTTAACTTTTCCATTGCCTAAGCATATGCGGAGTTATTTTTTTTCTAACTCCGGCTTTTAAGGCAGCTTTTCGTAAAATGTTTCCAACACTTGCCGGTGAATATTTGCCTCCGTTTCGCCCATCAAACAAATACTTTTGAGGATTATATTTTTTGTAATATTTTCTCAAAATATGTAGTAATTTTTCAGAAAGCAGTGATATTATATCTTTTTTCCCTTTTACCCCTCTAATGATTGCAACCATTCTTTCTGAATCAATATCGGATATTCAAGATTCAGTAATTCGCCTCGCCTTAATCCTGCTGAATATAACAACATTAGAATACTCTTATGCTTTA